>Ga0115003_10001717_pt1 | contig 18856 bp, 17 predicted proteins | sample ArcticOcean_MG_C_7_FD_88736 | JGI IMG/M metagenome (GOLD analysis project Ga0115003, IMG submission 88736) | Marine microbial communities from western Arctic Ocean - ArcticOcean_MG_CB11_88 | ecosystem: Environmental > Aquatic > Marine > Oceanic | place: Arctic Ocean: Canada Basin | collected... | reverse complement strand
ATTGAAAACCCTCCGAGCATGTCCTATGGGGAGCACGTTGAGCAGCTGATTCAAATACCGGTGAAAAATGAACCGGGAGCTGTGTTTGCCTATGGCGGTATTTCAATGCAGATCGCGGGCTATGCTGCGGAGCGGGCATCCGGCAAACGCTGGTCGCAACTCTTTGATGAGTTGGTCGCAACGCCCTCCGAAATGGAACAGAGTGTTTACGGCCATCCGTTTTGGCACAGTCCAGGAACCGAAATTCATTCGCCGAATCTTGCAGGTGGTCTGTACGCTTCCGGCCAGGACTATTTCAACTTTCTAACAACCCTGTTTCCTGATGAGACGGGGCATGGTTTGTTGACCAAGGGCACCATTGATCAAATGGAGAGCGACCTGACTTCCTCTCTGGTTCAAGTTGTACCTGGACCCAGACCGGACTGGTTTTATGGACTCGGCCTGTGGTGCGAAGCACCGCTTGAGGGGCGCTGCATGCAGGTCAACAGCGCAGGCGCGTTTGGTACCTTTCCCTGGGTGGATCGAGAAACAGGTACTTATGGCGTGTTGGTCACTTTGGGTTCTATAGCGGAAGTTCTGCCCTTTGCACTGAATTTACGTCGCCTAGCGATTGAGCTGGAGGGCTAGTGTTTTTCCCTTCAAATTTTTGGGTTGATCCGGAGCAAGAGCCGAAGCAAAGAGCCTGAGAGTCCTACACTGGTCTCTCAAGCTGAACAAGCCCAAAGCCCAAAGCGCAAAAGCCTCTCTCCAGGAAGTAGCGAATGAAATAACTTAGATCTGGATAGGGACTGCAGTTATGACTAATAAAGCCTCTAACGATCAAATTACAGCTTTGAGTTAAACAATTTGGAACTAACTAATGTAACAAAAGTGTGTTTTAAAACTTATTAAATCTTTATTAATCAATAGTTAAAAGTCTATGTGCAGTTCCCGCCGCCTCCACCAATAACAAAACCTCAACCCGAAAGGGTTGGGTTTTTTTATTGATTGTTGGGTTTTGACTGAATCCACATAGATCATCCAGCCAGACTACGGCGTGGAGAAATAACTTCCGCTAATTGGCAGACACATCCACCGGCCGCCTAAACTTCCTATAAGCACTAGGCGTAGTTCCAAGCCATTGATGACAAGCCCGCGTCAAACTACGCCGATCAGAAAAGCCCATTTCCGAGGCAATATCATCCAAGTTCATTGATGTGGACAGTAACAGCGTCAGACGATCGATTCTTATCTCACTTGATAGTTGGCGATAATTTGTTCCCGCTCGCGACAGTCTTCTCTGCAAGGTTGGAATACTCACGAAAAGCGCTGTGGCTAAGTCTCCCTGCGTGTGAGGCCCACGCTGTAATAAGGCTTTAACTTTTTCAAGGAAAAGATTTTCCTGCATCTCAATCGGTGCTATTCCTGTAAGGATTTCTCTAAACACCACTGTTTCATTCATCGCCCAGCGATCGGATCTTCTCTGCCCTAAAGGAAGTGTTAAGTCACTGCTGTGATAGGTAAAAGTGATGCCACTGCCATCTCTTGTGTATTCGCAGCCATGAACGCCAGCTAGCATTGAGCCATCTTTGGATTCAAGTTTTTGCGAGAGTCGGGTGCTGATTGGCAGCCAACTTCTGTTGGTTGTCCAGGCCAGAAAACATTGGAAGTAAAAGGTGAAAAGTTCGATATAACGATCAACTCGGGCGGATGCTTCGAGCTCTTCTCCGGCGGCAATTGTGAGCTTCGCGCCATTGAGATCTATCTTTACCGTAGTCTTTAGACCCGACTGCAGTATGGGGACCAGTTCGACAAATTTTCTCAGTCCGGATGCCAGATTGGGCATCTGACTGACACTGGAGAAAATCATGCTCCAGCTGGATTTTGGGAGTTTTCGGGCTAGGGCGCCATGGCCCTCATCGTCATAGAGGCTGATATTATCGAGACAGAGTTGCCAGACATCGGCTTTTGAAATAATTGAGGGGATTGGGCCGTTGGGTTCTATGATCTCGGCGGCTTCGAGCAACTCGCGGGCGCGGGCGAGACCAAACAAGTCGACAACATAGTTGTTCGAAACGAATTCAATACCTATATCATCAAGGGGCTGAGTATTGGCCTCGTCCTCTGATGTTTGAGTTGTGTGAGTGCTACCCATAAATTCTACTGACCGTCTCGTTGACCGAGACTTTTATAATTATTCTTTATCCTGCGCTTTCAGCAGGCCTGATGGAAATTGTTCCCTTTCACTTGATTGATCCCGTCCTTCACAGGCTTATTTGTTAGCGGTAATCTCAGTCCAGTGCTAATAAATCGCCTTGCAGTGAGGAATCAAATACCCTTGCCCACAGCTGCGCGAATCCAGAGATCGACGATCCATAAGTCGACAGAGTAAGAGAGGAGAGGTCAATAATGAAGTCGTATTATAAGAATAACAGTAAGAATAAGAATTTTACCCCGACACTAATCAGTGCTGTACTCGCAACTTTTATCGCCCAGCCAAGCTTCGCGCAAGCATCAGAAGTACAGGTATCCGAAGCACAATCTTCCGCAGGGATGATCGAAGAAATTCTCGTCACTGCACAAAAGCGCGCTTTCTCTGCTCAGCTTACCCCGGTGGCTCTCACTGCAGCCACAGGTGAGACCCTTAGAGAAAACGGTGTCACCAGTGCCTTGGATCTAAACGGTCTGTCGCCGAGCCTCAGTGTTGCATCAAGCAATGGTCAGCTGCAACTTACTATGCGTGGTGTGGGCCATGCACAGCAATGGTGTCTATCTCGGCTCTAATGTGACTGCCACGGCAATGTTTTTCGATATTGAGCGGGTCGAAGTGATGCGTGGTCCTCAGGGAACACTCTGGGGTCGAAACTCCACTGGTGGCGCGATTAACGTGATCCAAAAACTGCCTACTGAGGAGTTCGAAGGCTTTGCCGCGATTGATTACGGCAATTACAACAGTCTCGATCTTGAAGCTGCGGTTAGTGGCTCGATGTCAGACAGCGTCCAGGGCCGCATTGCGGTGAAGCATAATAAAAGCGACGGGTTCTTAAAGAATCTGGCTCCCGGCGGCGATGATATGGGTGACGAAAACACCATTTCGGTGCGCGCCTCGATCAATGTGGATCTCGACAGTGGCTCTTGGTTAGTGGCTGCTGGTCATTCTGATTGGGATATTTCAGGGCGATCAGTGAAGCAGGAGGGCACTTCATTCCCCTCTGGCTCTCCCACTATATTCGGTCTTCCCGGTGGTCTCGCCTTTTCTGAAATAGCTTATGGCGAATCAGCGCCAGCCGGTAAGTTTGAGACCTACTCAACCAATCCGGATGCGGGGGAAGAGGCGAACTTTGAATACTTTACCTCTGAGTTGAGTCTCGATCTCTATAACGCCAATTTGACCATCTTGACTGACTTCCGCCAGCATGAGCGCAGCTATCGAGTCGATGGTGATTTCACACCTTCGGCAACCGAGAGTGTGTTTCTAGACTTCACTGAAAGCGCAGAAGAGTTTAGTCAGGAAATTCGCTTGGCCTCTGCAGAGGACAGTGCGATCAACTGGGTAGTGGGTGCTTACTACTATCAGCAAGAACTCGATCTGAGCACCATTGTGGAATGGGGCGCCTATCCTGGAATACCTGATTTACTCTTTGAGGGCGCTTTCGGTCCAGAGTATTCTCGAGTCGGAGTCAATTTTGGCGGCACTTTGGACATTAGATCTGTGGGCCTATTTGGTCAGACGACCATTCCCCTAAATGATCGCTTGGCGGCAACTCTGGGATTGCGTTATAGCAGTGATAAGAAGGAAAGTGATGAGTATACCGACTTCTTATTGGGTGGTGTGGGTGGCATGTCACTGGCGCCGGGCGCCGACAAGTTCAGCGAAGAATGGTCAGATTGGACAGGAAAAGTTGGCCTCGAATACAAGGCGGCTGAGGACGTCTTCTTATTCGCCAATATCTCTAAGGGCTTTAAATCCGGCGGTATTAATGTCGGTGCTCTAAGTGGCGCCTTCGATCCTGAGGAGCTCTACAACTACGAGATCGGCATCAAGTCGACGATGATGGACAACCGCTTGCGCGCCAATGCGACGGCCTATTATTCAGACTTTAGCGGCTACCAGCTGCAGAGTGTTGAGGGTGTGAATACGATTATTACCAATGGCGATGCAGAAATCTCCGGACTTGAATTAGAGCTCGACTACAAGCCTTCAGCGGATTGGCTATTGAGTTTGGTGGCGACCTTTACCGATTCTGAAATCACTGCCTTTACTGAGCAGGGGCTGCTCAATCCAGCAACTAATGCTCCCATTGCTCCGGGCCAGCCTACGCCACGGACACCGGATTCTTCCTACAGAATGAGTGTTGAGAAAAGCTTTATACAGGGTGATGCGAATACAGTCACTGCACGCATATCTCATACTTGGCAGGACGACGTCAATCTAGATCCCTTTGGAACCTATGGCGCCAATCAGAGTTCCTTTGGTTTAACGGATGCGGTTATTAGCTGGGCTGCTAACGACGGTCTCTGGTCAGCGGATCTCTATGGTAAAAATCTGAGCAATGAATTCTACAAAACTGGCTCTTACTTTTATTCCATAGTGTTGGGTTCAACCCAGCAGGCGCAGATTGCAGAGCCGCGTACCTATGGCCTCAGGTTCCGTCGAAACTTCTAAGTTTCCAAATTGGGATAACTCTTCTTGCCGCCGGTAAGAAGAGTTTTGCCATGACCCATAAGTAATGGACCCATTATGACCTTTCCAAAAACAGGTGCTCGCTCTGCAGAGTCCAGTAAGAGTACGCAATTCCAACTGCCTGGAAAACTAGGCGACCCACTCTGTGAATTTAGTACTGATTCCCGTGCTGATCCCCGCTTGGTTGCCGCATTGGCTCCCTTTGATATGGAAGGGCCGGTAAAGCTACCCGTAAGCCCTGCTTCAGCCTACCAGGATAGACTGGATTGGCTGGCTGATACCGAGGGCATGTTCGAAGGCCTATTCCACATACTGGCAGCTGATGTAAAGCCAGTGGTGGGTGTGGAGCAGCGTATTGAGGTTATCAAAGGCGCTGACAAAAACCCCATAAACCTGCATATACATCGTCCTCTTCATGGTTCTAGTGACCATTCAGGCGCACTTCCCTGCGTCTACCATATGCATGGAGGCGGCATGGCAATGCTGCAAGCCGCTGACCCAGTGTATGCCTATTTTCGAGATTCTCTTGCCGCACTGGGTATAGTAGTTATCGGTGTCGAGTTTCGAAATTCAGGCGGTAAATTAGGTAACCATCCTTTTCCCGCAGGGCTTAATGATTGTCTCAGTGGCCTGCAGTGGACCTTTGCTAACAAGGCTAAGCTGGGCATTAGTCATATTGTTTTATCCGGTGAATCTGGGGGAGGTAATCTTGCTCTGGCTACCTGTTTAAAAGCCAAGAGCATCGATGAATTACACTCTGTTGACGGTGTCTATGCGCTGTGCCCGATGATTTTTAATGCCAATAATGACAAAAGCGCTGAGCTCCCTTCGCAGATTGAGAACGATGGTTATTTCATCAATTACCCCACTATTCAGCTTTGCGCCTCACTCTATAATCCCGACAATACCGAGGCTGAGAATCCACTCTGTTGGCCACTAGTTGCCAATATAGAGGATCTGACTGGGCTTCCTCCCCATATGATTTCGGTCAATGAGATGGATCTGTTTCGCGACGAAGGGCTAAAGTATTATCGCAATTTACTGGCGGCAGGGGTTAGAGCCAGCAGCCGAACAGTCAACGGAACCTGCCACAGTGCTGATGTGATATTGCCTAATGCTGCGCCAGATATATTTGCCGCAACACTCTGGGATATCTATGGCTTTACCATTTCGCTTTCCACAACTAATAAGCCAATAAGCCAATAAGCCAATAAGCCAATAAGCCAAATCTCTCCCCGTCAGAGATGTCTCATAACTCTGACAGCATGCGCTGTGCAATTCCCGCCGCCTCCATCAATAAAAAACCTCAATTCTAAAGGGTTGGGGGTTTTTATTGGCAGCTGGATCTGCAATGAAGCCGCGGAGCAGGTTCAGCTGGAATCCCCCCAATAAATCAACGGCGGAAAAGTAAAAATTTCACTAAGATAGCGAGGCGACCAATTATTTCTCCCCGTCTATTTTAAGCCCCATTTTTCCCGCACGCCGCTTCCACTGTCGGCGCGCTTCTTTTTGCATGTCGACCGCATTGTCTTTTTCATCAACGATCTCCAGGCCCAATAAGGTTTCGAGAACATCTTCCAAGGTAACAATACCTTCAACACCGCCGTATTCGTCCACGACCAGCATCATGTGCACACGCAACCTCAACAATTCATTGAACACCTGTGACAGTGACATAGAGCCAGGCACAGCAGTAATGTCGTGTCGATAGTTGCTTAAAATACTATCGCCGTTACCTCGAGCCTTGGCCAGCAACAAGTCGCTTCTGAAAACAAAGCCGGAAATGTTCTCCTGTTCATCGCTGTAAATAGGGATACGGGAAAAAGACACATGGTCGTATTTGTGGAAAAACTCTTCAACGGTAATCATCTTCGACAACGAAAAAATTACGGTGCGCGGTGTCATGGCGTCGGTGACACGGGTTTCTCGCAGTAGTAACAGGTTCTTTAATATATGTGATTCCTGTTCGGCAATTTGCCCTTCTTTTGAGCTCAGGTCGGCCATTACCGAAAACTCTTCGCGACTAAAACCGCTGAGGGTCGGCCCATGTAAACCACCCGTTAACCAGTCCGATAATTTAACAAAGGGGTAGAGTAAGATAATCAGATATTTAAGCACGTAGGCTGTAACAGGCGCCAACTGTCGCCAGTAATGAGCCCCTAAGGTTTTGGGGATAATCTCAGAGAATATCAGGATCAACAACGTCAACACTGCGGAAGCGATGCCAACATAGGCGCTGCCAAACACTGTGACTGCCTGGGCCCCGGCTCCGGCGGCGCCAATAGTATGGGCGATGGTATTCAAGGTCAGGATAGCCGCCAACGGTTTGTTGACATCAACCTTTAATCTTCGCAACAAACGGCCGGCAGGTTTTTGTTCCTTTTCCATTAGGGCAATATGGGTATTGGTGACACTTAACAATACCGCCTCGGCAATAGAGCACAAAAACGAGAAACCAAGAGCAATCAATACATAGGTAATCAGTAAAAACATAAGGGCCTGGGGAATGTAGGTTTAGAAAAATGTGTGTTTCGTAGGTGGAGTATAAGAAAAATAAATGCTTTTTTGGGTATTTTTTTCTGCATCCCACATTAGCTATCGACCTAGAAAATGATAGCTATCCAGCCATTACTGCGTATTTCCACAGGCCTGATTGGCCGGAACTGCAACATCCATAAGTTTCGGGCACGGCAAATCCAAACTATCCATTAAGTCTACATACTCGCCTTGATTGACTATCTGCAGTCTAGGATTGTTACGCTTCTCTTCGCCGATAGTACTCAGTGTCCAACCCCTATAGTCATGGCCTGGGTGAACTGTGCAACTGTCGGGCAGTTTTAATAGTCGATTAAACAGGCTGTTGTACTGTTGCCGAGCATCACCATTTTGGAAGTCGGTGCGACCCGTGCCGCGAATTAATAGGGTGTCACCACTAAACAACATGCCACCTGTCTCGCTGGGCAGATAAAAACTGTAGGAGTCGTCGGTATGCCCGGGGCTATAGATGACCTCGAGTTTGATATTACCCGCTGTTATCTGATCGCCATCTTTAAAGGTCGCGGTCAGACAGCTGGCCACGGCCTGCTCTCCCATCATCGTGATGCAGCCGGTGCGATCGCGCAGCGCGCCAAGGCCGGTAATATGGTCGGCATGGGTGTGGGTATCTAGGGCTATGGATAATCTGAGATCTAACTGTTCAAGTAGCATCAGGGTTTGATCTGTACTGGCCAGCACTGAATCAATCAGTATCGCTTGTCGGGTTTCTTCATCCCCAAGCAGATAGCTATAGGTGGATGATTCTGGGTGGAATAGCTGTCGAAAAATCATTGTTAAATCACTCCATTGATTAGTTTATTGGCCAGGGTTATTACTGCGATAGCAATCAGGGCCAGGGCAAAGAGTTTCTGTAATTGCGGGCCTGCAATTCTGTTTGCGATCAGACGTCCGCCTAACATTCCAAGCAAGCCGCCGAAACAGACCTGCCCCAAAAGCAGCCAGTCCAAACTGTTATTGCCTGCCGCAAAGCTGGCAAATCCCGCGCCGCCGATCACGCAAATAATCAGCAGGGATGTGGCCACTGCCTGGCGCATAGATACCTGGGATATAAATAGTAGCGCCGGTACGATTAAGAAGCCGCCGCCGACACCAAACAGGCCACTCAATAATCCCACCACTAGGCCGCAGCCGATTAATGCAGCAATACATTTGTAGCTGGTATCGAATTGATCCTCTGGGCTAAAGCGACAGATGGGTTGTATCAGATCATTGTCAAAAGCTTGGCCGGATCGAACTATGTTGGACTGCTCGGGTGCGGTGACTGTCTGACGCCACATAATGCCAGCGATAATAAATGCCAGGGCACAGAAGCCCACAAGCAGGAACATGGGGGGCAATTGGGCGCCAAGCTGTTTGCCGATGGGAGCAACTATAGCGCCGCCCAAACCCAGAGAGATGGCCGGAACCCACAAAATATATTGGGCGCGCCAGTTACTCAGTGTGCCAAATAGGGCGCTCACCGCCACCGCACCCAGGGCGATACCAATGGCATCGTTAATCGGCAGGTCGAGCAATAACATCAGCAGGGGTACGGCAAAGATTGAGCCACCGGCGCCAGTCAGCCCCAGCACTAGGCCAATCACCAGTCCTATAAGCACCGACATACTTAGTTATTCCACGGCATACGTGCGAGCACCATGCCCATACCGCAACTGTCCGTAACACCAGCGAACACCAGACCTGCTCCGACAAAAGCGGACAGGCCATAAAAACCGGGATTAACAGCAAAGCCCAGTATCACGCCTAGAACCACCAGTGATCCGGCGGCAATGCGCACCTGACGCTCTAGGGAGATAATATTGCCACTACCTTTGGCTATATCAATGCCCAGTTGTTTTAAGGCGTTCATGCCTCCCTCGACAATCACTAGTTGATGGTCTAAATCGCCCTGTAATTGTTCGCTAGCCTTGGCCGCACGCTGGCCGCTGGCGCAGAGTAAGTACACTGGCTGGCTTGAGTCATGGCCTTGCTGCTCAAGGTAAGCTTTCACTGCCGCACTGTTTAAATCCTGCAGTGGGAAATGGGCGCAGTCACCTAAGGATTCACTGTTAACCTCGGCATGGGTGCGGACATCAATCACCCGCAATTGACTCTCGGGGGACTGTTTCTGTTGCTTGAATTCCTTGGCAGAAATAGTGGTTATTGAAGTGTCTACTGCAGTGTCTTGTTGAGTGTCTTGTTGCGTGCTCATGGAATATCTCCGCTGGCATTCTTACTAAAATGCGCTCTAATTAGAGTGTGGGGCAGTAAATAGACTTTAGTACAGTAATGATCTGTATGGCTTCGTCACCGCGCAGGCTATAGAAAATGGTCTGTGCCTCTCGTCGCGTTTGCACTAACTCGGCTTTACGTAATGAGGCTAAATGCTGTGATAAGGCCGACTGGCTAAGACTGGTCATTTCATTGAGCTCTGTTACTGAGAGCTCGCCATTGATCAGAGAGCAGAGAATCATCAGGCGATTTGGGTTGCCGAGCTGCTTGAGTAAGCCTGCTGCCTCTGCGCTGTGTTTTTGTAGCTCCTGGAGATCTGCCTGTTGAATACTTTTAGTCATTCTATTGCCGCTCTGTAATATCAATATTAGAATATTCTACATTAGATAATATTAAATTAGAAGTGTCTAATATAGAATAGGCTTACTATTCACTCCTAGGCGCTAAAGCTTCAGGTTACTTATGCAGGGCAAGGCCCAACCGTCGGTTTATTTAGACCTTGTAAAGGCCAGGCAAAATCGAGATGATCGACTCTGACTTTCACTTCAATGGCAGAATAAGATGATTAAACAGATACAGGCGTTTTTGATATCCTTAATAATAGCCACATTTTTAGTCGTAACCCACACCACCGCAACCAATCTGATCTGGCTGCAAAGCATCAATATGCCGGTAGATTTGCAGGTTATCCTGTCGGCCATGGTCACAGACTTAGTGGGCATGAATTCTAGAGGGGCTTTCCCCGCATTCGGTTTGATCTTTGTCGGCCTTTTAATCGCCTTTATCACGGCGCGGATTATTGCCATCTGGAGTTCGATCAGAAAACCCTATCTCTATGCCCTGGCCGGGGGTGCAGCACTCTTGGCCATCGTCGCCTTAATGCCATTGGCGTTTTATAACTTAGACTTAATTGCTGGCGCTCGGACACTGTCTGGCAAGGCCTATCTTGTTGTGGCGGGCATGATTGCTGGATATTATTTCGGCAGCCACCCACAAAAAGGAGATCCCAATGAAATTCATTAAGCTGCGAATATTTTGTCTGAGTTTACTGCTTTGCAGTGGCTTGGTCTTTACTAGTGACGAGAACCTTGTCCCTCAAGTCGAAATCGAAACCCTTGCCGAGGGCTTAAATCATCCCTGGAGTGTTACATTTATTTCCGACGATGAAATGTTGGTTACTGAACTGTCGGGAAATTTACGGCGGGTTTCCAATGGACTATTAAGTCCTACATCTATTGCTGGTGTACCGGAGGTTTTATTCGCCGGGCAGGGAGGGCTTTCTGAAGTATTGGTAGATCCTAACTTTGCCGATAATGGATTTATTTATCTCTCTTTCTCAGCGCCTGATGCCGATAAGCCAAAACTCAATCGGCTGAATGTGATTCAAGCGCGCCTCAAGGGCAATGTGCTTGTGGACCATAAAACCCTTTTTCAGTCTGATTCACCACGCAAGACGGCGGCGCACTACGGTGCTCGACTGGCCTTTTTAGCCGATGGAACGCTGTTGATTACCTCCGGGGACGGGTTTAATTATCGTGAGCAGGCGCAAGCCTTAGATAACCATTTCGGCAAGATAATACGGATTAATACTGACGGCAGTATTCCCGAGGACAACCCTTTCACAACAACGCCAAATGCACTGCCAGATATATGGTCTTACGGGCATAGAAACCTTCAGGGCTTAGTGATTACTGATGATGGCACTGTCTATGAGCACGAGCATGGTCCCCAGGGCGGCGATGAACTGAATCTGGTATTACCGGGTAAAAACTATGGCTGGCCGGCAATTACCTATGGTGTGGATTACAGCGGCGCGATGATTTCGCCTTTTACTGAGCATCCAGGTATGGAGCAACCGCTGAAGTATTGGGATCCCTCGATTGCCCCCTCTGGGATGATTCTTTACCGTGGCGACATGTTCCCCCATTGGCAGGGTAACCTGTTTATCTCTGCCCTAGTCCCCGGGGATGTGCGGCGTCTTGAAATGCAGGATAACCAGGTCGTTGAGGAAGAAATTTTGTTCACCGAATTCGGCAGAATCCGCAATATTGTCTCGGCGCCAGATGGCAGTTTGATACTGGTTACAGACGGTGAAGACGGCAGCTTGATAAGAGTGAGTGCTAAAAAATAGACACCGCAGAATAACGTTTTAGGCTGTAATCAGAGCGTCCGCTGTGCCCTTGCCGATTGAAGTGCAAGGCGCAGGGCGCTAACCTGAAACTCCCAGCACGAAAACCCCAGCACCAAAATCTACACAGTACTCAACAAAATACTGGTTTCGCTATTGGCAATACCATCAATCAATCTTACCTCTCTCAATACCTTATCGAATTCCGCCAAGCTCGAAGCTTGAATCTCAGCCACCAAATCCCAGGCGCCATTGGTGGTATGGACCTTTTGTAATTCCGGCAGGCCGCGCAATTTACTGATGATTTTAGAGGTGGATTTGCCGGTCACTTCAATCAACATAATCGCCCGAATAGCGCCGTCGTCGACACTGGCGCTGGCTCTGATGGTAAAGCCAATAATAGCCCCACTTGAGATCAACCTATCCAGTCGATTTTGTACTGTGCCTCGGGAGACTTTTAGTGCCTGAGCCAACTGTGAAATAGGCGCTCGCGCATCGGTGCGCAGCAGTGAGATAAGGTCTCGGTCCAGTGAGTCGTAGCTCACCGAGCGGTCTTTATTGTCCATGGTTTCAGCTTGCGGTTATTGGCAGAAGGCGATTATGACTGACTATTATCATAATTGACATTCTAGCCCCGCAATATGTCAAATATGCCAGCATATATTGCAAACTATTGCTATATCGCTTAGCTGCCTATGCCTCTAACATCTTCCAAACTTAAGCGCTGGCGTCTGCCTACTATTTAGGTGAGGCAAACCCACGACGGGCTGCAACTGACACTGGAAGGTGAACTGCGATGAATAACTTAACCGAAATCGATGCCAACAGCATTTTACATCCGGCAACCAATGCCGATGATTTTGCCCGCAATGGATCGAAAATTATTGAGTCAGGAAAAGGCATCTACCTGCGCGATCAGTCTGGTCAGCAGCTGATCGACGCTGTCGCCGGACTCTGGTGTGTCAATGTGGGTTACGGGCGCGAAGAGTTGGCCGAGGCTATGCAAAAAGCCGCCATGGAGCTGAGTTATTATCATACGTTTTCAGGCATGTCGAACCGGCCCCAGATAGAGTTGGCTGAACGTCTATTAGAAAAAGCGCCGGATGGTCTGTCAAAGGTGTTTTTTGGTAGCGGTGGATCCGATGGCAACGACAGCCTGATAAAAATAGTTTGGTACATTAACAATATTCAAAACAAGCCGCAAAAGAAGAAAATCATTTCTCGCTGGCAGGCCTATCATGGCACTTCTTTGGCAACTGCTAGTCTCACGGGCTTGCCGTCGTTCCATACCGCCTTCGATCTGCCGATCAATAATATTCTCCACACAGAGTCTCCCGATTTCTTTCGTCATGGTTTAGAAGGCGAGACCCAGCTGCAGTTTTCTGCACGCCGGGCACAGCAGTTAGAAGAGATGATCCTCCGTGAAGGTGCAGATACAGTGGCCGCCTTTATCGCTGAACCAGTGTTGGGTGCGGGTGGCGTTGTTCCCCCACCTGAAGGCTATTTTGCGGCTATCCAAAAAGTGCTTAAACGCTACGACATATTATTTATTGTCGATGAAGTGGTCTGTGGCTATGGCCGTTTAGGTAAGTGGTTTGGCAGTGAAATGTACGACCTTAAACCCGACATGATGACCACAGCTAAAGCGCTAACTAGCGGCTACTTTCCTTTTTCGGCAACTTTTATTTCCGATGAAATTTGGCAGTTACTAAAGCAGGGTTCAGTTAAGTATGGCAACTTCGCTCACGGTTATACCTATGCAGGTCACCCCATAGGTGCGGCCGTTGCCTTGGCTAATTTGGATATTATTGAAAACGAAAAGCTGGTGGATAATGCCGCTAATGTCGGCGCCTATTTTCATCAGCAATTAAATCAACGCTTTGCCAATGACGAGTTTGTTGCCGAGGTCCGCGGTGTCGGCATGATCGCCGCTGTGCAGTTAGTGAAAGATAAAAACACCAAAACCTTCTTTGATAAGTCGACAAAAATTTCCGCCAAAGTGGCGCAGCAGTGCTACGAAAATGGATTGATTTCAAGACCACTGCCTTCATTGGATTCAATGGCTTTTTCACCACCACTGATTTGCACCACAAAGGATATTGACAATATCGTCAATATTTTTGATCAGTCGGTGCGCAGCGTAATGGCCCGAGAGCTTTAATGTTGGCAGCGTCAATTAAGCTTATAAAATTATTCCAAGGTGTTTCATTATGATTATCGTTAGACCGATTAAAGAACAGGATATTGATAGCTTACTGCGTCTCGCAGAAGCCGCCTATCCTGGCATGACAACACTGCCCCCAGACCGCGATGCACTGATCAAAAAGATTGCCAAATCCACAGCCGGTATAGCCAAGCAGGTTACCGAGCCAGGCCGTGAAAACTACCTGCTGGTTATGGAAGACACAGCTACTGGTCAGTTAGTTGGCACCGCTGGCATTATTGCCCAGCTGGGAGAGGATGATCAGTTTTACTCCTACAAGCTGAATAAGGTGACTCACAGCAGTAAAGCTCTTGATAAAAAAGTCAGTGTCGAAACGTTGAATTTATCCAACCACTTTGAAGGTTTTGCTGAAGTGGCGACATTGTTTTTAGATGCGCCTTACCGTGAAAAAGGCAATGGCAAGTTGCTCTCCCGCAGTCGCTATTTATTTATGGCGGAATTTAGAGAGCGCTTTCCCGATCAGGTCATGGCGGACCTACGGGGTTATTACGACGAACAGGGCCGCTCGCCATTCTGGGATGCCATTGGCCAGCATTTCTTCGATATGGATTTTAATGCCGCGGATTTATTTGGTGCCCTAAACGGCAATCAGTTTATTGCTGACCTAATGCCCAAGCAGCCTATCTATGTGAACCTTCTATCGCAAACCGCGCGGGATGTGATTGGCAAACCCAATGACAAGGGCAGGGCCGCCTTAGCCATGCTTGAGAAAGAGGGTTTTCTTTGGCGTGGGCAGATCGATATCTTTGATGGTGCCCCCAGCGTCGATACTTTTATTGACCATATTGAAACTATTAGGTCGAGCTCCACAGCAAAAATTGCAGGTCATGTGAGCTCTTCTGATGATACTCAATATCTCGTCTGTGGCGGCGATATTGGTTCTTTCGCGGCCTGCATTAGTACTCTTGAAATATCGTCTGATGGCGATGTCTTGCTGCCCGCAGAGACCTTAAGTGGTCTTGGGCTATCAGTAGGCGGCTGTGTGAGATATGTAGCGCTGTAGTGCTAATTAATCCGGTATAGATCCTCATTTGAGAAGACAGAAAAACAGGAAGTGAACAGTGCCCCATGAAAAAGTGCCCCATGCAGTTGAGATGAACTTTGATGGACTGATTGGCAGTACCCACAACTATGCGGGTCTGTCTCATGGCAATCTGGCCTCTGCGGATAATGCCAAACGGCTATCCCATCCCAGGCAAGCCGCCAAAGAGGGCTTGGCCAAAATGTATCGTCTGCATCAGTTGGGCTTGAAGCAGGGGGTTCTTATCCCTCAGGAGCGGCCCGATATAGCCACGCTGCGACAGTTAGGCTTCAGTGGGACTGATTGTGCGGTGATAGCAAAGGCTCATAAAACGGCGCCCCATCTATTGGCTATGTGCTATTCGGCCTCTTCTATGTGGGCCGCGAATGCTGCGACAGTTTCTCCCAGTTCGGATACTCAGGATGGGCGAGTTCACTTCACTCCGGCAAATCTTAAAAGCATGTTTCACCGCTCCATAGAACAGGGCAGCACCAGTAAATTACTGAAAGCGGTGTTTAATAATGATCAGCATTTTGCTCACCACAATGCACTGGGTGGCGGCGTCCATTTTGGCGATGAAGGCGCAGCTAATCACAATCGTCTCTGTGCGGAATACGGGGAGCAGGGCATTGAACTATTTGTCTATGGCAAACAGGATTTCGGTGATGCGCTGGCTACCACTCGCTTCCCTGCCAGGCAGTCCTTAGAGGCGTCCATGGCTATAGCCCGCAAGCACGGGTTGCACGCTGATAAGGTGATTATGGCGCGGCAAAGCTCAGAGGTGATCGAGGCCGGTGGCTTTCATAATGATGTGGTCAGCGTAAGCAATAAAAATGTGCTGTTTATGCATGAGCTGGCCTTTTCCAACAAAGCGGAGCTGTTTAAACAGGTAGCCACAGCCAGTGGCGATCAGCCAATACATTTTGTCGAAGTGCCGAATCAGGCTATTTCCCTCCATGACGCGATCAAGTCTTATCTGTTTAATTCTCAGCTGGTTAATTTGCCCAGCACTGAGGGTATGACATTGATATTGCCCATGGAAAGTAAAGAGAATCCAAGCGTCTATAACTATCTTCTGGAGCTTATTCAGCAGGACACGCCGATTAAAAATCTCGAATTTGTCGATGTTCGCCAGAGCATGCGCAATGGTGGCGGCCCCGCCTGTTTGCGCCTCAGGGTTGTATTGAATGAACAGGAGCTAGTCCAGGTTAACCCATCCTTTGTCTTGACCGACAAGCTGTTTACAACCCTAAACCAATGGGTGGATAAGCATTATCGCAATGATCTGAGCGCCAGTGATTTAGCCGATCCGGATTTGCTTGTTGAGGGCAGGGCCGCTCTGGATGAGTTAACTCAAATTATGCAGCTGGGAAGTTTTTATAACTTCCAACAGGTTTAAGTTAATGAGTAATTTCCAAGAACAATTGTTTGGCAGCCAGAGCTTTTTGCAGTTCACCTTAGCCAATGACACTGTAGTAGGAAAACCCAGTATAACGATCGGCAACAACCTTCAGATAGCGCTTTTAGATCGGGGTGTTTTGTCTGTATCTCCACAGGGGAATTCCCTAGTACATTCCATTCTGTTATCCGTGGCTGTCCATGGCAATGAAACCGCGCCCATAGAAATTATTGATCAATTAGTCAGTGATATCTTTGCGGGAAAAATAATTCCCAAGCATAGATTGCTGATTGTGATTGCCAATCCAGAAGCCATAAAAGCTAATCGTCGTGAAGTAGATGAAAATATGAATCGTCTGTTTTCGCCAAGTTTAACTTTCGATTCTAGTACGGATGCTGTGAACAGCGATGAGCGCCAACGAAGCCAAAAACTAATGGCCTATAGCCGGGAATTTTTTGCACAGGAGGCAGGGCAAAAAATTCACTACGATTTACACACGGCGATCCGAGATTCCTTTTATAAACAGTTTGCCGTCTCGCCAAACACTAACGGGTTATCCACTACAGAGTATCAATATGATCTTTTAGGCCAGTGGGGCATAGAGGCAATATTGAGCACCGCTGAAAAAAGTGCGACCTATTCAGCCTTTACCGCTAACCACTGTGACGCCACCAGCTTTACCCTCGAACTGGGCAAAGTGAAGCCCTTCGGTGAAAACGATCTTGAAGATTTCGCCGCGGTGATTACTGGTCTAGAGCATGCGATCAGCGGCAATGTGATTGTATCCATGGATCACAAAGTGGCCCTGCGATTTAAAGTGGCTGGGGAAGTGCTAAAACAAACTGAAAATTTCCGCCTCTGCTTCCCGAGCAATATTGCCAACTTCACTCAGTTTGAAATCGGTGAAGTATTAGCCACTGACAAAGATTATCAATACATCGTCAAAAAAAGCGGCGAGCGTATTTTATTCCCCAATGAAAACGTTGCCATTGGGCAGCGAGCACTGGTCATTATTAGGCCCCTGTAATTCCCTGAAGACAACAGATAAAGGATAAGCGAGTACCCTATGAACAAAACTAAAGTGTCTATTATTGGTGGCTCCGGCTATCTAGCGGCGGAGTTACTGCGCAATCTATTGGGTCGCGATGATGTGGAAATACTCCGTGTCTCGAGCAAGGACCATATAGGGAAAAATATTGGCGAAGTGAATCGCTCGTTTTGGGGCCTCAGTGATATTGTTCTGGAAGATATTCCACCCCAGGAATGCGCCGCTGGTGCAGACATTGTTTTTCTCGCCATGCCCCATGTCATAACCGCGCGAGTGGCCATGGAGTTATTTGACCTAGATGTTCGAATTATCGACCTGTCCGGTGACTTTCGTCTTAATGATCTGAGTGATTACACCCAATACTACGCCGATCAGCATCCCTGCCCCGAGCGTCTCGGCACCTTTGCCTATGGTATGCCCGAGTTATATGCAGAGCAGATTAGAACCGCCAAGCACGTGGCCAACCCCGGTTGCTTTGCCACCTGCATAGCCTCTGCCCTGCTGCCCCTGGCCAAAGCGGGTCAGATGAATCAGTCGGCGGTATCTGTGGTCGCATTAACCGGCTCAAGTGGTTCAGGCGTGCACCCTCAGATGGGTAATCACCACGCCGTGCGCAGCAATAATTTAAAAGCCTACAAAGTGTTTAATCATCAGCATACCCCGGAGATTTTGCAGACCTTAACCGCTGCTGGAGCCCACGGCGTAAAGCTCGACTTTGTCCCTGTCTCGGCGCCACTGTCTCGGGGCATGATGGCAATTTCTCAGCTGCAGATGCCGGAAGCTATTAATGAGGATGAATTGCGCTCTATGTATGAAAGCTATTACCAGCATTTCCCATTGATCTCGGTGTTGCCCAAAGGTGTGGCCCCAGAGGTTGTGGCGGTTAAAAACTCGGCGCGCATAGAGATTGGTATTGATATAAGCGAAGCCCACGCTGATGGCTCACAGACAGTCTGTATAACCAGCGTATTAGACAACCTGATTAAAGGTGGTGCAGGTCAGGCCTTACAAAACTTTAATTTGATGACCGGCCACAAAAATAGCTATCAGCTCGATCAATTAGGGATGTGGCCATGAACCATCAAGCTATGAACCACCAGGCTATGAACCATCAAGACAGCGCCACAGCAGAAAGAAAGCCTCTAGCAGTGATTAAAGTAGGGGGCGATATTCTGCTCGATAAGATCCAGAGCTCGGGTTTAGCGCAGAATATTAGCGGGCTAATCAAAGACAATTGGAGCGTTGTGGTTCTGCATGGTGGTGGCCCCCAGCTTTCTGCTATGCAGACTCGCTGTGGCATAGAACCGCGCAAAGTCGCCGGACGACGGATTACCAGCAAAGAAGACTTGGTGCTGGTAAAACAGGTTCTCTGCGGCCAGGTGAATGTGGATCTAGTGTCTGTTATGCAAGCTCAGGGAGTCAACGCCTTTGGCTGTCACGGTGCTTCGGGAAAACTTATTCAAGCCAAGAAACGCCCGCCGATAACCGTTTCTGGTGGCGGTCCCGAAGCTATAGATTTTGGTGAGGTTGGCGATGTCACCGGGATTAATAGTCATGTGCTCGACAGCTTATTGGCCGCTGATTTGGTGCCGATAATCGCCTCTTT
>Ga0115003_10001716_pt1 | contig 18856 bp, 21 predicted proteins | sample ArcticOcean_MG_C_7_FD_88736 | JGI IMG/M metagenome (GOLD analysis project Ga0115003, IMG submission 88736) | Marine microbial communities from western Arctic Ocean - ArcticOcean_MG_CB11_88 | ecosystem: Environmental > Aquatic > Marine > Oceanic | place: Arctic Ocean: Canada Basin | collected... | reverse complement strand
AAGTCTTTAGAGTAAGACATAATCACATTTTCCATTAATTTTTTTGACCCACCCATAACATTTACAGGATTTGCTGCTTTGTCTGTTGAAACACAGAAAAAGTGAGCTGGCTTGTGTTGTTTTAAATAATCTAATAATCGTTTAGCGTCTAATACATTATTTTTAATCATTGCTTCAATTGAAAATGAATCCTTTTCACTTCTTACATGTTTATGAGCAGCAAAATTAGCTACAACATCAAATTTTCCATGTTTTTTTAGCATTTTATAAAAAACATCAGAATTAAATGACATTGGATATGTTAAATAATTTTCTGGAACTATGATAGTTGAGTCACTTCTTAATGTCCTTGTTAACTCTGTCAATCCATTTTCATTATTATCTACAACAATTAATTCAGATGGACTATATTTAAGAGCTGCTTTTATAAAAGAAGAACCTATGGTTCCTGCTCCACCGATGACTAGAATTGATTTTCCTCTAATTTCTTTAGTTAGCCTTTCTTTATTATTTATCAAATCATTATCAAAAAAGCTTTTGTCTCTTTTGGTTACATATTGCTTAATGAATTTGGAGATATTTGGTAAAATCATGATTTATAGAATTTTTTAATTTCTGCTATGACCTTTTGTTGTTCAAATATAGTTAAATTTGATGAGGATGGAATACTAATACATTCTTTAAAAATTTTATTTGATATATTATTCTCATTGATATACATCAAATCTTTATACATTGGAAGCTTATTCATTGGAGTCCAAAAAGGTCTGCTTTGTATTTGTTTATGATTTAAATAAATCAGCAACTCTCTCATTTTTTTTGTACGAAAAGTGAATAACCAACAATTAGGATCTGAGTTGAAATTATTAATTTGAAATTTAATATCTCCAACACCTTTAAGCTCTTTTTTATAAAGAGCATCAATCTCTTTTTTCCTTGTTAATATTTGTTCAAAATTCTCCATTTGAGCAACTCCAATCGCTGCAAGAACATTTACAAGCCTGTAGTTATATCCAATTTGATCATGAAAATAATCTAAAGGATCTGTTTTCGCTGTTGTTGTTATGTGTTTAGCTCTAGTGGCAATTTCTTTATCATTGGTTAAAATCATACCTCCTCCACCAGTAGAAATTATTTTGTTTCCATTAAAACTTAATACCCCTGTTAAACCAAAAGTCCCTGCATGCTTTCCTTTCTTAAAACTGCCAAGTGCCTCAGTACTATCTTCAATAATAGGTATTCCGTATTTAGTGCTAATTTTTAATAATTTATCAGTATTAACAAATCCTCCTAAGACATATACTGGCATTATTGAACCAATTTTTTTACCTGATAATTTTTCAATGGTTATTGTTTTATCTCCAACTATTGTTGTTGCTGTATTTTTTGTCAACCATTTTTCAAGTAAATCAACATCAATTTGCCATGAATCCTCACAAACATCTATTAATACTGTTTGAGCCCCTGAATATGATATAGCATTTATAGTTGCAACAAATGTTAAATTTGGAGCGATTACTATATCATTATTAGTAACTCCTGCCAAATTCAATGACACTTGAAGACCTGCCGTACCACTCATACATGCAATAGCATACTTTGCTCCAGTATAATTTTTAATAGCTTCTTCAAATTGATTAACATATTCACCTGCTGAGGATATCCAGCCAGTATCAAGACAATCTTTAACATATTTCCATTCATTTCCATTAATATTTGGGACTGATAACGGTATCATATTTAATTTAATTTGTTAAGGTTTTTTACTTTATTCATTTTTATTATTTTTCTGAAAATACAGCTATTGCAGTTGCATAATCTTTGGAATGTGAAATGCTAACTGCAAATAATTCTTCGTTAAATAATGATTTTTTAAAAGTTACATATGGTTGTCCAGATTTTTTATGCTTAATAATAATATCTATTATAGAAACTTCTTTTTTATGAGATATTGCTTTAACTACCGCTTCTTTTGCGCACCAAATTCCAGTTAAAGTTTGAGCCGTATTTGATTTTTTTAAAGCGTAATCCCATTCAGAGGAATTAAAAATCTTCTTAAGCATTTTTTTTTTTTTAGAATAAATTTTTTCAAATCTTGGGATATATTCAATATCTATTCCTATCATAAATCTAATTTTTTAAAAAACTATCAAAATCAAAAGGATCCCCATGTCCTGGAAATATTTTTAGATTTTGTAAATTATCAGCAAGCTTCATAATTAAAGAAATACTATGATTTAACTCAGTCTTATTTCCTCCGGGTAATTTAGATACTAGATGCTTTTTATCAATTATTGTATCTCCCGAAAATAAACAATGATCAATTAAAAAACAAATAGATCCTTTTGAATGTCCTGGTGTTTTAATAACGTCTATAAAATATGGCGGTTCAAAAGTATAGTTTTTAACCTCATATGAAAATGGAATTGCGTGATAGAGTGATAAATTTTTTCTTGAATTTTTTAGAGCCTCTTTTGTTTCAAGAGAACAAAAAGTTTTAATATTAAATTTATTCGCTATCAATTCATATCCAATATTGTGATCAAAATGCTCATGAGTTATAAGGCAATAAGTGGGGTTTTTATTATTTGATAGTAACCATGTGATAACATGTTTATTTTTTCTTTCTCCTGGATCTATAATGATAACATCATTTTTGTACTCAATCACATAAGTATTAGATGTTAAAGTATCATTAATAAATCTACTAACTTTAAAATAGTCATTAATTTTATAAAAATGATAATATGTGTTGATTTTAGTTGTCATTAATTTTTACATAAAATTATAAACTACATAATTTTTTTTACTGGATTCCCCATGTAAGTTCCTGGAATTTTAATATTTTTAATTATTACTGAACCCAAGCCAATTTTCACATCAGCACAAACTTTTTTGTTAGGAGCAATAGTTACTTTGCTTCCTAAAAAAACATTTTTATCTAATATAACACCGCCAGTAAGATCACATTGACTACTTATAACAGAGAATTCTCCGATTTGTGTATCGTGTCCTATAGTTGAACATAAATTTATTGAAACATGATCTTTTATTTTTGCATTATTACTTATTATACAGTTAGGTGAAATAATAACTCCGTCACCTATTTGATGACCTTTAAAAAATATAACAGATTGGTGAATTAAATTAATAAATATTGCACCATTCTTCTCAAACATAGTTGTTACTCTTATCTTACTTTGAAAGTTCCCAATTGTACAAACAAAAACATCATCTTTTTTGGGTTTATAACCATCAATGAGGCCAATTATTTTCCCATCACAATATTTTTGCTGCTCAATTTCATTTAAGTTGTTAGATAAAAAACCTTTAAAAATAAATTCCGTACCATATCCATTGGCATTTTCCAGCCATGACCACACTTCTAAACCCCAACTACCAGCGCCAATCAAAATCAAGTTTTTCATATTTTTTATTTTTTATTTTTTATGATGATGAATACCCACCATCTACAACAAATGAAGCTCCTGTTATCCATTTTGCTAAATCAGATAACAAAAAAACTACTGAATTTGCAACATCTTCAGGAGTTCCTATACCTAGTGGATGCATATTTTCAATCTCTTTTACAGATTCATCAGAAAGCTTTTTGAGAAGATTAATTGACATATCTGTTTTAACCATTGCAGGAACAACTGAATTTACACGTATATTTTTTGATGCAAATTCTAATGCTAATGACTTTCCTGCAGATATTAAGGCTCCTTTACTAGCGCTGTATCCAGATTTACCAGATTGCCCAAACATTCCAACAATTGATGATATAAAAATTATACTTCCTCCATTTTCATTAAAATGCCCTTTCCTAGTTAAAATTCTTGTAATATTAATTGGGGCATACAGATTTATTTGCATAACTTCATCTAAATTTTTAATTTTTAACATCTTTAAAGGTCTTGTCATTTCCATGCCTGCAGAGTGAACTACGCCATCAAGTTGTCCAAAATCATGTATTTTTTGTTTTAGCTTGATTTCAAGTTCACTATGCTCTTTAATATCTGCAATCAAATAAGAATGATAAGTTGGATTATCCATACTATTGATAACCTTTTTTATCTCTTCTTCTTTTCTGCCAATTAAGATTGTTTTGGCGCCTAATTTCGAACACATTAAAGCAATTGACTTACCAATTCCAGATGAAGCTCCAGTTATTAAAATTTTTTTATTCTTTAATTGAATCATAATTTACTTTTCTTGAGTTCGTGTATTATTAATTCCATTGAAATCATAGATCCAATTTTTTCTGGAGTAAAAGATACTGAAAACTCTTCTTCAATCTCAACAATAAGATTTAAATGACTTAATGAGTCCCATTCAGCTGTATCCTTTTGTGTAATATTATCATTTATTAAATCTTGATTCATTTCGAAGACTTCAGCCATAATCAATTTAATTTTTTCTTTAATCATATCTTAAATTTATAATAGTTTTTAATTTTTAATTTTTTAGTCAGATTCATTTCATAAAACTTTACTCCATCTTTATCTATATTAACTAAAGAAAATCCATTATCTTCATAAAAATTTTCAGTTTGTATATTCTTTTCTGAAGGAGAGTAAATAGCTTCAACCTTTTTAATTCCTTTTTCAAATAAATTATTTAGTAAAAATAATAAATATGCAACCTCAATACCTCTACCTAAAATTCGACATGATAACAAAAAGGAGTCAATGGTGGCTTTTTTATTATCTAATAATACTATTGAGGCTACAGTAATTCCATTATCTCCAAATTTGTCTTTTATTGACAAGCAAGATAGTAAATTAAACCCATCAACTAACTTTCTCAAATCATCTTCAGCATACCTGATTGTTGTGAGGTTAAATTGATTAGTCTTTTGAGTCATTTGAGAAATTCTTGCAATATTAATATTATCGCACTCTTGAAAAAACAGTTCCATCTTTAGGCTTTTAAGATAGTCATCAAGATCTATAAATTTGTGACTGTATTCTTTTCGTTGAAAGTTTGCCTTATACTGTTCGGTTTTTATACCATCTTCCTTTGTTATCGCATGAGTTTGAAAAAACTCATTTTTTATCTTATTTAAAAAGACTGGAAGATCATATGGAAATTCAGGAAATTCAGGGACATTAACCATTGGCAATTCAAATTTAACTCTTTCGCGTTCTACTGGATTGTCATCTATAAAAACAAAACTATCAAGACCAATATTTAACTCCTCTGCAATTTCTTTAATATTTGAAGGCTTATCTTTCCAATTAATCCTGTAGGCTGACAAAAATCCTTTATTAATTAAAATGTCGGGATGTTTATGCCAAACCTCTAAAACGTCTGATTCATTATTTTTACTACAAACAGCTAATAACACACCGCTTGCGTGTAGTTCGAGCAACCCCTTTTGAAAGTCATAAAATGCTTTTCCAGGATATGTGTTTCCAATATCAATTCCCTCTATACCGTCTTCACCTAAAACCCCCCCCCATAAAGTGTTATCAAGATCTAAAACAATACATTTTTTTCTAATATTATTAATTGCATTTAACTTACTATTAAGCCAACCATTAAAACTTTTGTTTAATCTTGGGTGAATTAAAGATTGTGATATGTAGTAAAACTTCCAACTAAAAATTTCGGATTCAACTTGATTTATGAAGTCTCTAAAATTAATGACCTTAATGTTATTGTATCTATTTTCTAAGTCAAATAAAAAATTATTGTATTCTGAAATTGCACCTGTTAAATCATGAGAAGAGTTTATTACACTGAAACTATATAATGACTCTGCAGTTAGAGCTATAAAAGTTTTATTTTCAGGAATACTTGATAATAACAATTCTAAACGGGCCCTAAAATCAATAACTTCATCAGTAGTTTCACTATAACTTAAATTAACAGAGGGAAGATAAAACCATACGTATGAAAGAGCATCTTGTGGGATATGAGAAATATCTCCATAACCACTAAAGCTTGCATCTAAATTTTTAAATAAGTTCTCTACTGTAAAATTTCTATATATGTGATATCTCATTTATTTAAAAGTTCAATTAAGCCAATGTTTTTATTGTAGAGAAAACAAATGAAACGATTATTAAAAGCAATTGCGGGTTTCGGTTTGCTAATCATTATATATCCTTGTTCTTTCAGTTTTTTTATCTCTATTTCAATATTATCTACTTCGTAGCATGTATGATATGGAGTCACTCCATTTTTTTTTAGGATATTTACAACTGGACTTTTTTCATCAACTGGAGCAACTAATTCGATGGTAGGTGAATCTTTTTTATTTAAAAAGCACAAATTAACATGTTGTTTATTATCAAAGATTATTGAACTTGAATGATATCCAATATCTTCATAATATTTTTTGGTTATCTCAATGTAATTTACAGCTATTCCAATATGGTGAAATTTCATTATATTTCTCTTAGTTTAGATATTTTAATGTTAGAAGTATTGATTATTGCTGTTGCCCATGATAGTCCCGCTCCAAAACCAGATAAAAGCAATCTGTTTCTTGTATTTAATTTTCCGTTTAAACGAGTTACAATTGTTAATGGAATTGTAGCCGAGCTAACATTACCAAATTCATCAAGAGAGATAGGAACTTTTTCTTCTGGTATTTTTAATTTTTTTCTAAAAAAATCTATCATAAATTTATTGGCTTGATGAAATAAAAAAACATCAATATCTTCAATGGAATTATTGCTTTTAATTAATGCTTCTTTTATACTACTAGGGACAACTTTTAATGTGAAATTAAATACGTCAACACCATCCATATAAATCTGATGTAAAGTTCGAAAATTCCCATTTTCCATTTCTCTTAATTTAATGGATTCAGCATTTGCAGGGTGTCTAGCTCCCCCAGCTTTTATGTTAATTGCATCAAAACCAGACCCATCTGAATATAGATTAAATTCAGATTTTCCATAATCACCTTTGGAAATAAGAGTGGCAGTTCCTGCATCACCATACAAAGGAGCATTAACTTTATCAAGTTCTGAAATATCTTTCGAAAATGTTTCTCCAACTAGAAGTAAAACTTTATTTACAGTTTTTAAATTTGCATAAGCATATGCTGTAGATAAAGCGTATACATATCCTGAACAAGCTAAATTCAAATCAATGCAACCCGTTGATGTGGATAAACCTAAACGATGTTGAAGAGAGGGAGATGTTGCTGGGATTTTAAAATCGCCATTCTGTGATAAAAACAAAACTAAATCAATTTCTGATTTGTCAATTAATTCGTTATTTAGCAATTCAAGAGCAGCTTCATAGCATAAATCTGAAGGTGTTACCCCAGATGTTACATGTCTCATTTCTTTAATTCCAATATTTTTAACTATCTTATTTAATTCTTTTTCTCCTAATAATTTTATCAACTCATTATTTGATCTTACATTTTTAGGAACGCACGCTGAGACAGCTTCTATTCCAACATTAAAAAATTCAAGTGAGGCCATAATAATTAATTGTTAATTTTATCAAGGATGTCTTTAATAGTATTTAATTCTTCAATATCATTATTTGATAAACTTACATCAAACTCATCATGAATTGTAGCAATAAGCGCGAGAAGAGTTAAAGAATCCCATGATTCGTAGTCCTTAAAGGCATCTTCTAAATTCATAATTTCAGAATCCATTTCAAATACGTCTTCTAGTAGCTCTAATAATTGTTCAGAATTAGTTTTCATTTAAGTTAGTTTTTATTAATGATTTTGTCATATTTCTTTTGATTAAAATATTTAACATAAAAAAATTCAATTATTGCAATTGTAGTATTTATAACTCCAAATAACTTTAAGTTTGACACTATTAGATTTAAACGACAATATACGGCTAAAATAGTAAAATGTAGTTTATGGCCTAAGAATAATGACTCACGAATTTTTATTATGTTTTGTTCTGTAAAATAATTATTGAAAGGAATATTAAAGGCTGCTTGCTCGTATTGGGATCTAAGTAATCGAACTTTATCTTTTCGTATTCTTGAATTATGTAATATTTCCTTTAACAATGAAATTGCTAGCTCGTAATTAATTGAAGGAGCTTTAATTCCTGTGTTTAAAATTCGTTTTGATTCATGCAAATTTTCAATATCTATATAATATAGACCAGCATATTTAAAACAATAAAAGACATCAATTTTTAGAATTTGATTGTCAAAATGAAGAAAAACTTTTAGTAATCCTGAGCGAACAGCATCTGTGGAAATAGAATATTTATATTTAACTGATAGAGTATTGATTATCTTAAAAAAGAGCCCTAATTCTCCTTTATTTCTTACTGAAAAATCAATATCATTACTATAGCTTTCGGGTAAATTTTGATAACCTCTTAAAACCAAATAATCAATATTTTCTGAGTTGAGAGAGTCAAATAAATCCTCTAAAAATATATTATTCATAATCTGAAAATTTAAGTTAATTTGTTTGATTTAATATGTATTTCTCTATTGCTTTTGCTATTTTACTAGAATTATTTCCTGAGTAAAAGTAATTTTCAGAAATATCTTCGTTTAAATGAAATCTTAATTCTTCAAAACATAATAATGCAATTGTTGCTTTCTTTGAATATTTCACATTGACATCATCAAATTTATCAATATTATTAAAAAACAATGTGAAAGATGATTCTAGGTCGTTTCCTGTACGAATGTCACCAAGCATTACGAATAAATCATATAAGTAAAACCTTCTATCTGATGCCTCCCAATCGAGAACAAATATTTCGTTTTTAGAATTAATTCTTATATTTCCTTTTTGAAAATCTCCATGAGTCACAGATGTCTCTATTTCTAATAAATTTTCATTTCTTATGTAAACAATAATTTTTTTTACAGCCCCTAATATTTTTACTTTTGAAGGGTTATTATCAACTATTGTATTTGTAAGAGTTTCTATTTCATCTAAACAAAATTGTAAATAGGTTTCAATATTCACAGATATTTTTTCTTTGTTTATTACTTCTTTAAGATGATTTTTAATCAACACATCAATAGCTTTATTAAAGTTTATTTTTTTAACTCTATTAAATGGTTCACCGTTAATAAATTCTTCTATTAACCAATCAGATCCATGCGATAATATTTTGGGTGCATATGAAATGTTATTTTTAATTCTAGTTTTTATGTCATTTTGTATAAACTTAATTCTTTCACCTTGCTTTAATAATACAATGATTTTATTTAAATCACTTCCAAATAATCTGATTCTATGATTTCCTGGAACAATTGCATATTTATTGAGTTTATTTGGAAGCTGCAGTCTCTTGTGAACAAATAAATTATTTATTACAGGTAAGAATGCAAGGAACACATATGTTTTTTGTAGCAACTTTTTTATTATTGATGTACTTAAAGTGTATTCATTGACAATAGTATCTCTAACATTATTCTTTAGAGAAATATTGAAAATAATATTTAAATACTGAAAAGATTTATATGTTTCACATTCATAATCTTGAGTATCTTTTGAAAAAAAACTATTTTTTTTAATTGTGTTTTCAAGGATTTTATATAAATTTTCTGTTAGTGCTAATTGAGATATTTTCATTTTAATAAATTATTTTTAAACTTATATAATAAAGTCCGGTTTTTTTCCTCCATTTAAAACCCAATCATACAGGATAATGGTTCTTTTCGTAGTTTTGCTCCATAAATATTTACTCTCAATTAATTTTCTTCCTCGTACACCCATAATTTGTAAGTCTTTTTCAGATTTATTTAAGATATCTAACAAACCGGCTTTTAAACCTTCATTTGTATTGTCAACCCAAAGCCCACAATCTATTATGTTCAATTCTTTCCAAGGCACTCCTTTAGTTGTAATAACAGGAAGCCCTCTTGCCAAAGCTTCAAGAACTACAATAGGAAATCCTTCACTATGGGAAGGGAGAATAAATACATCGGAATTATCAAATAAATTTAATTTTTCTTTTCCAAATTTTGGACCAACAAATTTAACAAGTTGGTTCAAATTCAATTCATTAACCAGTTTTTTAAGCAATTCTGTATAGTTTTCATCTCCATAACCTGCTATTAAAAGCTCCCAATCCTCAAATTTTTTAACACCAATTTGTACAAAAACTCTAAAAAGTCTTTCCAATCCTTTTACCGGAATTATTTGAGATAGAAAAAGCATCCTCTTTTTCTTTCTTAACCGCCTTAAACGTGGCTCATTAAAAAAATCTAATGAGATTCCATTATCAATTACAGCTATATCTTTTTTAGGAAACATTTTCTTTAATTTTATTCCTTCATCTTCGGCACAAGCCACTAAAACTGCTGCATCTTTTAGATTTGACTTTTCATATAAATTAAAAGCAAGTTTTTTCTTGTATTTTGAATAATTCAATCTAAAGGGGTCTAAATTACCATGTGTTTGCACAACCGACTTCAATTTAGAGTTCTTTCTAATTTTCTTATTGTATATGCTAATTGGCATCCAAATACCGTGCTGATGTATGATATCAAATGAATCTATTTCTTCTGGAATTTTTTTAAAAATACCTTTAATTAAACCATATTTTGTATCTCCATATGTAGGAAGGGACTTGATATTACCATCTAATCTAATTGAATCTGCATCGTTCTCAAAACCTGGATACCATATATGGGGCTCGTGTCCTAACAATTTTTGATTCTTGTAAAAATTGGCAACTACTTCATGAATACCGCCTCCTTTTTGACTACCAATTACGTTCGATAGATGTAATATTTTCATATGATTATTGATTATGGTTATTGATTATTGACATTAGACAAAACGCAGTCCATATCACGTAAATAGGACCTTCCTGAAAACTTATTTTGAAAGGTTGTATACGAGTTTTTTTTCATTTTTAAAACTTCATCAACGCTAATTTTTGACAGCTCATGAACAATCGTATTTAGAGAATCAGCTTTAAAATTATAACCTATTTTTTCAACATTAACTATATGTTCTGTATCTTCTTTAGCAGAATTAATCAAAGGTACTCCGTATGATAAATAATCTACAGATTTATACGAAAGCGCCACCTCTGTATTATCTTTATAACCATTGAATCCGAACCAACATTTTGAAATAACTTCTCTTTTCAGTGATTCATCAAATGACGCTCCATGATAATGATATTTGATGTCATGCGTTTTCAAATTCTCAAATAACCAATCGCTTAATGGGCCTAAACCGAGGATATGCAGTTCAATTTTTCTTGTTTTATCTACTTCTTTTAGAATCTTAAACAAACTCTCAAAGTCATAGATAACACCTATATTTCCAAGATAAATAATAGACATTTCTTTTGATAAATCTTCAAAAACAGGCAATACGGTCTGGAATTTTTTTATGTAAATAACTTTTGAATTTCTCTTGTTCTTTAAGTTTAATTCTTTGTGAAAAAATTCAGATTCAGTTATACAAAAATCACAATAATCAATGGTCCTTTTTCGTATCATTTTAGGTATGATCCCTGAGAGATATAGTATAATTTTTTTTATTAGATTATTGTTGTTGGGATATGATTCCGGCCACAAGTCAATAATATCAACTATTAATTTTGAATATTTACTTTTTCTAAGTAAAACTGATAAGCCAATAATATTGGGCGGTAAATTTATGTAGACAATATCATAGGTGTTCTTAGATAGAAATTTAAAAACTTTATAGCCAAAAATAAAGTATGAAACAATTCTATTGATTGAAAGACTTGAGCTATATGCTATTGTACTTAAAGCTATGAATCTTTCATTATCTAATTCTCTAAACTTTTTCAAGCTATGCGAAAAATTAGAATACAATACAATTGGATCATATCCTTTTTTAAGAAAATAATTAAAGGCCATATTGGATCTTGAGATCGAGGCATCCTCGTGAAAATTAGAAATGATCAATACTTTCTTTTGCATTAGGGGATATTATTCTTCTACAATAATTAATTAGTCTATCAGAATCTAACAGAACAAAAAAATTATTTAATTAAATGTTGAGTCAATTTTACTTACTCTTACTAACGAGTTTATTAATTTGTTCTTTTATTTCATTCATGTTGCGCATTCCATCAATAAAGAAAAGTGTTTTATCTTTTTTTAATTCTTTATTATACAATTCAAGTCGCTTACCTAATTTTTGAGGGGAATCAGGGTAAGGTTCGAATTTAAATTTTGATCGAATTACTGATTCAGTAACGGGAACTGTAGATACAAAATGAAAATCCGGTTTTAGAGCAAAGAACTTTATCAATCTCCAAAGCACCCACTTATCCGTATTATTTTGAGGATAAGTCAACTTAAAGTCAATATTAGTATCTAATAAATATCTATCACATATAATGTTATATCCAAAAAAATATTTAAATCGTAAATAAAACACATAGTAATAAAATAAATCTATCATTGCAATAGTTAACCAAACTCTTCTGATAATTGGATTTGACAATGCTTCCTCTCTCTGAGGTGTAAAGCCTGGTTTTGGCAATTTCCCTCCAATAAATATTCGTAATAGGTCTTTTAGTTTTTGGAATCCAGGAGTATAGCCTCCTCTAGACCAGAAAACTATATTTTTTTGTCCTCTTTCTGTTAAACTATTCTTTAATATCTCAATTTGTGTTGACTTACCGGAGCAATCTAGTCCAGAAAAAACAATATGTTTACTCATTTAATTATATTTTTTTATTTTTTGACACATTCCAAATAATAATTCGCACCAACTGAGAAAGATGATACAAAATGCGGTGGAATATATTAGTATTAGTTTTAATACAGTATTTGTACTCTAGTTTTCGTTGCTCCAAATTGCGATATAATAGCGAATCATCGTATCGCAAAAAAATACTTGAAAATACTGGTACAAATAAGAACTTTAAATTTTTATCATATGCCATTCGTTGAAACAAATCACGATCACCAATTAGTCTAAATTTTTGATAATTTAAACCTCCTACTTTATTATATGCTCTTTTAGAAAATATTACAGACGGTTGAACGAAAGGAAATACACCAGTTTTTAAAAGATATCTGACAAAATATCTCGCAAAATGTTTTTTGTAGTAGAGTTTTTCAATAAAATGGTGTATCCCATGAGAATAAGCTAAATCAGCCTTCTTTTTAATTGCCATTAAATACAATTTCTCATATCCATTAGCAATAACCATATCATCAGCATTTACCCATGCTATATATTCGCCCTTAGCTTCAAGAAAGCCTTGATTAATACCTCCATACATACCTGTTTTTTTAGTTTGATGAAGCAATTTAATATTAGGGTATTGACTAACAAATTCAATCGTACCATCTTTAGAACCGCCATCAACAACAATGTGTTCAAACGGGATTTGCAACTTTTGAATTGATTCAATTGTGTGCTCAATATATTTTCTGCCATTTAGGACTGGAGTTACAATTGTAAGCATAATTATTCTTTTTGTGATTTTGCAGGTTTAATTATCATTGGATTTCCAAATACAATTGAATCATTGGGTACTAATTTATTTACAACAGCACCTGCCGAAATGACACTTCTATCTCCTATTGATACTCCTTTTAAAATAATTACTCGGGCACCAATAAATACATCATTACCAATAGATATTGGAGATGACTTTCCTTTGTTTGGAGTTATTCTTCTTTCTTCCGAATCTATTGGATGAAAATCCGTATCCCATATCGCAGCTCCTCCTCCAATAATAACATTATCTCCAATATTTATATTAGAACGACAATTAATGCTAACACCTGAAAGTCCAACGTTATTTCCAATAATTACCCGAGCACTTTCCCCCAAAGAAGAAATAATAACTCGATGAGATATGCCAACAGGATTAGCATTAGAATTGGAATGAGCCGTAAAGTTTTTACCAATGATTATCTCCCCTCCTTGGCGGGGTAAAAAAATAGGACGACCACTAAATCTAGATCCAGTACCGATTTGAATATTACAAAAATACCTTAAATAGAAGACGATAATTGGACTAGCCATCTTATTCTTTATGTTTATAAAACCATTGATTAAGTCAGTATACTTTTGATTAAACATTACGCTTCAATATTAATTATTCTATTATTTAGATTCTTTTTAAGCTTATTTTTTTGATATTGAAAGACAAATCCAGCAAAAAAAATAAAGAACAAAAAGAAAATATAACTAGCTTCAATAGCCGGTTCCATAAACATATTTAATAAAAGTAATAAAAATATTGATCCTAATAAACTTCTTATTTGAATAGTTACATTGTTATTTCTTAATAAGCCTAATATAGAAGCTACTGATTTAGCACTAAACTGTATAAAAAACAACATTGGAATTATACCAGCTACTTTTCTAATATCAAGCCATAAATTATGGTAATAAGAATATTCCATTTTATCCCCTCCAAATGGATAGATTAAAGTGTTTGTTAATCCTTTAATCCACATTTGGGATCTATTTCCGAATTGTGACAGATCATCAGTCTGAAACCTATCGTATAATCCTTTTGTGATTTCTATTTCTTGGAAGTCAATTGTTATAAAATTAAATGTCAAAGCAGAAATTAATATAAGTAGAAATAATCCCGCTCTATCTTTTTTTAAATTAATGTTGCACCAAAATACAAAAAATAACGAAAATATAAAAAGAATAAAGGTTGTTCTGGTCATTATAAATAATGTTGCAGTAAGTGTAATTAATGTAAAACCTGAACCAATTAGCATTAGTATTTTGTTCTGATTTTTATTTCCAAAAATGTAAACAGGTAAAAAAGATAGCAAAGGAGATAAATGCATGCCAGCAATCGTAGCATTCATTTCAATAATTTCATAATCTCTACCAAAGAGAGCTGAGCTTGCCCCAATCCTCCCCGATATTTCACCAAGGTCTAAAATAGTAGTTATAATTGAGAACAAAAAAATAGAGGAGATTGAAATCGTAAAAATTAATAGAACTGAAACTACTTTATCGGCATTCATTATTCCAATTGCATTTGTTTTTCCCAAATTAAAGGTAAGCCACGGTAAAAGAAAGAAAGTATATATATGAGTAATATTAAATTCTCTATTAAATGTAGCAAAAATAAAATATGATAAACCAAACATAAATATAGAGATTGAGTTACCTTCAAGGGACCAAAGTAATTTATTTCCTTTTAAACCTAAATAGATAATAATAATGATACTAAAGTATTGAAATGATCCAAATATATTTAAAAAAAATAGTGCTGTTAACGTAACTAATATTGTATCTAACTTATCTTTCATTTTTTTAGAATTAAAAACTACTTTGTTTAAAATTTATTTCTATTGTTTGGCTTTAATGTAACTAACACATTTGTTTAATATTAAACTGAAAAAGGTCAATGCAATATTTCTATTTTTTCTTTATGTTTATCTTTTTTCAGAAATACTAACTCATTATATAATATTACAACTCATTTTCCAGTATATTAATCCATTGCTTCTTTATACTATGCATGGAGGTTTTTTCTATCCCGAGCGCTCTACAGTTTGAACTCATTTTTTCCATCTCTTTCGCAGGTAAAGATAATATGTTATTAATTGCTTTTGCAAACTTCAAAGTATTCTTGTTCTCTACTTTAAATCCAGTTTCATTATTTATAACTAAATCAAGAGCCACTCCCATTTCAAATGAAACAACTGGAGTGCCACACATTATAGATTGATTTATCATCATAGGACCAGAGTCTTCTATTGAAGGACATACAAAAACATCAGCGGCTTGATAAGCTGTAGCTAATTGATTATAATTTAGATAACCTAAAGTTTTATATGCAAAGGGTATTTCATTGTCTAAATGTTGATTGCTACGACCTGCTATAGCTAAAAAAATATCATCTGTATCTTCTTTTTGTATTTCAGATTTAAGAATCACTAGTGACTCAATCAATTCCTTTAAACCTTTTCTTTTTTGATTTAATAAAGCTGCTCCAAAAAATATTATTTTTTTGTCTTTTGGTAAGCCTAACTTTTTTCTTGCTTCTGTTTTGCTATTTGGCTTAAATAATTCATCATCAATAGGTAGTAGAATTTTATATTTGTTTTTGTTGATAAACAAACTACTATTTTTCAACTGATTAAACTGCCATTCGGATCCTGCTACAGGGATGATGTTTGATGATTCTATATATTTCTTCTTTTCTTTCCATAATTGATGTGTTAAATCATTTTTATCATCGGAATAGACTCCTGGGCAACTCCCACATTTATTTGTGTATCCTAAGCAGTTCCATGCATAATGGCACCCTCCCGTAATTGCAGCCATATCCGCCATTGACCAAAAAATAGGAGCTCCTGATTTTTTATTTAGATAATTCAAATCTTCAGTATTTAAAAAATTTTGTGGAAAAAGATAAATAAAAGAATCTACTTTAAATGGTAGCATTTGTAACACCTTTTCTGCCAAACTATTATTGCTATCTTGATTTAATCCAAACATATAATAGTTGGGATCCAAATTAGCACTATCCTTTTTTAAGATTCTATTTAGTGTTATTTTTAGTCTATTTAAAACTCTATTAGTAAAATCTATAGTTATTGATGGATTTAAGGAAATAGTATTTTTGTAATTTTTTTCTAGTGTTGCATTGGTTATAATTATAACTTTATATTTAGCTTGTTTTAAAATCTGCATCAAATCAAAAGCGATAATACCTGAATCTAAATAAGGGTGTACAGCAGTTAATATTACAATATTTTTTCTCTTCATTCCAAATTTCCTTTCCATTATTACTTAATAGATATATCTTTATTTAATTAGATATTAATCAGCCATTATAGTATTGATGATAAAACGAATTTCCTTCTTTTTTAGCTCATAAAACATAGGTAATCTCACTAAACAATCAGAGTAGAAGTCAGAAGCAGCTAGATCTCTTCCATCATGTTTCTCTTTAAAGTACGGGCTTTTATGTAAACTTAAATAATGAAATACTGATAATATACCGTTATCCTTTAATTTCTGGATAATATTTTTTCTCTGAATAGTGTTTTTGCAAGCCATATAAAACATGTGTGCATTATTTGTTGCATGTAAAGGGACAAAGGGCATTTGTATCCCATTTTTTTTAGCCCATTTATGTAGTCCGTCATAATATTGTTCCCAGTGTCCTTTACGCTTGGCTTGAATATCTTCTATATTTTCTATTTGGGCCCATAAAAAACTTGAGATTAATTCAGAGGGTAAAAATGAGGACCCTATATCTACCCATCCATATTTATCAATTTCTCCTCTAAAAAAAGCAGAACGATTTGTCCCTTTTTCCCAAATAATTTCTGCTCTATTAGCAAACTGCATATCATTAATTGCCAAAAGACCACCTTCCCCGGAAATTATATTTTTGGTTTCGTGAAATGAAAAAGCTGCTAAATGTCCTATTGATCCTAACGCTTTTTTTATGCCATTGCGATCCGTATAGTAACTTTCTATAGCTTGAGCAGCATCCTCCACGACAAAAATATTGTATTTATCTGCTAAATCCATAATTTTATCCATATCACAGGCTACGCCTGCATAATGAACAGGTACAATCGCTTTTGTTCTATCAGTAATTAACGCTTCAATTTTATTTTCATCTATCCCTGGATGATCTGATCTGCTATCAGCGAATATAATTTTAGCTCCACGCAACATAAAAGCATTTGCAGTAGAAACAAATGTATAAGATGGAATTATGACTTCATCCCCTTCTTTTATATTAAGTAGGATGGCGGCCATTTCCAAAGCATCAGTACAGGAAGTTGTCATTAAGCATTTGCCAAATCCGAACTTTTTCTCAAAAAACTTTTGGCACATCTTTGTGTACTTGCCATTGCCGGATAATTTTCCTGTTTTGACTGCATTATGAAGATAATTAGCTTCTTTACCTGTAAGGTAGGGTTTATTAAATGGGATCATATATTCCAATAGTGATAAATATTTTTTATTGATTCAGATCTAAAGCCTGTTGATTCATATAATTTTACAGCTGGTGTATTATCGTGTTGTGTTACAACTTGAATGCTTTTAAAATTTAATTCTTTTGCTTTATATATTGTTCTTTGAATGAGTTCCCTTGCTATGCCAAGTCCTCTATAATTACTGTCAACCGCAACAAGTCCTATTTCAGCTAAAGAGTCTGTTTTGTTGTTTAGTGTCGTGAATCCAACAATCTTATTGTCGATAATCTTAACAATAATGTCAATAGCTAATTCTTTACTTATAGATTTATCAATCCACTCAGTATATAATTTTATGTAATCATCAGCTTTAAAATTTTTATCAATATTAAATCTTGAATGCTTGCCACTTTGTAATGTTAAACTTAAAAGTTGATTATAAGAATGAATCTTTGTTGAAAAACTAACAGTATCATAATAAAAATATTTATTATTTACAATATCTTTTTTAATAAAAACCTCCTTTTTATCAATTATACATAAACCTTCAATGTCATAATTGCTAAATATGTAGATGAGATTGAAATCTTTTGCTTTTTCTTTTAAAATATCTAAGTCAATTTCTTTTGGATTGGTGATTATTAATTTTCCTATGCTTAATCCAAAAAAAATAGTATCCCATTGCAGTTTAACAATATTCATTTAAAATGATTTTATAATTCTAAGTGCTTTATTAATAGCAATTTTATATAACGGTAATGTTTGATTTATATGATCTTTAAAATGAAGCCTTTCATAAGCTGAATCATATCCGATATTTACTGGATGATTTGTAAGGTCAAAGTTGTCAAATGCTGGATAATAGTTTTCATTTTCATTAGTAATGCTATTAGTTCTACTACTTGCGTTTCCGATATTGGAAGCCAAATTAACCCTAGGTGCTATAGATTTTAGATTATTTTGAAGACGAAAAAATAAAAATTGTGGCCCCCACGCATTATCATTCTTATTCTTAATTTTT
>Ga0115003_10001715_pt1 | contig 18860 bp, 16 predicted proteins | sample ArcticOcean_MG_C_7_FD_88736 | JGI IMG/M metagenome (GOLD analysis project Ga0115003, IMG submission 88736) | Marine microbial communities from western Arctic Ocean - ArcticOcean_MG_CB11_88 | ecosystem: Environmental > Aquatic > Marine > Oceanic | place: Arctic Ocean: Canada Basin | collected... | reverse complement strand
GAACTCGCCCGATAACGGCGGCACGCGCAGGGTGCCGGGATCGCAAACGTAGCCGAACGTGCATCCGAGGCGCATAAAATCGGAAGCAGGGCAGCGCCTCGCGAAGTTGGTGACGGCGCCGGCCGGTACGTTGATCGTCTACGACGGGCGCATCTGGCACGGCAACGGGCTGAATCGCTTTGGTGCCGTGCGCTCCAATATCTCGATCCCTCACGCGCAGCCCTGGGGCCATACGCGGGAAAATGCATGCATACGCCTGACGGGTCATGCCACCGCGGTTGACTTCGTTATAACGTTGGTCGTTGAAGATTCCACCCAGCCTTCGTACCAGACTCAAGGAGAACGCACATGGCTTTAGTAGACGGGCAGCTTGCAAGCACAGTGAAACCCGAAGGAGTTTGGGAAAATGTGTTCTCCTACTTCCCCTTCGATGTTAGTTTGGAACGATCAGAGGGAATCTACCTCTACGATACTGAGGGGAATCGGTACATCGATGTGTCCGGCGGCCCCTTTGCGGTCAACATCCCTCACGGTGACCCGCGAATGATCGAAGCGATCACCCAGCAGGTTAACCGCTATGCCTATTGCCATCCCGCTCTCGCGGATCCCCAACGCGCCGAACTAGCCTCGGCCCTCGCTGAGATTACTCCCGGCGACCTGAATGAATTTTTCTTCGTGTGTGGTGGTTCTGAAGCGGTCGAGACGGCGATCAAGCTTGCGCGTCAGTATCAGGTCGCAAGTGGAAAGAAATCTGCTCACAAGATGATTGGCGTTCAGGAGGCCTATCACGGCATGACTCTCGGCACGATGTCTCTGTCGGGTAGTCCGGGTTTAAACGTCTTCGCACCCATGATGCCGACTTGGCCGCATATCGAGCAGTACAGCGATTTCCGAAAGCCAGAAGGGATGGACCGCGAAGAGTGGGGGAAGAAGAGTGCCGAGGCCCTCGAACGACGAATCCACTGGGAGGGACCGGATTCGGTTGCTGCATTCTTCGCGACGCCCTGGGGCTGCGGATCCGAATACGGCCTGATGGCGCCCAAGTCTTACTGGAAAGAGGTCCGCCGAATCTGTGACGAATTCGCTGTGCTTCTGGTCGCTGATGAGGTCGTTACGGGCTTCGGGCGAAGCGGGCGATGGTTCGGGATGGAGCATTTTGACGTCACGCCGGATCTCATGACCTTGGCCAAGGGTATGTCCGGCAGCAATGCACCTCTGGGTGCCGTTGCAGTCAGCGAGAAGGTCGGGAGACCGTTCCGTGAGGGTACCGCCGGTTTTATTCACGGATTTACCAACGGCGGTCACCCGCTATCGCTCGCAGCAGGCTTGGCTACCCTTCGGATCATCAAGGAAGACGGCCTGGTCGAGAATTCACTCAAAGTCGGCGAGCACCTGCATTCATACCGGGACAAGCTCCTCGCTCATCCCTCGGTCGCCGATGTGCGTGGTACGGGATTGTTCCTGGTGATGGAACTTGTGGAGCCAAATAACGAGGGCGAGCGCGAGTACTTCAGTAGCGATCGCCAAGCGGAAATGCTTTTTCGGCAGATCGGATTCAAGAACGGGCTGGTCCTCTACAGCGCGCTCTATGGCAGACGAGCCTCGCCGCTCTTCCGTCGCGGTTTGCCGATGTGGATCTCACCCCCGCTTTCCATCACTCGGGACCAGGTGGACGACGTGTTCCAGGCGATGGATACCACGCTCTCAGAATGGGAAGCTGCGTTGGGCGTCGGCTGATTCGGAAGAATCTCACCCAATCGAACTTGGGCGGCGGCAATGGCCTACCTCGCCAGGGAAATCGCATCATCATGACGTCGCCGGACAAGCAGCAATTTCAATCAGGGACGGTATCGATTCGCTACTCGGATAGTGGAGCTGGCACACCTGTCGTTTTCATCCATGGCTTCCTCGACTCCGGGAGTATGTGGGACGACTTCGAGGCCATAGAAGGGTTCCGCCTTATCAAGATCGATTGCCGGGGGCACGGTGACAGTGACAAACCCCATAAAGCCGATGCCTATGGTCTCGAAATGGTCGAGGACATTGCCCGCCTGCTGGATCACTTGGAAATCGAAGAAGCTCATCTCGTTGGGTATTCCATGGGCGCTGAAATCGCGATCAAGTTTGGCACTCTGTATCCAGACCGTCTGCTTTCGTTGGTTGCGGGTGGCTCCGGATGGTCCGGCGAAAGCGATGCCCACAACTATCGAGTTCTTGAAAAATCGTTAGCTGAAGAAGGCGGATTGGGTGGCGTTCTTCGCTCCGTCATGCCCGACATCAGTGATGCAGAGATCGCGGAGATGGATGCCATCCTTTCGCTCCAGGACACTGACGCACTCGCTGCTGCTTCCTCTGGGATGGGGCAGATTATCAACCTGCCCGCCGAAGTACTTCAGCGCTTTGATTTTCCTGTGCTGGGGATTGCTGGCGAGCTTGATCCTGAGCGCGGGAATATTGAGAAGATGGGCGCCGTCGTACCGAACTTCACGATGCAGACAATCTCCGGTACAGATCACATGAGTGCACCGGAGGATCCCGAGTTTAAAATGGGAATTCTCCAGTTTCTCAAAAGCGGATCGCATTAGGGGAAGACGGATACTCCCTCGAGGCCGCTTTAAACGGCGGAACGCTCGATGCTCCAAGGTAGAACTCCAACACTCGGGAGCAGGTGGACGGCGTCTTCCAGGCTCTGGATACCACGCTCACAGAATGGGAAGCTGCACTGGGCGTCGGCTTATTCAGCGGAACTCGATGCCTTCGAAGTCGCCGGAGTTCCGCCAGTCTTCGAGGTACTCGAAGTACGCCGTGGGGCCCTTGGGATAGCCCACGAAGGTGCGCGCCTCGGGCATTTCCTGTCCCTCGTTGTTGTAGTAGCCAGGAGTACAGTCCGGTGATGAGACCTTTCGGGCGTCGACAGAGGTGAGCAGGTCGTACCAAGCTTGTTCGGACTCTTTCGAGACCTCCACGCGGTTGCACCCCTGGTCCTGCGCGTGCCTGACGATTATCGCGATCGTCTTGCCCGCCTCGGTCAGGTTGTGCGGAATGTTCGAGACGAGGTTTGCGCCCTGGGTGGGCTGGACCATGAACGCGTTAGGGAAGCCGTGCACGTGGATACCGTGTTTGCTGTGCATGCCGTCGGCCCAATAGTCCGAGAGCTTCAAGCCGTCTCTGCCAACTACGTCGAAGCCCATCCTGCGGGTGAACTCTCCGACGAGCTCGAAGCCTGACGAGTAGATGATGCAGTCCACCTCGTAAGCCTTGCCGGCGGCGACGACCGATTTTTCGGTGATTCGCTCGACGCCCTTGCCGTCGGTGTCCACCAGGTGGGTGCCCGGGACGTTGAATGCCTGAAGGTATTCGTCGTGGAAGCACGGGCGCTTGCAGAACTGTCCGTACCACGCCTTCAGGTTCTGCGCCGTCTCGTTGTCCCTGACGATGCTGTCCACCCGCGAGCGGATCTGATTCATCTTCTCTAAGTCGGCGGCGGCGGCGGCCTTCATCATGTTCTGCGCGTTCCTCTGCTCGGGCGGCAGACTGTTGATGCGCGCGCGGGTGCTCTTCTGGGTGTCCGTCCAGCCGTCCTGCACCAGGTCTTCCTTGGCGCCCGCCTCGGTTTGATTCGCGGTGAAGTTCTCGAGCCAGCGCTGCTGCCAGCCCTCGGTCGCGATACTGGCGAACCACTCGGGGTCGGTCGGGTGGTTGTTGCGCACGTCCACCGACGAGGGGGTGCGTTGTAAGACGTAGAGTTCCTTGCATGCGCCGGCCAGGCGCGGAACGCACTGCACCGCGGTGGCTCCTGTTCCGATGATCGCCACCCGCTTGTCCGCGAGTCGACCCATTGGGGCCCCCAGGGCGTCGCCCCCGGTGTAGTCGTAGTCCCAACGGCTCGTATGGAAGGAGTGCCCTTGGAAGGTCGAAAGGCCTGGGATGCCCGGCAGCTTCGGTGTGTGGAGGCCCCCGTTGCCCCACCCTACGTACTGCGCCGTGAACGCATCGCCGCGGTTGGTCTTCACGAGCCAGTGACCGGTCTCCTCGTCCCAAGCGAGCTCTTTGACCTCGGTGTGAAAGAGCGCGTTTTCGTAGAGCCCGTAGTGTTTGCCGATGCGCTGGCTGTGCTCGAGGATCTCGGGTGCGTGCGTGTACTTCTCCGAGGGCATGTGCCCCGTCTCCTCAAGCAGCGGGAGGTACACGAAGGACGCGGTGTCACACTGCGCGCCCGGATATCGGTTCCAGTACCAGGTGCCGCCGAAGTCGCCGGCCTTGTCGATAATGCGCACATCTTTGATGCCCGCCTCGACGAGTCGCGCTCCCGTGACCAGTCCCCCGAAGCCGCCGCCGATGAAGGCGAAGGTCACATGATCGGTCTTGGGCTCACGCTCGGTGACCGGGATATAGGGATCGTCCAGATAGTGCGACAATTGATCCGTCAGGCGCAGGTACTGGCCGTTACCGTCCGGGCGCAGTCGCTTGTCGCGCTCCTCGCGGTATTTCTGCTTGACGGACTCTTGATCGAGGGCTGCGGGGGGCAGTGAATTGCTGGAGTCGCTCATGTTGCTCTACTCCTATGCACGGGACCTAGCAGTGGCTGGCCCGCCTAAGGTGGCGATGGTGCCAAGTCGTTCATTTACGGCGCAGCCCAGGAAGAGACTGATGCTCCAAGGCGGGGGGAGTTATCAGAGTGTTACGTAGGGGCGGTGCCGAAAGCGCAGCGGGAATTCCTATCCCCGACGCTCGATGAATGGATGGGTTTGAAGCCTTAGATACTGCGTGCCCGTCGAGTTTCTCCGGTATTCTGAGAGAGGGCCTAGGAATACCTAGCCGCGCCGCCTTCTGTAATGACCCGATAGGAGGACGACGAGTCGATTGAATTCGCTCTAGAATAGGCATTAAACGGTCCCCCGGACCCGATGCAAGGAGAACGTACCTGGCTTCTCCCAAGGAGAGATTCACGTGTCCACATACTTTCTGGCCAACGTTCAAGTCACCGACCGCGAGAAGTTTCAGGCCTACCAGGCGGGGATCATCAAGACGATCAAGCCTTTCAAGGGTTGGATCCTGGCCGCGGATCCCGGTGTCGCGTTCGAGGGCGATCTGAAGTCCAATCACAACGTCATCATTCGCTTTCCAAATCTCGAAGCGGTCCAGGGCTGGTGGAATTCGGGCGACTACAAGGAGATTATTCCGATCCGGATCGAGAACACCGAGGGCCCCACGCTGGCGTATGCGCTTCCGGGCCTGGACGCGAATGTCGCCGAAGTCTCGGCCCTCGAGCGCTATCCCAAGAACTACACGCAGGTTCTGGGCAAGCGCATGGCGTACGTCGATGTCGGAGAAGGCGACCCGATCGTCTTTCTGCACGGCAACCCGATGTCTTCCTATTTGTGGCGCAATGTCATTCCGCACCTCGCAGGGCAGGGCCGCTGCATCGCGCCCGATCTGATCGGCATGGGGGACTCCGAGAAGCTCGAGGATTCGGGACCCGGCAGCTACCGCTTCGTCGAGCATCGTCGCTATCTGGACGCGCTCCTTGAGCAGTTAGGCGTGACCGAAAACGTGACGCTTGTGATCCATGACTGGGGCTCTGCGCTCGGCTTTGATTGGGCAAACCGGCACCGCGACGCCATGAAGGGCATCGCGTACATGGAGGCCATCGTGTGTCCGGTGATCTGGGAACAGTGGCCTAAGGCCGTGACGCCGGTCTTCCAGGGGTTTCGCTCGCCGAAGGGCGAGGAGATGGTTCTCGAACACAACGCTTTCGTGGAACAGGTCGTTCCGTCGTCGATCTTCCGCAAGCTCGGTGTCGCCGAAAAAAACGCCTACGGCCGGCCCTTCCTGGCACCCGGCGAAGACCGCCGACCCACACTGACCTGGCCGCGCGAACTCCCGATCGCCGGCGAGCCCAAAGATGTCGTCGACATTGTTCAGTCGTACGCGGACTGGCTCGCGGGCAGCGACCTGCCCAAACTCTTTGTGAACGCCAAACCGGGTGCCATCTTGACTGGCGAGCAGCGCGAATTCTGTCGCAGTTGGCCGAATCAGACCGAGGTTACGGTCAAGGGATTACACTTCATCCAGGAAGACTCGCCGGACGAAATCGGTCAGGCCATCGCCAACTGGCGCGGCAAGATCTAAGGGGCTTGGTCGCATAATGAGTGCTTCGCTTCCCGCCGAAGGTTTGCAAGCCGGCATCAACTACCTCGTCAAGGAGACGCCTTCGTCTCTGTACCGTACCGGAGCGCTTCGCATGCTTCGTGATGCGGATGGGAGCGATTCGAAGTTCGAGGGTGTCGAGTTTTCGCGCGAAGTCGTGCCGCTTAAGGACGGACGTGGTTTTCGAGACGGCCAGGGATGCCTCCTCGACGATCAAGGATTTCAGGTGCTTGACGCACCGATGGCGGATACATCTCTCGACTTTATGTCGATGCAAGCTGTGGTCGATCGGTATTACGCCGAGTGCTGCGAGATCGTTAAACAGGCGACCGGTGCTCGCCAGGCCAGCGCGTTCGATCACAACCTGCGGTCGGTTGCCGGCAAGAGCGCCCGGGAGCGAATTCAGGACGGTCAGGAGGTGCAGGGCCCCGCGCGCGTCGTCCACGGGGATTACACGCTGACAAGCGCGCCGCAGAGACTACGCGACCTCGGGCAAGCTCCAGCCCTGAACGACACGTATACGCGATTGCTTGGCGATCGGAAGACACTGCTGGATCCCGATCAGGTCGAGAGTATGATTGCGTCCGGTCGTTATGCGTTCATCAATCTTTGGCGCAATATCGACGCAGCGCCGGTGCGGTCGGACCCGCTCATCTTATGCGACGCGCAGACGGTTCGACCCGAGGATCTCTCGGTCTTCGAGATCCACTATTCGGATCGCGTCGGCGAGAACTATTGGGCGAAGCCGGCTCCGGGGCATTCATGGTTTATCTATCCGGAGATCGAGCGAAGCGAGGCGATGCTGATTAAGCAGTGGGACTCGGCGGGTCCACTCGCCAGAAGCGGCGGCGAGAAGGGGGATGCCGCTGCCCCCGACGCCCCATGCACGTTCAGCTTCCATACGGCCTACTACGACCCTGAGACGATGAACGGTAAGCCGCCGCGATGGAGCATCGAAGTGCGCTGCGTCGTGTTTTACGACCTGTGACTTGAGCGATTAGCGCTCGAACACGACCTTGGGGGAAACTCAACATGCACGAACCACTTTCCGGAATCACCGTACTCGAGCTGACTTTGGCGCTCCAGGGGCCTGCGGCGGGTGTCTACCTTCGAGATATTGGCGCGGATGTCATCAAGATTGAACCCCCCACCGGCGACGCGTTTAGATACCTGCGAGGCAAGAACAACAACACCCCCCCCGATGCGCTGGGTCCTGGATTCATCAGTGCTAATCGGGGCAAAAGATCGGTGTGTCTGGATATTCGCTCAGAGGAGGGACGGGAGGTCCTTTCTCGATTGCTCGAGAAGGCCGATGTCTTCCTGAGCAACTATCGACAACCATTTCTGAAGAGCGTCGGACTGGACTACGAATCACTTGCTGAGGAGTATCCCCAACTTGTCTATGCGCATGTGAGCGGCTTCGGGCCAGAGGGACCGGATCGCGACAAGGCTATGCTGGACGGGGTTGCGCAGGCAAGAGGCGGCCTCTCGAGTGTTACAGGTTTTTCAGGTCAAACCCCGGTGCTACCGGGTGCGACGATCATCGATTTAGCGGGAGCGATGCAGCTGGCACTCGGTGTTATGTCCGGCTTGTTCGCCAGAGCGCAATATGGCATGGGTCAGAAAGTGGCAACATCCGCGCTCGGCGCCACGCTCTGGTTGCAACAATGGGAATTGCAGCAGTGTATGGTGACCGGCATTCCCTTGTCTGCCCAAGGCTCGCATGTTCCGAATATCGAAGGGCCTTATGGCATCTATGACACCCAAGACGGCGGCAGTTTCATGTTTGCCAACGCCCAGGATGAAGAATCATGGGATGCGCTCTGCATCTTCTGCGAGCTTTTCGAACTCATGACCGACGAAGCCTGGAATACGCCGGGCAAGAGGCTGGCGGCGTCTGGAGACGAACCCTCGCCCAACGAGATCCGGGTTCTGCTGCGCCGAGGATTCGCTAGCAAGACAACGGACGAATGGGTCGAATTCATGTACAGCCAACCGGGTCTGATCATGGAGCGGGTGCGCGATCACAACGAGGTCATCGCAGACGAACAGAATGCTGCCAATGAGTACATCGTCCCGATGACGATGCCGGTCCTGGGCGAGACCCAAGTTGTCGGCAATACGATCCGCCTGAGCGAGACACCAGGAAGAGTCAAAGGCCCCGCGCCGGAACTGGGTGCCAATACCGTACAGGTGCTAGAAGAATTGGGATTCGATCCTTCTGAAATCGATGCAGTACTCAAACACAATGCATCGATCATTAAAGAATTCATGGACGCAGAATCGGAATCCTGACATGTGGAAATCGAACCCAAATGATGCGGGTCCGCCGATTCTCAATTGGGCGCCGGGGGCAGATAGCCGAGTGCCCGCAGCATCGCCTTCTTCTCCGGGCTGAGTCCGCCGGCCGAGAGCATGGGGGCCCTGTCCTGCAGGTACCGCATGATCTCCGCGCGAAGCTCCGGTGCAGGTGGTTCCGGCTGAAGGTGAGTGTCGTCTCCCGCGAGCCAACGAAAACTGTCCCAGCTGCCAGTCTCCACATTCCCCATCCGCTTCCCGACATGCGCGCGCAGCAAACGGTCGCCCCGGTAGGCGCTTACCTGGGTGCCCGCGTCGACGAAGACGGTCCGCGTAGGAAGCTCCGCCTCGCCGGCTAGCAGGGATCCGAGGGGGAGACCGCTGGCCTCGTCGGGAACCGGAAGTCCGGCGAGATCGAGCAGCGTGGGAAGAATATCCACATGATGGACCAGTCCGCGTCGACGCTCGGGGGCGAGACCCGGAGCGCGGAGCACAAAGGGCACGTGCGCGAGCTCGGGAGTGGTTCCGTGTCCGTGACTGAAGTAGATCTCCTGCTCACCGAGGCTCTCGCCATGATCGGACGTGAGTAAAACGATGAGCGGGCGCGGCGCGGCGGCGCTCTCTGCGGCCGCGAGCAAACGCCCGAAGGAGGCATCGAAGTACTGGATCTCGCCCGCATAACGTCGGTGATACTCGCTCGGGTCGCTGAGATCCCCGAGCTTCTGATAGGCGGGAATTCCGCGCAGACCCAGCTGTTGATCGAGTACGGGCAACGTGGTCTCGGCAGGGGCGTCGGAGCTCGTAGGGAGCGAGATGGCGTCATGGGGCGGCGGCGGGACATACGGTCCGTGAGGATCGTTGTAGTGGACCCATAGGAAAAAGGGTTGATCCCGCTCTCCCGGGCCGAGCCAGCGCAAGGCCAGCTCCGTGGTGTCCTCGGCGGAGCGCTCCTTCACACGGGGTCGATTGAGTTCCGCACCCCTGAGTTCGTCGTCGTAGATACCGAAGCCGTTGTCCAGACCGACGCGCCGCCTAAGCATGAAGTTACTCACGAACGCGGCAGTGTCCCAACCCGCGTCGTGGAATCGGGTGGCAAGCGTCGGTTCGTCGTGGGCGAGACGCGTTCCCCCATTATTGGGACCAATTGAGTGGTTCCGGACCCAGAGCGAGGTCATCATCGTGGCGTGCGAGGGCGCGGTGCGGCTGCTCGCCGCGAGCGCGCGCTCGAAGACCACACTTTCTCCCGCGAGTGCATCCAGGTTCGGAGTCGTGTTCGCTTCGAAGCCGTAGGCGCCGACGTGGTCGGCGCGCAGCGTATCCACCGTGACTAGCAGGATCGAAGGCCGAACCGCGTCCTGGCAGCCGCATAACAGCGTAAGAAGCACCACGATCACTAGCCGCCGCAGCTCGCGACATTCGACGCGGACACCAACCCTCATAGCAGCACGCGCTCGCCCGGGCGCCACGACACGGCGTTCAGCACCACATAGCTTGTCGTCTCTTTCTGTCTGTGGCGCTTTGGGATCGCTTCGCTCATCGACTGTTCCTCGGTGCACGGGTCTCGCTTGTTGGACGAGCCGGAGATTCACTTGACTCCATGGCACGAATCGAGCAATGCCTCACCATCTGGAGCGGCTTAATTGTAGGTTGGCCGATTTTCTCGGACAAGGACCGCGCGTCGCAAAGAGGCCGTTCGAATTCTCGGCTAGGCCGCGACCTCGGAGGAGGTCCACTCATGTCTCTGTTTTTTTGGATATGCCGTTGCTCCCGACGCGCCGTGCAGGTTCAGCTTCCATACGGCCTACTACGAACCGGAGACGATGAACGGCAAGCCACCGCGACGGAGCCATCGAAGTGAGCTGCGTCGTGTTTTACGACCTGTGACTTGAGCGATTGAGGCTCGAGCACGACCTTAACGACGGCGTGCCCGAGCGTACGAGATCAAAGGCGTTTCGGGCCGCGTCGAGAGGGATGCGATGCGTGATCATCGATTCGGCGAATCGGGTCGCTGGGCCCCGGAAGGCGCCGAATAGCCCCGTCGGGGAATTAGTCATCTGAATGCCGAGTATCGGTGGTGCGGAAAATGCGGCTTTTTTTGCATATTCCGTCGGGACCCTGATTTGTTGGGGAAGTATGGGCACGGCGAAACCTCGTCACGCTAGGCTCGCGACGAGGAGAATTCATCATGAACGGTGCCGAAAGTCTACTTCGCTCTCTCGTTGATTCGGGAGTCGAACTCTGTGTCACAAATCCTGGAACTTCCGAGATGCATTTTGTCGCGGCCCTCGACCGGGTCCCCGGCATGCGAGCCGTCCTCGGTCTCCAGGAGAACGTCGTCACCGGCGCGGCAGATGGGTACGGGCGGATGGCAGATAAACCCGCATCGACACTTCTGCATCTCGGCCCCGGACTCGCGAACGGCTTGGCCAATCTTCACAACGCACGCAGGGCACACACTCCGATCGTTAACATCATCGGGGATCATGCGGTCGATCACGCTCCACTCGATGCGCCCCTCACCTCCGACGTCGAAGCGGTTGCGGCCCCTTTCTCTCATTGGGTCAGAACCTCAAAAACCTCACGCTCCGTTGGACGCGATGCGGCCGAAGCCGTCGCTGCCTCGCGAGCGCATCCAGGCCGAATCGCTTCGCTGATTCTTCCGGCGGATGCTTCGTGGAATGAGCCCGGCGTACCAACGAAGGCGATTGCCGTTCCGCAGGCCCCCCTCCCGCCCGATGAAATCATTGATGAGATCGCCGCGCGTCTCCAAGCGAGCGAACGCCCTTTACTTCTTATGAGCGGAAAAGCCCTTCGCGAAGAGTCGCTCGGCCTCGCAGCTGCGATCGCTGAAGCGACGGGTGCACGCGTTTTGTCCGACACGTTTTACGGACGTCTCGAACGAGGCGGCGACCGCGCCGCAATCGAACGGCTTCCTTATTTCCCGGAACAAGCGGCAGAGGCGATTAAAGATGTCACGGACCTCGTGCTCGTTCACACAAAGGCGCCCGTCGGTTTTTTCGCCTACCCCGAGCTGCCTAGTATTCTCGCCGCTTCGACGACCCGCGTCTCTACTCTCGCTGAGCTCGAGGAAGACGCGGAAGGCGCCTTACGTGCGCTTGCCGAGCGCCTTGGAGTTGGGCGAATTCAGCGCGGTACTCACCGCGTGACGGAGCCTGTCCCAGGGCGCCCGGAAGGCGCGCTTAATCCGATGACCCTCGCTCAGGCGATTGCAACAACGCTGCCGGAGCACGCGATCGTGGTCGATGAATCCGCGACGGGTGGAGTATTCCTACTGGGCGCAACTGCCGGTGCGCCTCAACACGATTGGCTCTCCCTAACAGGCGGCGCAATCGGAATGGGAATGCCCGCTGCCGTGGGGGCAGCGCTCGCGTGTCCCGATCGACGCGTACTGAACGTCGAGTCCGACGGTTCCGCGATGTATACGCTTCAAGCCTTGTGGACTCAGGCGAGAGAGAGTCTCGATGTCACCACCGTTCTCCTCTCGAACCGAAGCTACGCCCTTCTCAATATGGAACTCGTCCGAACCGGTGCCGCACCGAGCCTAGAAGCCGCGAAGCTCTTCGATCTCAGTGGGCCAACTCTCGATTTTGTGTCTCTTGCGAAGGGCATGGGCGTCCCCGGGATTCGCGTTGATGACGCCGCTTCATTAGTTCAGGCCCTCGAAGCTTCCTACGCCACGCCCGGGCCTCAGCTCATCGAGGCCTGGCTTTAAGCCCAGATCAACACCGTCGGCGTTCTAAAGTTACCTCCAGCTCTTGCAAGTCCGGTCGCAATCGTACTGGTGCGCGATGGATCGAACGCGCTGGGAAGCGCTGAATCGGACTCCGATCGGCGTGACACGTCAGAGTTGCAATCCACGTGTCGCGCAGCCGTCAACCAGGATGTTGGCACCGGAGACGAAGCTCGCGCGCGGACTCGCGAGGAACGCCACGACGTCGGCGACTTCCTCGGGTCGGCCGAGGCGCCGGTTCGGATTCTCGCGCAGTATCGCCTGATAGAGCTTCGGGTTTTCTTCGCGTGCGCGACCCCATGTGCCACCCGGAAACTCGATATCGCCGGGAGACACTGCGTTGACTCGGATTCCGCGACGTGCGAGTTCCAGACCCATCGATTTGACCATGCTGATCGTCGCGGCCTTAACGGCGGAGTAGGCTTGAAGATTGGGAATGCCCATGGAGGCGGCTCGGGAAGAAATACACAGGATATTGGCTTCCTGATGGTCTTCCATATGAGTCAGCGCGGCACGAATCAGCGCTTGACTGCCCATGATGTCGACTTCGACGCATTCTCGATAGTCGTTGCTCATGGCGCTCACGTTGGAGACCAGGATATCGATTCCTCCCAGCGCGTCGGCAGCCCATGTGATGAACGCCTCGGGCTCCCCGTCCTTTCCGATATCGGTTGCGCGGTGGTGCACTTCGCCCTGTGCAGCGAGTTCTTTGGCCGCTGCTTCGAGCCCTTCAGGATTGCGCGCGCAGATGGCTACGCGGGCTCCCTCGTCGAGGAACGCGGCGGTAATCGAGCGACCGATCCCTCGGCTTCCGCCCGTCACGATGATCCGCTTGCCTTTGAGTCCGAGATCCATCGATTCCGTCCGTTCGTTTCTTGTTCGAGGGGCGTGCCGGAAATTTCCAGAGCGAGGGAGTCAGTCTCGAGCCTGAGCGGCCGCGAGCGCGGGCCGCGCATAACAAGCACCCGTCCAGCGCTGCACGTTCGGGAAGGGCGACAAGTCGAATTCGATCATCTGCAGAAGAAGCATGACCGCACTCACATTGAGGTCGGCAATCGTGAACGTGTCACCGAGCAGGTAGTCTCGGTCAGCGAGTGCAGCATCGAGCACCGCCAGGGGCCGCGCGAGCGCTTTTCCGCTCGACTCGATCGCTCGCTCTGATCGTTTTTCTTCCGGTGTGAAGAATTTCTGCACCACGATCGCCATCTGGTACGGCTCGATCTCACTGATGGCCCAGATGCTCCATTGTTCCGTTCGCGCCAGGTCGTCGGGATCGGTCGGGTAGAGGCCGTCGCCGTAAGTTCGTGCGAGATGGAGGTTGATCGCCATCGATTCGAAGATCACGAGGTCGCCGTCGACGAGCGCTGGGATTCGACCGTTCGGGTTGACTACAAGATACTCAGGTTTCTTCGAATCCTCGATAAAGTGGGTCGCAACCTGTTCTTAGGGGACGCCCACCTCTTCGATCGCCCAGAGCGACCGAATCGCCCGAGAGCCAGCGATGCCGTGGAGCTTGCGCGTAGACATTGTTCTTCTCCTTTCATGGATCTTGCGGTCTTGAGCGACGAGACCTTCTTAGAAGGAGAGGCCGCCGCTTGAGGGAGCGACGAAATGAAGAGCTAATTCCGATAGCTCGGATCTAGACGGTCCATTTTGCGTACCAGCGCAGGCCAAGCCAGTGCACCGTACTTGCCAGTAAATAGAAATTTGCTTTGCTCGCTGGTTTTTGCCGGTGAGCCTTGGGGCGGCTGATTGATGCGTGCACCGCCGGCCAGTGCACCGACCTGAATGGTGCAAGCTTTTTCCAGGTAATACATGCCGAAGAAAGCGTCACCACAGCTGTTGCCCACTGCCAGCGTGCCGTGGTTACGCAATAACATGAGCTTTTTGTCGCCTAGGTCGTTGACGATACGTTCACGCTCATCCAAATCCAGAGCAGGGCCTTCATAATCATGGTAGGCGATCTCGCCAATTTGCATCGCGTGCTGGCTGAGCGGAAGCAGCCCGTGTTCTTGGGCTGAGACGGCGACGCCGTCATTTGTGTGTAGGTGTAAAACGCAGTGAGCGTCTTCACGAGCCATGTGCACTGCTGAGTGAATGGTGAAGCCGGCGCTGTTAATTTCGAACGGACCTGGCAGGACCTTATTCCCATCGGGGTCCAGCTTCACCAATGATGACGCAGTGATTTCTTCAAATAACATGCCGAATGGGTTTAATAAAAAGTGATGTTCCGGCCCTGGTATGCGGACCGACAGATGGGTAAACAGAAAATCGTCCCAACCATGATGCGCGACGAGACGATAGAGGCAGGCTAGATCTTCTCGTAACGACCACTCGTCGGCGCTCACCTGAGCTTTGACGTCGGGGAATTCCAATTCGGGATTAGCAGCCGAATTAGCAGCCATAGGGCCTCCTGTTTTGCCTATCCGCTAAGCCGAGGTTTGCAAGCAATCCCAATATTCCAATCATGATGATCTCTCCCTACCAACGATGTTTCTATTCCAAAATTATTTTGACATTAACAACCCAGTTGATTTGCAAGATCATCGAAATCATCCGCCGTGATATCCGGCGTATGATCGTTCTTCATGAAATCCGGTTTGCCCGGCACGCCGAATTCGTTGGGCCTATTTACGAATGCAGTCTTATATCCAGCGTTGGCAGCGGCGGCGAGGTCGAGATTATGCGCAGCCACCATCAAGCATTCGGAAGGGTCGAGCTGCAGCCATTCCGCTGCCTTGAGATAAGAACGTTTCCGTGTTTTATACACGCCCATCATCTCACACGAGATGACGGCATCCCAAACAATGCCCGCCGACTTGCATGTGTCGACAATCAATCGCACCGACAAGATCGTGAGCGACGCGGTGATATGATTGCTGCGCAACCGGGCAAGGCCACCCGGTGCATCTGGCCAGCATTGAAGGCTGTGCCAAGCGTCGCGAACGGCGTCAAAATCGGTATCTGTAAACCCCGAAATTCCATTGGATTCTATGACCGACTGTATCTTTTCGCGATGAACATCTTCAATATTGAAATCGGGAGAAAAATCTTCTGCGCCTGATGTCATGCCAATCAGCGACTCAATGCGATATTCGTTGGTAATCGCTGTCCAGTCCGCCTCGACATTTCGCGCCTTTCCGATTTCCGCGAGCTTGGCCGAGATGCCCGAATGCCAGTCTAATATTGTTCCGCCAGTGTCGAACGTTAGGGCTTTGATATTGTCCATTGGTTTCCAATCGGATTGCTGTTGGGTGTCGCCGCTTGTATGTCGCGGTGATAGAAGAAGCAAGCTGTCGGTTCGCCCCGGAAGGGGCCGAGTAGCTCCGGCGAATCCACGTCTACCGTGACCCGGAGAGTAGGAAAAAGAAGGCCCCTTTTACCTACCACCGCTAAGTACCGATATGAAAATCAGGTTCCGGTCGAGGCATAATTGCCCTGTTTCGGGCCGTGGTATCGGAGTCCTTTGTACGCCGATATGCCATGGTCGACTAATCTCACTACGCGTCCCTGCTTCGTTTCTACGACGGCAGATGGCGTAGGGGCGACGACTCGCTCATGGCGGGGGTCGGCGGGCGTACTCGTTTTCGCCTCAGTGATGTTGGCAGTCGGAGTGAAATCTGACGTATTAGGCGCATCGCGCGTATGCTGAACCGGGGCGCAAGCTACGTAAAAGGCGATGCCGGCGATGAGGATCGATGCCTTCTTCATGAATTGCTTGGAGTTCATTTCTCTCTCCTGCGGTTATCGCTCGTGACATGGATGGGGCGGGGCGGCCGACGATTGGAGTATCCCGGCGGACGAGTTGGGAGTAAATGCACCGATAGGCGCACAAAATCGGGGCCACCGGCGTTGATCGTGCACATCCGACACCGGACCGGTCAATCGAGATTCGAACCGCAGCTGGGCTCAAGAGGCTGTTTCTCGAGAATGGATGTGTATGCTTAGGCCTACCCCGCGCCCCACAATCCCTACGACATGATCGTCATTGCACGAGTTTGGAAACCGAGTGCCCAAAATAGATCGAAGCATGAAGACGTGGAGTGACCACGTGGCCGGACTCATAGAGAGCGCAAATGATCTCGAACTGCTCGCGACGAGACTCCTTGCCGCGATGGACACACTCAGCCCCGACGGGCGGTGCGTGGTGGCGCTGCTCGATGGAAAGCTTGGGACGATCAAGTTGTGGACGAACTTTTCGGCGGTCGATGAGCCGGCTCTTACCAAGGCCGTGAGAAGCGGCAAGGCCTTTGCAATTGATCCCTATTACGGCGCACTCACGGAGGGTCTCTCCGGCTGTCTGCCGTTGTGGGAGATCGCGCCGAAGGGGTTTGCGAATTCCAGCCACTATCAGGAACTCTACGTCGCTGAGGGCGTCTTGGACGAGCTTAACCACCTCTCTCCGGCGGATGGCGGCGGGGTGGTTTTCGTCTCGGTCGTCCGGCCGGACCGCAAGTTTACGAAGAAGGAAATCAAGTTGCACCACGAGGTCCACGCTGTGATCGCCGCGTGCTCGATGCATATCGTGAGACTCATGGGTGACGTCGACGAGGGTGCCGACGCCACGCCTGTGACGCACGTGGATGGCGCGCTCGAAGAGTTTGGAGCCGAGGTACTCACGCCCCGTGAAATGGAAGTCATCCATCTCGTCCTTCGAGGGCACTCGACGGAGTCTGCGGCCAATCAACTCGGCATTTCCTGGAACACCGTTAAGCGGCACCGACTCACGGCCTACACGAAACTCAGGGTCGGGAGTCAGGGGGAGCTCTTCTATGAGTTCCTGCGAACGATCGGGTTACGCCCGGACACATAACATCGTGCCCTCAGCCTAACGCTGGAATCCGGTCCAACCCACCCGAAAGCCCAAGCCGCCCCGAAGTACGTTCGCGTCTCCTCGCCACTCGAAGCGTGCGATACCCGTAGAATCGGAGAATTCGGTCGACCGTCCGCCGAGCAGCCAGAGATACCGAACGTTGGCAAACGCCGACATTTCAACGCGTTCACCCTGGAAAAAGACCAGCTCGACTTCTCCGCCGACACCAAGCCGGTGGTCGGTCCTAGGATTCTTGCGAGCCATGGCGCGGTAGACGACAAAGACGTTCTCCGACGGTTCTGAGACTTGCGTGAGCCGCCCCTCTATACGCACTCGCTCGCCCTCGTATGCAGCCAAGGGCTTCAGTCGAATGGATCCATCGTCCCAGGGCGCGGGGACTGTAAAGGCGACGCCTAGCGCCGCATTCCATGCAGGTCCAATGTACTCCTGTCGAATATATTGCCCCTGACCGGCAATGTCCTCGGCGTCATTATTTATATTAGAGTTTAGAGTTAGTCTCGCGATAGCGTCCTCGGGAACTCCAATCCTCCCGACTTCGATCGCTCGTTCCGAGCCTGCGGCATGGAAATCAACTCCGCCTTGAAAAAAGAGCCGAGGCTGTCCGGCAAGGCTTGTCCATGACGGTGTGAGGGCGCCGGCTGCGAAACGGAGCCGAGTCGGATCGGAGGAGTTGCTCCCCGTGCTGCCCGCCCCGACGCTGCTCACAACAGTCGCGCCCGTTATTTCTTCGCCCGAATCGAAACCGAATTCTGCGTAGGGTGTCCAGCTAGGTTCATCTGACGCCGCCCGCGCTTCACTGACATCCGGCAGCGCCAGAATGAAAATCGTGGCACCTACTATGGCGATCCGACATGTGGGCACGCGAGGAAGCAATCTTAGAAGCAATCTAATAGGCAGAGGCACGCGTCTGCGTACTACTTGAAGCTCCGTGGCCGCTTGCGGCCTGACCTTCGAATTCATGTTGCGGCCTCGACCAGTTAGGGTTCGGCGTTCTGATATAGAATAAATCTACCGTGATGTCGATCATCCTAAAGGCCGCCCGGAGCGAATCGTGTCCCGTATCGCGGCTACAGGAGCGAGGAGCCGGCTCAAGTTGGCTCACCTTCGCTCGTCGGATGATCGCGGCGTGTTGCTTGACTTCGAACAGCGAACGTTCCAAGGATCTAAGAGGCTGACTCGGCAGACAAACGCCTAAGGTTCTCGTTGTGATCCTCTCGATTGATTCGGTAAAAACTCAGCACCGCTAGGGCGAGTAGGTAGAAGACGAGAAGAGTGGGTACGTAGATGTAGACCAACTCAAAGAGCGTTTCCTGGGGTATCTCACCCGGCTTGGCTTGAGTTGGAAAATGCGTGTACGCGAGCATATGACCAGCGACGACAACACCCAGTCCATTGACTGCCTTCTGGGCGAAGCTGTTGGCTGCGAAGAAAACCCCCTCCGAACGCCTACCCGTCTTGAGTTCACTCTCTTCAACCAGGTCAGCGATCATGGCCGCGATCAATGATGATGACGTAACGATCAACATCACTTCGGTTGTGTTGAATGCCATCAACACCCAGAACAGACTTTCCGTTCCATTTTCAGGAAAGAGACCGATAACGCGCAGAATATATGGCATCGGTGCCATCGCAAAGGCCGCCGCGAGCACGAGCATGCCGCCCCTCTTTTTTCCCAGCCATCGAGAGAGTCGCGGCGCCATCAGCAGTGCAGCAAACGCTGAGACGAAGAGAGGCAAATTGAGGTATCCGATCTGCTCGCTCGTTAGTTCCCAGAAATGTCTCATGAAGTAGATCGACAATGTTGTTGATACGCCGGCGGCGACCGCT
>Ga0115003_10001714_pt1 | contig 18871 bp, 13 predicted proteins | sample ArcticOcean_MG_C_7_FD_88736 | JGI IMG/M metagenome (GOLD analysis project Ga0115003, IMG submission 88736) | Marine microbial communities from western Arctic Ocean - ArcticOcean_MG_CB11_88 | ecosystem: Environmental > Aquatic > Marine > Oceanic | place: Arctic Ocean: Canada Basin | collected... | reverse complement strand
TTACCAGTGATTTGACAGGAATTGGCTGGTATGTTGAATCGATTGATGGCATCGAAGGGGAAGGTTGGGAATTCTCAGTCGATGGCTCAAAAGGCATCATTTCTGCAGATAATTCCATAGTCAGCGCAACCTCAATAGTTCGTTGGACGCCTGTATAACTTAGGTAAGCCTCAAATCATCAACCCTCTTGGGTCGATTCATGTTCCAAGCAATGGGCGTACACGGCCCCACTCTCTCACCTCTTGCGAGTGTGTTACTGGATGTTGTTTTGCTTAGTTGTGCTTTTTGGTTATTGGCTAAGCCAACCAAGCGACCAATTTTCGATTCTCTCTTCATGGCGACTTTGGTACTTTCAGTCTCTTTAATTCGAGTGGTAATGCAACCAATTCCGAATGTTCAACCTGTTACAGTTGCAGCACTCTTGGTAGGGGCACAATTGGGTGCACGCCGCGGTGCTGCATTCGCCGTCCTTGTCGCAATGATTTCTAATTTCTTTATCGGTGATGGCTGGTGGACTGTTTTCCAAGCAGCAGGATGGGCCAGTATCGCAATTGCCGGTTCTCGATTGTCACTTGTTACATCCACAGGATTCAATCTTGGCCGGGCATGCATGGCCTCTGTTATAGCCGCATTTTGGTTTGATTTCATTGTGTCCTTTTCGATCCTCGATGGTACAATCAGTTTCACTGAATTCATCATATATCTTGGCCATGGATTGCCATTTGATTTCCTGCATATGGTTGGAAATTTGACCTTTGCCATTTGGCTGGGTGGCTGGTTTACCCGACTGCTTGAGGAAGAGCCAAGTCTTGAAGAAATCGAATTTACGGTGGTGAATAGCCATGGTATCGACGGCTGATGAACCCTCAATGGTCCTCATTGCACGGCACGATTTGAAAATGTCTGCAGGCAAGCTTGCTGTTCAATGCTCTCATGCTGCAGTATCATGCACATTGAATGCTCGGAAAACACATGCCCGTTTGGTTGAACGGTGGAAGAATGCTGGAGCTCGTAAGATTTGCTTACGTGTTGACGATTTGGCATCTTTACAACGTCTTGCAGGTCAAGCTCAAGCAGCCGGGCTGGTCACGTATATCGTGAAAGATGCCGGTCATACAGAGGTCCCCCCAGGAACGGTGACAGTACTCGGCATTGGGCCTGCACCACGGCGGGCGATTGATGCACTTGTTTCGGAATTGAAGCCCTACTAGGTGTTCGTATGAGTTTTCGTTCATTCTTACATCGAATCACCGCACCTGACCCTTCCGGAAAACCTCTGGAAGGGCCATGTAAAATGGTCTGTGTTGTGAATCAAGGATTGAAGATGGGCAAGGGAAAAATTGCAGCTCAAGTAGGGCACGGGGCGGTTATGGCTACCATGAAGTCAGGGGCTGAAAAACCGATGAATCTTGAACAATGGCTTGCGACTGGTCAAAAGAAAGTCTGCCTCAAGGGACGTGATGCAGAACATCTTCTCGACCTTGAAAAGCAAGCAAAATCAGCAGGTATTTTGACAACTCTCGTTCATGATGCAGGCCATACTCAAATCCCGAGCGGTTCACTTACTGTACTGGCTCTTGGCCCAGAAAGAGATGTAATTCTTGAAGAGATTACTGGTGAATTGAAATTACTCTAGACCACTCCATCGAATTGATGAAGAGAGGCGCTTTGCGAGTGATATGCGTGACTACCCTTCGGACCGCGTCGACCTTCGCTCAGACACGGTTACTCAACCAACTCCATCGATGCGCGAAGCGATGATTCATGCAGAGGTCGGAGACGATGTTCTTGGAGACGACCCTACAGTCACTCAATTGGAACAGCGCCTTGCCGTATTGTGTGGCAAAGAGGCTGGACTGTTCGTACCTTCGGGAACGATGTCAAATGCAATTGCTCTTCGAGCACACACCTCCCCCGGTGACGAAATAATCACGGCTAAAAACAGTCACATTTACCTCTATGAAGGAGGCGGTTATGCAGCATTGTGTGGTGCATCAATTGCTTTAGTTGATGTGCATGGTGGTTTGATGCGAGTTGAAGACGTCGAACAAGCGATTCGTAAACAAGCAGGCTCTCTTTCTCACTATCCAGATGGTTCACTGGTCTGTGTTGAGAATACTTCCAACAGAGGCGGAGGTGCATGCTATCCTCAAGCTACCCTCGATGCAATCGCCGCTCTAGCCAAGGAAAACGACTGTGCCACACACATGGACGGTGCCAGAATTTTCAATGCTGCAGTTGCTACAAACACTCCAGTTGCCCGTATGGTCCGAGATTATGATTCAATTTCAATTTGTTTTTCCAAAGGGTTAGGAGCGCCAGTCGGTTCGGTTCTGGTTGGTTCTACAGCCTTTATCGCACGTGCCCATCGTTGGAGAAAGATGTTCGGCGGCGGTATGCGTCAGGCCGGCATTCTTGCAGCAGCATGCTTGTACGCACTTGACCACAACATCGACCGTCTCGAAGAAGACCATCGAAGAACGAAAGTATTGGCAGAAGCCATTGATAAAATTGAAGGATTTGAAGTCGATATGCAAACGATAGAAACCAACATGGTTTATTTCCAATCTGAAGTTCCAGCTACACAAGTGATGGAACAACTGCGCCTCTCAGGAATCGATGTCATGGACATTCAACCTCATGCGTGCCGTATCGTTGTCCATCTGCACATTACCGATGAAGATATCCAACGCATTTTGAGTGCTTTCGCCACTTTTTGAGCGATTCCTTTGCGATGTACAACCACTTCTAAATGACTGTAACAGTCACCGATTTCCTACTTATCATCATTCTTTACGAATGAATGCAGCCCCAAAGATAACACAAAGACTGGCGAGAAGTGAAGCAGCAGGCAACCCTTCTTCTGGGCTATCGATCAATGGTGGGGTTTCGACCCTTGGTTCCTCAACTTCAGCAGGTTGGTTGAATTGATAGATTAAGTGAACCGACAAATCATTGCCATCGTATGCCGGTGGAAGGGTTATGTTTGCACTTCCTGAAAGGACATTCGAAGTCATGTTGATTTCACCCAGTTCAACGATACCTCGAACGACGTGTGGATAATCTCCAAGGCCATTGGTCCCTTCTTCAAAGGATGCCGAAGCTTCTACAATCCAAGCGTAGGCGGAAAGTGAACTTCCTTGGTCCAATTGCCACTGAATCACGCTCAAATTAAGAGGATTAATGTTCCATGTAGCAGTCCCTGTCGTGTTACTTGTTGAATTCCAAGCAAAAGTCGAAGTGCCAGATATATCCATATTTTGTTGAGCGAGTTCAGTAAATTCATTTTCTAAGGAATCGGCATCAGTCACGCTTCCGACTTTAATGACCGAGCCATTAAACACGACAACAGGTGGGGCCATTACACCATAGCGATCATGGAAGCGTTGATCGATTTCAATGCTCCCAAGCGGGTCTTGAACTTCGTTGATGGCTCGATGTGTGTGGTACTGCTGTAAACCAGTTGTATTTTCGATGTTTTCAAGAGCATGTTCGACATCGACACAGTTCGAACACCATGTCGCAGTGTAGACTTCAACAACTGAAGGTAATTCACTGAAATTGACCGTTGATGAACCGGACTGATTTGCGTTAAACGACTGACCTCCGAACAGTATGCCGGCATCTGTCGTTGTCGCTGGTGCAGCAACACTGAGCGTAGGGCCAACCGAAGCTAGAAGTAGGATTCCGATAAGAAAGAAGAATTTCCGCATACTCTTCCGAGTTGGAACTTGGATATCAAAGCATTCAACCCATGTGAATTCTACCAAATTGGCTTGATTTTAGAATTTATATCTTAAAGATTCTTTTGATTATCTCTAAAAAGACAAACAGAGATGATATTCGACCATAAAATCACCTTATCAAAATACCAGCTTAAAGCGCCCCTTTCGGAGAATGTACCGAGAGGCTTCAAGAACAGTCGACGGTTGTATTGGTCTTGGGGCGACAAGATGAAGGAGGGAAATGTTGCATCACTCACGCTTGAAGCGGTCGATGCAGGCGATAACATTCCTCCATGGTTCTCCGATGCACTTGAAAATGGTTCTGCTGAAAATATTTTGGTCCTTCACCCCAATGAAGCCAGTCGGAATCAAACCTTGCTCCAACTCGCACAAACCAATTCACCTGTTGATACAACACATCATTTGACGATAGTTCGTTTGCTTCAATTGTTAACACTTGACCTTGGTATACCACCCTTGTTTGGAAATGATGCAGGATTGTTTTCAATCATTCATGCTCACACCAAACAAGCAGCTGAAAAGGGAGAGTTACCCTTGTTATTTGCAGCCATCGAAGGCAGGAAGTGGTCATCATACCAAACGGAACGCCTCCTCAAACTCCATCAGACTTTGCATCAATTGAACAACCCGTGGTCCTGGGAAGGCGATCCTGGAGCAAAAGAATTTGATTCACTTCTACGCAATCTCGAAGCAAAATTAGGCGGAACTCACCCTCACCATGCTTTTGGCCGTCTCATGAGGGCGCTTCAAACAAGTTCTGAGGTCCCCTTCACTTTGAATGATGTACGGGGAATTGTGGTTTTAGATACGGCACCAGATTACTCCGAAATTGAGCGTAGTTTCTTTACATCTCTTTCTAAAATACGTCCAATCCACCAACTTTGTTCAGCAGGTTCTTTCCGCCTTGGCTTTCACGGAGCTTACCTCTTTGATGCAGAATGGGACTATGTGACGCAAGCAGACCTTCCTGAATGGGTTCCAAAGCACGAAGTATGGTTTCCACCAAACGAACCCCATTGGCGTTCAAGACGAGGTGAGCAGAGAAACACTTCACTGCATCGTATCACTTTGGAACGAGGAGCACATTCAATGGATGCTGCAATTGAATTGTTACGGTCATACGGCCTCCAATCCAAGGGGCGCGTACTTATCGTCGATGGAGCTGCAGATTCCAACCAAGAACAATGGCACTCACGCCTCGCGTCTCTTGGTTATCAGTGCGGGGTGGAACAGAAAAAGCTCGAAGAAATACCAGCAGTTGCGGGATTGGCTCGGGCAATGAAACTCGGTATTGGCATGGATGCTTGGTCACTCGAACATCTTCGGGGGTTGTATGAACATCAAAGTCTTCCTTTGAACAACGGTGCAATCGAGCAACTCACTCACCCCAGCGAACCATCATGGAAACCATTTCCTCATTCTGACATTCTCGAAAAAATCGCTCGTTCATTCCACGTACGAGGGGGGCAAGGATCTCTTTTACGATGGCTTGCAACGCTTGCACAAGCAACTCCGCAGCTTGGAGAAAACAAAAACAAGGCACGTCAAGCACTTGAAGAAACCCAATGGTGGTTACACTGCATTGCTGAGACATGGGCCCCACTGGTCGACCAAGAGACTCTTTCCAAAATCCCAAAACAACCACTTGGCTGTTCGACCCAACGGCCTCTTCCTCTCCCGCAGCGTCCAAAATCGGGAATTGAATGGCTCGATATAATCTACAGCCATATCGATTGGATTGACCTTTCAACTCGGACTGCAAAACATGACCGGTCTCTCGCAGGGCTGCAAATGGTGAGGGAATCTCATGAATCCACGCAAACCCTCCTCGAAAAAGCAGGCTATTCGGTTCCAGAAAAAGGCCCCCTCTTCATCGAATATTTCGATCACCTTCTCGCCCATACCTCATTACCTCGTTCACGTTCTCGAGGGAAGTCCATCCAGGTGCTCACCCCGGAACAAGCCCATGGCGTTGAAGCTGATTTGATACTCTTGGCAGGTTTGGATGTCAATTCGTGGTCGATGAAAACTTCGAAAGTACCATGGCTTGACGCACCTGCATTAGTTCATCTTGGGCTGTTTAATACCGATCTCGCGATTCGTCAAGGACGGCATCACCTTCGTCATCTACTCAATGCAGCTCAAGAAGTCGTCATCTTTGACACCAGTGCTGAAGAAGGCGGCGGCCCAAGCGCGCCTTTATCAGAATGGTTAACCGAAATTCGACATGAAGGTTCACTTGCAACCTTACAACCGGCTCCTTCTTTTCTTCAGGACTTTGAACATCAAGAGGGCCGCCTTCATCGAAGTTGGCACTGGACAAAGGATGAACACGGAGGTGGCCTTGTTTGGCTTACTCCCCGGCCTTTTACGATGACCATGGTCGAAGGTAAAGCAGTTGGAGAACGCGCAGGCCACAGGGGCAGAGACGAACGTCAACGGCTTGGACTGCAACTACTTGACGCAGCTGCCCCTTCCGGCAAAGTGCTTTCTCAAACGGCTCTAGCAATGGCGCACGAACTTCCGATTCAAACAGATCGTAGCCTTCGACAACCGGTGATGAAGGACTTGGAAAATGGAGACTATTTTACTTGGGAGAACCGAGAACATATGGTGAGTACCGACGATCTCATATTACAGCCTTCAAACTCCCAAGTACTTCTCGGTTCAAGCCAACAACAGCATTGGCCACACCTCGGCCTAAAGCGGAATTCAATGTCCAAAGGTCCAGCCATCGACCCCCGCCCTCTCCCCGCTCTCGATTTACAAAGTCCAGTTCTGAACGCGACAACTGGTTTTCACTCTACAGGAATGGAGCGGGAGACTTGGTCTCAAAGTCGTCTTCAATCCTGGCTTAAATGTCCTCGGATGGCATGGATGAATAAACGTTTGAAAGCAGAACCTGAAGATGTACAAAGCGAAGATGTCGATGCCCGAGCCCGAGGCACGATGGTTCACGATGCAGAAGCAGCCATGCTGAATGCCCACGGTGTTCTTACGGCTGCAGAAGCTGTTGACAACCCCCTTCCACTCCACCAAGGGCCGATGAAAACGGTTCCAGAATTATGGGACAGTGTACTTTCATATCTTGAACGCGAAGTTCCGTGGTTAGCGCGAAATGATGCAGTAGCAGTCCACCGTTGCAGAGAAATGCTTGGAGTTACGCCGAGTCAATGGCGTATGCATCTTGAAGGCGAGATTGAATTAGAACCCAGTGGGCGCCTTGGAAGAATGATTTCAGCAGATCTTGAATTAACCGCCTCAGCTCCCTTGGCGTGCGAATGGATGCTGAACGAAAGAAAGACCGGACATGTCAAAATAAATGGATTTGATGATGCAGGGAAATCGATTCAAATTAATCTTTCAGGCCGAATCGATCGAGTTGATGTTGTTGTACTTAGTGAAGAACAGCAGATTCAGGCACGAGCCGATGGCGTCTTGGCCAGCACCCCGATTTCGACGGTGCTCCCGCTCGATTTGAAAGATATTTATCCAGCAAACCGCCTCGTAATCATTCGTGACTTGAAAACGGTGAATGGCCCTAAACCCAAAAAGAAGGGCAACCGTCATCGGAAAGGTATGTTTGATGAAGTTCAACTCGGACTCTATGCCCGAGCGTGGGAGCAAAGCCATCCAGGCGATCGTGTAGTCGGTATCGGTGTAACTGAAATCGGAGAATCAACCACTCATTACGTTGAACTGGATGCATCGATTCTCAAATATCTCGATGGCAATGAACTCGGCGAAAGGACAACGTATGCACAAACCCATCACCGTAAACCGGGGAGTGAGTTTTCTTCGCAAAACGGCTTCCGTGCTTGGATATCGGAACGTATTCGCACGGCGGGAAGAGCGATTCAAACAGCGCGTCAAGGGCATGTTCATGCCACGCCAGGAGCTCATTGCTCCTATTGTACTGTGCGGCAAATTTGCCCCTCGGCAACGTTAGGAGGTGATGAACAATGATTCGTTTTAATCGAAGCCAACGACTGGGGCTCGACCTTGACAAACACATTGCTTTGGACGCTGGGGCTGGCACTGGTAAAACTACTGTCATGGCTGAACGCTATGTTCAACATCTTCTTTCATCAGAACAACGCGCAACACAACTCCTTCCGCAAGGGCCCCGGGAATCGGTAAAGGGTAGCGGATTTTTACGGGCACCACCGCGGCAACGAACTCCACCAAGTGAGTGGAAAGGCTTACTCCCCAGCGAAGTGGTTGCCATTACTTTTACCAAAAAGGCAGCAGCGGAATTGAAGGCACGTATACGATATCGTGTTGGACAAAGTCGAGCATCTCCCGTGAAACCAAGTGATGATGAAGGAATATTTGATTCTCGAATCCGTGAAGGAGATATTGAGACCTTGATGTCAGCTCTTGATGAAGCACCGATTTCAACGATTGACGCCTTCCTTTCTCAACTGGTATCACCGCATTTAGATTTGGTAGCAGTTCATCCAAGCCGGGAACAAATTTCTGAGGAACGTTCTCCGCTTTTAGTTCAAGAAACTCTTCATTCAGCATGGCGTATTCGAACGATTAATGATGCGCATGAAGCGGGTGTGCGAGGAAATATTGGAGCCTTTATTGAAGCACGAAATCGCTTAGCAGTACTCCTTGGCGGCCAAGAGCACTCCGCAGTTGTCCTCAGTGGAATGTTAGGCAAATCTTTGTTTGTCGAAGAAGCATACCATGCAATGCTCGCTCGTGCCCAATCGATTGGTTCTGCATGGTCGGGTGCTGGGCCACTTCCATACGAAGTTCTCATGGACATGTTCTTGGAACCCGTTCGAGACGAAGTTGTCGAATTTGCTCAAAATCTACAAGAGATTTTATCTCAATGGGTCAATGTATACCTTGCCCATTCAGCTCACTATGTGCTGGCATGTGAAGCCGAAATCAACTCCACACAAACTCGTTTTAATCATTTGACGGCTTTGGCTAGAGAGCCCTTGCCCATTGAACCAAGTGCATGTTTACAATGGGTTTGGCACGTCGCAATTGCTGGAACGACAACCAATCAATTAGAAAGTGAGGAACCGAATTATTTCCCCAAGGGCGGACTGCCACAAGCTCATCACTGTTCAGGGTGGCATCCTGGTTTACTTGGCAAATCAGCGACGAAAGTACTTTCAAAAGCAGAGAAAGATAGCGTGGCAGTAGCAGCCTTAGGCTTTACAGAATCACTCAATTCCGAACTCAACAGCCGCCTTGGGCGTTTGGTTTGCCTCTTGGGCAAAAGCGCATTCTTACTCGACCCCATTTCCCAGTTACCACATATGCCGATTGAGTGTGAACTTCGTTATCAAGAAGTTACCGCCACCTTCAGCGATCTCGCTCCAGAGGGACGACTTCGTATTTCACACGAATTACAAACCAATGTACTGCATGATCTCTTGCTTGTCCACCGTGGATGCCAAGATATTTTGACGCTTCAAAAAGCCCATGAAGCCGTCCACGATTATGACGATATCCAAAAGCTCGTTGCAGACTTGTTACTTGCTCGGTGCCCTGATATCGTGCGTCACGTTTACCCTTCAGCAGTCGTTCATGCCCTCGACCATCTTGGAGGCGAGCCTTGGTCAGACCAGCACATTTCACGTGCCATGCGTTTGGCAGGTGAAGACCAATTCTGCTTCGAAGACTTACAACGTCGCTTCTTTACATTGCAAACAATCCGGCGGCAATATCGTGCTTTCATCATCGATGAATACCAAGATACAAACCCTGCTCACTTCCGCCTTCTTGCCCGACTTTGGGGGCATCGTAGGCTTGAATCTGATGAACCACAACGCCCACTCGGACCCTGGGACCCGACGGTTTGTATTGTTGGAGATATGAAGCAAAGTATCTACCGATTCCGACAGGCCGAGGTGACCGTCATGCGACGAACAGTGGCTGCTATTAAACAAGCAAATCTTCTTGAACAAAACGAGCCTCGATTAACCCATTTGCGAAGTGAAGGAAAGGGGCGAGATCCTCGGCCAGTTGGTGCAGGCGAGTCATTCATCAAAGGAACGAGTATTGAAGGTGCCTCAGTCAAATCCAAGTTATGGGAGCATGTGAGTGTCGCTTTTGAAGACGATGAAGATTCACGAACCCCCATAGATGATATCCGGCGAGAACGACGCACCCTGGGGCATATTGACCTCACTTCGAACCATCGTTCATTACATAATTTGATGCGGACGATGAATGGAATGTTTGACGATGTATTCGACCAAAGACACTACGTTTTACCAGGTGATTGGCATGCAGAGCCTCAACAACTTCGACCAGCCCGTGACTCGAAGAATTCGGGGACACTGGAATGGCTTGTACCACTTCAAATTGGAGTAGAGGCTCCAAGCTTTGATTTGGAAAAGCGAATTGATACGTTTGCAGACCCCAAGGCAAAACGCTCACATCTTGAAAATGAATTAATCGCCGCCCGTTTACAAGCGCTTATTCAAAACAGAGCGACTCAGGTTTGGGATGCAGATTCAGCGAACTATATCGAGATTCCAAACGATACCGCCAAGATACGACCTGAAGACATCATAATTTTGGTCCATTCCCGAAAGCACATGCCGGATTTAATTCAGAGGTTACAATCTCGAGGAATTCCAGTTATGGCAGACCGCCAAGGGGCATTGCTTCAACGGCCGGTAATTGCTCCTCTTCTCGCTTGCTTGGAATTGATTGCTTTCCCAAACTCTCGACATGCAGCTTTATCGCTTGCTCGCTCGCCTATACTGGGTTTCAATGATGCTCAATCCCACGCACTCCTTACTTCGAAAGAAGGAACCTCATGGTGGAAGAGTATCCAACAGCATGCTCCGAATAAGCATGTGAAGCAATTTGCAGCTCATATCGAGCACTTGGTTCAGCAAGGAGCTATTCATGATGTATTCGATACAGTTCTCGATCATTCAGATTTACTTGTTGCATATCCAGATGATACTTCTCGACAAAATGCAGAAGCCTGGTGTGCTCTTGCAGCTTCAATTGGAAATGAGTTAGGTCATGAGGCTTCGGCCATTTTCAATCGAATGAAGGCCTTGAGCGGCCTTGGAAACAAAGGCCCATCGGCGATTACAACTCCGTCTGGTGGCGCCATACAAATCATGACTATCCACGGTGCAAAAGGGCTTCAGGCGCCGGTTGTTGTCGTTGCAGGAATCTTCAATGCCGGGAAATCGGATGCATCACTTGCAGTTCGAAACAACGTTTTGGTAACCCCTCAAGTTGTTGCAGGCAGAATCAATCCATGGACTTCCCGTGAACGACCTGACGATGGACTTTGGGAATTTGCAAAACGCATGGATCATGCACAGCGTCAAGCCGAACGCCGGAGAGAGTTTTACGTCGCCTTGACACGAGTGAAGGACAGATTGATTGTCGTCGGTTCACCAAGCGATACAGCAGAAGTCAATGCCGATACAAACCTCCTTGAATTCAAGAGCAATCCATCAATGAAAACAATGGGAGCAATGTGGTTAGATGGGTTACGCAGTCTCTCACACTCAAACTCCCAAGAAAACTCTCCATGGCTACTTTCAGGTGATGAATTCGGAAAACCTCTCCAGCGTTATGAATCAACCAAACTTTCCTTGAACCCTAGAGCTTTGGTCGAAAACTCATACCTTGGCGGAGATGCAATAGAGTCGATTCATCTGTATCATTCACCAGATTGTTTCCCAGATTTAGATGTTCAAACACCATTACAAAAATGGCGCAGTCTTGAGATACAACTCGGGAAAACACCGCCCCAGCCCTCTCTTCCAGTTCGTTATGCCCAAGTGAGCGACATCATGCGAATGACAGCGCATGGGTTGGATACGAGTTTTGTGTGCCCGCGGCGGCATTGGCTCGCAGAAGTGAGGGGGTGGAATCCAGAGCCACTTGAACGATTTTCAAAGTCGAAGTCCAGTGAAACATCGTCTTCTCTCTTCCCACCTGCAACTGTTTTCGGAACCCTTATGCATCGCTTGGTCGAAATTGGATTACAGAATCCTGCACAATTGAATTCACCACCTTCATCACCCCTTCCTTCTGCATGGATCTATGAAGGCAAAGACCTTCTCGATGATGAAACAACTCTCCGACGCGTACTTGCCGAAGAGGGAATTGGAGAGGGAGATTCAAATTCTACAATCCACAAAGTAACGCTTGGACGGTTAGCCCACTTAGGAGGATTGGTTCGTAATGGCCTACTTGGCCGACTCGCAGATGGTGAAAGCCATTTTGGGCATACAGTCGAAGGGTTGAGGACCGAATTACCCTTTTATTTCAGCCATAAAGTCACTTTTGATGGCTTAGTCAGAACAACGTTCTCCATTGAAGGGCCACGGCCACAGGCACTTGTCGATCATGTGGATGTGGTTTTTGATGGCCGTGCAGATTTAGTTTTGGCCTTACGTGATGCTAAAGGAAAAGGATGCCTACAAGTTGTTGATTTGAAAACCAAAGGCTGCAGAGATCAATTTAATCCAGATGATTCCAATTCAGGTAGCCAGCTTCAGAAATTCAAAGGTGATCTTCTCTCGCCTTTCCCTGCATCGTATGCGGAACGCTCGCTCCTCGACGAACACCGTTTACAACTGACTCTGTATTCATTGGCATTGGAGGTTACCGAACAGCAAAAGCCCGAACATGAACGTCGCCGAGTACTGCCTCCATCTTTGCTCATCGGTGCCTCTGGACGCATGGTACAATTGTCGGAAGAGGAATTTGCTGAAGCCAAAATCAACCTTTCAGAACACCTGACTTGGATGGCCCAACTTTCAGCAACTCCTGATGCATTGGAGGAGCCGGCACGTTTGCCTGAAGAATCAGCAGGTGTTTGCAAACAATGTCCTTTTTCACGAGGGGAAATACGTCTTTGTGGTCCGAAAGGGGTTGAACTTGGCCCTCTCCGTGAGGATGAATAACTTACTTTTTCCTACCAAGGAGCACGAGCGTTCCGATAAAATTCTCTTTTTGCCCGACCTGATGAACTTCAACATCCACAAAACCAGCATCTAACATTGCTGTTTGCCATTGCTCAATACTGAGTGTCGTCATATGCACGTCCAAAGCATCAGGCCAACTCAAACTCTCTTCATTTTCAAGATAATGATCTACTCCGGCGACTAGCATTCCGCCACTGTTTAACCACTCATCGTGGAACATTTTCATCATCGATTGCGGGTCATGTAGGTAATAGAGGAATTCCATGCTGTGAATCAAATCAAATGATTGTTCAGGCTTCCAATCCGGCAGCATTGCAAGATGATATTCTCCTTGTCCATCTATGGAGTGAGCCTTTTCGATCATACGCGACGAACCATCGACCCCTACAACATGTGAGCACATTTGATCCTGTGCGATTCTTCGACACACCCAACCATTTCCACATCCGACATCGATGGCCGAATAGGGCGCACTTCGGGGTACAGCGGCTAATTCAAGCATAGCATGTACCGAGCGTGCGTGCCCTTGTTCCATTCCTTCATCCTTACCTTTTTCTGCCCATTCACTGAACACTTCAGTCGCATCTCGTCGGCTCATACTTCGAACCGGGCCGAAGCATTCCAAGAAGATATTCATGCGAAAGGAACATGCATAACCGAGCGTTGGAAGGTTCATGCTCGATGTAACTATGACTCTTGAGGACGTTCTTTATTCACCCATCGAACCGTATGATGCGGGTATGTTGAGCGTTTCAGAATTGCATACGATCGCATGGGAGAAAAGCGGAAATCCTGATGGGGTTCCAGTCATTGTGATCCATGGTGGACCCGGTGGCGGTGGACAACCAGCATATCGCCAATACTTCGACCCGAACACCTACAATATCATCCAATTCGATCAACGAGGGTGCGGTAAATCGACACCATATGCTGAATTACGTGAAAATAATACGCAGGCATCAGTCAGTGATATCGAACAACTTCGCCAGTTATTTGGAATTGAGCAATGGCATGTTTTTGGTGGCTCATGGGGTTCAACCCTTGCATTGGTCTATGCCCAAGAACATCCCCGCCGCGCCCTTAGTTTGATGCTAAGAGGCATATTCATGTGCCGCAAGAGCGAATTACAATGGTTTTATCAAGATGGAGCGAGCCATATATTCCCGGATGCTTTTGAGGCCTATCGCGAACATATCCCAAAACAAGAACAGAAGAACCTCATCAAAGCATATCACCTTCGCCTCACCAGTGAAGACATCAATATCCGCCGCGCAGCTGCAAAGGAGTGGACACGTTGGGAAATGGCAACGAGCCGCCTGTTCCCAGATGATTCGTATCTTGAAAAAGCAGAAGATCTTGATTTTGCAGTTGCTTTCGCTCGAATCGAATGCCACTACTTCATCAATGCCATTTTCCTGGAAGAAGCTCATATTCTCAATCACATAGAATCAATTCAACACATACCAACCACGATTGTCCAAGGTCGCTATGATGTTGTTTGCCCAGCACGCAGCGCTTGGGAATTACACAAATCAATGCCGAACAGCACGCTTATTCTCGTGCCTGATGCTGGGCACTCTATGGGTGAAGTAAGTATTGCACGAGAACTCGTCACGCTCACTAACTCATTCCGTTGATACAAAATGCTCGCATTGGGGCCCTAATATCAGCGCTTTCAAGCGTCGGTTTGATAGGGTGGAGGCGAATGGGAGACCATGGAGGCTTGCCTCCGGGTGAGACAATGACTGAAGAAGGAAACATTACCCCAGCCGCCACTGAACCAACGCAAACCGTTGAAGATTTAGAAGTTAAAATTGAAGTTCTTTATGAAGCATTTCAAGGCGCACAACGAGATTTAGATGCCTCGCTTGCAACGATCGAAGTTCTTGAGAAAGAAATTATCGAAGGAGCAGTGGAAAAAGATTCACTTCGAAGTCTTCTTGACGAGAAAGACAACCGTGTTCGTGAACTCGAACTCCGGGCTGCAAAGTCAAGTAAGACTGTTGAACGCCTTGAACCTGAACTCGAAAAAATGGAAGAAAAGTACACCCGTGAAAAGGACCGCCTTGGCCGAGTGTATGGAATTGCAGAGGAACTTGACAATGATCTTCGCCTCGCTGTTAAAGAAATGAAAACTCGTGACGATTGGTATGTCGATCACATGCGAATTTTCGAAGACCTCAACAAAGCGATCAAGGTTCGCTATGAAATGATCGAGAGCGCTATTGAAGCTGAGCGCAAATCACAGCACATGGCTCGTGCTTTCACCGAACGTATCGACGAATTAGTCGATTCACGTGCTGCTGAAATGACCATGGAAGAGGCTGAAGTAATTTCTACCAATGAAGGTTCTGAACCTGCTAAAGCAGTCGAAGAAGTTATTGAAGAAGTTGCAGAAGTAGCAACCGAAGAAGTTGCTGAAGAACAAGCAGGTCCTGAAACTACCGCGGCTTCAACTTGGGCTGATGGTCAAGACCCTTGGGCAGAGTGAGGTGATTCTCCATGGCAGGTTTGGCTCATGGCGGCCACGCGCCAGTATTTATTCCGATTTTGATGGGCGGTAGCGCCTTAATAATCGGAGCGACCATCGACTCCTTGTATGGCCTGGTTCCGTTTTTCGGAATATTTTGTTTCATGCTTGCAGCCTTTTTCGCAAACTTCTGGCGAGATCCTGACCGCCCAATCCCTCAAGATGAAGGCGTACTTGTCAGTCCTGCTGATGGCCATGTGATGTTTGTTCGTCGTGAACGAGCTATAGGGCGAAGACCATCGAAAGACGAGCTTGAGGCTGGGGCATGTGAATCTGATGCTTTGACTGGTGATTGGTTCCCCGAACCCTCACCGAACCCATTACTCTTCGAAACAGAGCAGCGTTTTGAAGCGGTCCCTAAAGGCCAAGAATCAGAGAACGATGTTTACAGAATTGCTGTTTTCATGTCACCATTGGATGTCCACGTAAACCGAGCACCTTTCGCCGGAACCTTGCTTCGAATGGAACACCGAACAGGAAAAGGACTACGCCGTGGACCATTTGTAGCTGCTTATAAAAAAGAAAGCCAGTACAATGAAAGAGTTCGAAGCGTGTTCCAAGGCGACAAAGATATTCTTGTTGAAGTTACACAAATCTCCGGTGCACTGGCACGAACAATCGTCCCTTGGCTTCAAGTTGATTCCGAAGTCCGCAGAGGGCAACGTTACGGCATGATTCGTCTTGGTTCCCGTGTTGATCTTCGAGCACCAGCGGTCCTTTTTACGCCGAATGTATGTTCTGCTGAAGAAAAGAATCCAAAATATCCGAAGGGAGAATTTGTCCAGGCCGGCTCCACAATCCTGTTCACTCCAGTGAACGATTAAGTCGATTCTGTTGGGCGGTGGATTGAAACACCAAAGCCGAGCCACTTCACATAGGGGAACACGATGTCGGGGCCAAAATCATTGACGTTAGTTGGAGAGGGGAAGAAAGGTGCCCGCATCCACGATCTGGTCAAAGCCCCAGCAAATACTCCTTGGGCTGTTGCCCGCCAACAATCATGGGATGCAAGTGAGCCTGCGACTGTATACTACACTCCTGAAACGCTCGCCGATGGGACGCCATGCAGTGCAGTGACCGTTATTCTACGCACCAAAGGGTGCCATTGGTGGTGGTCGAGTGGATGTACTTTCTGCGGTTATTTCAACGATACACGTGACGATGTCACCAATGATGATTTACATGCACAATGGGCGTATGCAAAAGACAAATTCAAAGATTTCAAAGATCACGCGATGGTCAAAGTCTACACGAGTGGTTCACTGCTTGAAGACCGAGAGATTCCAGTTGAATTTCAAGAAACAGTTTTGAAAGATTGCCATGATCTTGGCAAAGAATTGATTGTAGAAAGCCGATGTGAACAATTAACAGAAGAGAAACTTGCTTGGGCATCCCAATTGAATCAAAGCTTTGCAGTAGCGATTGGACTTGAAGCCTATGATGACGAAGTCCTTCGCTTCCACGTTAACAAGGGTTTTACGACAAAGTCTTGGGATCGAGCGGTTGAAAATTTGAAAAAGTTCGATATTCGAGTGAAGACGTATCTCATGTTTAAACCACCTTTCATGAGTGAAGCTGATGCTTTGAACCATGGCGTGAAATGGGTTGAAGACGTTGCACAAAGAAGTGATGAAATTTCTGTGAACCCAATGAATATCCAGCGCGGCACCATCATTGACCGCCTTCATCGAAATAACGAATACCGTCCGCCTTGGCTATGGTCTTTGGTTGAAATGATTCGCCGCGTTCACCCAACTATTCATCCAAATGGTGGGAAAAACGGTGACAAGGATCAAGTTTGCCGACTCATCATTCATCCAACAGCAGGTGGTAGAGTTCGTGGCGCCCACAATTGTGGTGCTTGTGATTCAGTCGTTGTTGCCGCTATTGAACGATATGCAGTTTCTGGAGAACTTGAAGAATTCAAAGGGCTTTCTTGTTCATGTGAGCAAGCATGGCAAGAAGAGATACTTTTGGAACAAGCACTTCCCGTGCCTTTGGGAATCTCAAAGCACAGAAGAGGTAATCTTCTGGACAGACTTCGCTCTCCTTGAATCCAGTTTTTCAATCAAAGAAATGCTCCTTGAATGGAGTGAATGTTTATGACCGCAATACGAGTGGGCGGATTGTCCCCTATGGGGTCATGTAAGGGTGAAGGCTGATGACGAATACAACAACTCTACCAGATGTGACTGTTGGAACAGGCGAACCGTCGAGCAGTCGAGTATTCTTGACTCTTTTCTCAGTTGGCCTTCTCGGCATCCTTGCGCTCTTCTCAAATGTGTTTGGTTGGGATAACCTTCCCTTGCTCGGCGAACTTGTTCCTTTGATTGGAAATCTAGGTGGCAGTGGAATTTGGTATTATCTCATTGGAATTTTAGTTGGAGTTGGAGCGATTGTGGCTTCACTTCTAAGCGAGGTCATTGTTGACTAAGGAGGTGTGATGTATGGAAACAGTATTTATTTCTGCAGCTCTCATGCTTGTTTCACTTTTCCTTGTTTCGAACTATATGGTTCAAGGAATTGGAGGAATGGCAAGTTCTCTTCGCCAAGTTGGATTGTTTTTGTTAAACAAGGCCCCAATTGGATTGATTGATCTCTTTAACGACAAGCCTGGAAGCGGTAGCAAAACTTGGCTACGGTTCGGAATGGCTTGGTTCTTCATGGCATGTCTCGGTATGTTCCTCGGTATTTGGCACCGCTACGACCCAACTGCTTTGAATTCTCTTTCCAGTATTGGTTGGAGTTATGATGACGGTTCACTGTTGACTGATTTCACAGCTATATTCTTTTCAACAGCTCTGAATTACCTTTTAGTTGGTGCAGCACTTGTTGCTATATCCCGTGCTTCGAAAGGCCGTCTAGCCAGTGAAGCCAGTGCATCCATGATAGCCGTTCTTCTGACGGTCTCGACACTTGTCGTGCTCCTTCTTCCAGCCATCTTTTCTTTCATTGATGTCACCGATGGAGCAAGTCTTCTTGAAACTCTACAAAACATCTCAATGCTTGTTGTTGGATCAATGCTTCACATCGCCCTTCTCATCAACGTGTTCATCACAATTGGTGATAGAGAGCACGACGACATATCCCCAACAACATGGTTTTTGGTGCTTGCTTTGGTTTCTAAAATCATGGCAATGTTGTTGATCTTCTTCGGTGGACTCCTTGATTCGACACAAACAGTTTGGATGGCTGAACGGGTCTTAACCGGATGGGTGCCTCTCGCTTTGATTTTCGCAGTTGCTTACCACATAATTCCATTTACAGCTGGAAAGCCAGTTTGGTCTGAATCGATGCAGAAGGTAAGTATGTTGTTCCTTTTCATAACCATCCCTCCATTCTTCATATCTTCAGCAGATGCTGGGGATCTGTTGCAAAATATCGGTGCCATTCTCATGACACTAGGTCTCCTGCCCTTGCTTTCAGGTTCGTTTAACATGGTGGCAACAGCAGCCTCAAACCCAGAAAAAATTGTCAAGAGTCCAGGTGCTTTTGCAGCAACTTTAGCAATGCTCCTCCTTCCAATATATGCTGTTGGAGGTTTCTTCACCGGTATGGATACCTTTGTCGGAATGGATAAACTTGGTTCGATGGCCCACACTGTCGATACAGGATTTATCTCAACAGTTGGAAGTCTGATGATGCTTGCAGCAATCTTC
>Ga0115003_10001713_pt1 | contig 18873 bp, 18 predicted proteins | sample ArcticOcean_MG_C_7_FD_88736 | JGI IMG/M metagenome (GOLD analysis project Ga0115003, IMG submission 88736) | Marine microbial communities from western Arctic Ocean - ArcticOcean_MG_CB11_88 | ecosystem: Environmental > Aquatic > Marine > Oceanic | place: Arctic Ocean: Canada Basin | collected... | reverse complement strand
TCATTTGAAATAAATTTAAGATTTACGTATCTAGAATCAACCTCACTTATCTCCTTGTTGTAAGAAGAAATTGAAATAGCCTCAATACCTTTTTGACCTGCATTCAATGCATTATCATATTTCTCCTTAAAAAGCAGGTAAGGTATTTCTTGATTTAAGTTATTAAATTCGATCATTGTATTAAAATTTAAAAATTAATTATATACGTCTTATTGCTAATCAAAAACTATGAAAACAAAATCTATAAAGAAAAAAAGCTTCATAATGAAGCTTTTTAGGTGTATTTGTTTATTTAAAAGTTAGTAAGAGTATTTATCGCACGCCAATCTACTTAAGATATTTTTATCATCCAGCATAATATCATTATGTGTGTTTATTTCATTATTTAGCACAAATTGGTATCTTGGGATCAAGAGTTATAGAAAAATCATATAGATTTTTGTATACAGGTAGAGACTGTAATATCGAAGAATCAAGAGGGTGACCGCTTTCAACCAAAATAAGAGAAGATATGTTAGCCTCCCTACCTGCCTGTATGTCGCTTATTTTGTCACCGACAAAGAAAGACTTTTTTACATCGATGGAGTGTTTCTTAATTGCATCAACTAGCATGCCCGGCCTTGGCTTTCGATAGGGACAATCCACTTTATATTTGGAAACTACACCATCAATATGATGGGGGCAAAAATAAACATCCAATATGTCAATCCCGCGACTAGACAAATCTTGAGTATAGAATTCCGTCAATTCGTCATAATCACTTTTTTTGAAGATTCCTTTAGCAATACCAGCCTGGTTTGTGATAATAATAATCTTGTAACCGGCAGCCAAAATATTAGATAGCGCTTGAACACAGTTATAGCTATATTCAAAATCTTTGACCTTATGAAGGTAGTTTACTTCCTTGTTAATTACGCCATCTCGGTCCAAAAATACAACTTTCATGTCAAAATTTTGCAGGCATAAAAGTAGTCCTTAGGAATACCAATATCTACAAACATACCATTAACTAAATACGATGTGATGGGGAAATTACATGTAGGAATAAAATCTTTCTCAAAAGAAAATTTAGTAGCTGGAAAGTCCGTAACTTTCTGCCTTTTAATTAAGTATGTACCGCAGTTAATATACCCTTCTCCCGAGGCACCCTTTTCTCGCAAAGCCACAATACCCATATCCGCGTCCAAGTCTAAAAAACCATAACGATTTATATCTTTAACATGAATGCCAGCGATAGCCAGATCAAAGCCATCTCTTTGACTATAAAGATCTGCATAATTAATGTCGCAGTAGGTATCACCATTGATTGCTAAAAAATATTCGGATGTTATTTGCTTCGCGGCTAATTTTATCCCACCACCAGTTCCAAGAGGCTCATCTTCTACAACAAAACAAACAGGACAATTCACAGGACAGTCAGCTCGTATTTTTTCGATTATATAATTAGCCCTGAAGTGCAATGAAAGTATAATTTTACTACACCCACCAGCCTCTAATTTTTTCATTAATTTATAAACAAAAGGCTCATCACCAATTAAAACCATAGGTTTTGGCGTCGTTCCCGAAACACTTTTAAGGCGAGTGCCAAAACCACCCATTAAAATAACTGCTTCAAACAAAAGCTTATTCTTTAGGGAAAATATTTTTTTCGACTAGGGCGCAAATAATATGGCCAACACAAATATGACATTCTTGAATGTAAGGCGTAGAGTTTGAGGGTATTGCTAGAGCTATATCTACGCTAGACGCCAACATCCCTTCGCTGCCACACATAGCAATTGTAATGATACCCTTATCTTTTGCTTCTTTAACGGCCTCCATGATATTTTTGGAATTACCCGAGGTGCTGATACCAATAAAAATATCGCCAGCTACTCCCTGGGCCTGTACCTGCCGAGAAAAAACTTTATCGAACCCATAATCATTGCCAATTGCAGTCAGCATTGAACTATCCGTTGTGAGGGCAATAGCTGACAGGCCAGGTCTATCATAAAGGAACCTACTTACTAACTCCGCAGCAATATGTTGAGAATCTCCTGCACTTCCCCCATTACCTGCAAGTAAAACTTTATTTCCTTTCGAGTAACCATCTTGAATTACAAGAGCAACTTGCTCAATCTTTTTTAACAATACCTCATCAGCTAATAACTTATGTTTAACCACTAAACTATTTTCTAAATAATTTCTTACATATCCTAAATTGTCCACGATAACGCACCCTCCATATTAAAGTTAAATCCTACGACCTGCCCTTCTAGCTTGCTAAGCATCTTAACGATCTTAACCTTAGCTTCCGGCTTGACGAAAATCATTATAAATCCACCACCACCAGCACCTGATATTTTCATTGAAAGCGCCCCACTTTGTGAAATTTTACGCTCGAGCTCATCTATATGGGAATTTGAAATAGAGGCAGATGTTGCCTTTTTCGCTTTCCACGAACCCTTAAGTTCATCAGCCATTCCTTCAATATCTCCCCTTAGCAAAAGTTCTTTCATTCTATATGCAGAGGCTTTTACTAAATGCATGGCCTCTAATGCCAGGCCTCCATCATCAACTGTATTAATTTGATCATTAATAATTGTTGCTGAATCGCGAGAGACGCCAGAAAAAAACATTACAATAGAGGACTCTAGCTCATTAGCAATATGACGTCTAATCCTCAGTGGATTAACTATGACATTGTTATTTTTGCCAAATTCTATAAAATTAAAACCGCCAAAGGTTGATGCATATTGGTCTTGTTTACCGCCCGAAAGACTACAATCGACTCTTTCAATATCGTACGCTAACTTTGCTAAATCATACTCCCCCAAGGGCAATGACATAAGTTGCTTATAGCCTTCAAGCATACTCACCACAACTGCTGATGATGAACCCAACCCACTTCCTGGTGGAGCATCACACTGAGTTGTAACCTTCAATGGGATATAAACACCCCCATTAAACTCCTCCATAACTCTTTTATACACGGCACGGTGAAGCAACAGGTTGCCATTAATTGATATAGGCTGTGTTAGATCGAGGTAATCTGAAACCTCTAGATCGTTAGCACAAAAATATGTTGTGCCGTAAGTTTCTAATTTCTCGATAAAAGTCGTCGCAAATAAATTTATTGTAACATTAAGCACTGCTCCTCCGAAGTTATCGCTATATGGAGAAACGTCGGTACCACCTCCAGAGAGTCCCAGTCTCAAGGGAGCTTTAGATCTTATTTTCATCTTTACTTGCACCTTTAATCTATGTTGAGTGGAATGTATATTTTACTCTATTAGTCTTTATAAATAGAAGTCAAAAATACATAATTATTCTTTCAATTGATTGCCGTGCTAGGCGAACCTAAAAAGCTATATGGGGCAGCTCAAATACTCGGCAGTGATCGCAGGCAATCATAACTATTATTATTTAAATTATCACTCAGTTTTAAATGTCCTCATGTTAGAGTTATCCTCTAAAAACTCATATGTAAGAGTCCGAGCCAAGCCTTCTTCTAGACTAATTGGTGGAATAAACTCAGTCTTGCTAACTGAAGATGCAAACTGTGAAGTACTCATAAACTTTTTAACCCTAATACTGCTTACTGGTAAAGGTCGACTAATTACCTTAGCAACTAAATCAGCGAAATAACCAATCGAAATACCTAAGAACCCAGGCAATCTCAATCCAACATTATTTTTATTAAATAGTATTTTTCGAATCTTTTTTATAAGAGTATTCATATCAAAATCTGGTTTATCAATATAATTATATGTATGCACTCCAGGACCAAAAGAAAGGCTATGCTCAATAAAAGCAACTACATTCTCAACGTAGGCCATTGATTTTCTATTTTTTCCATTACCAAACATGACAAATCTTCGGGAGGCAATCTGATTAAATAAGTTATATACATTACCTCTATTACCCTCTCCAAATATAACGGTAGGTCTCACAATAACAAGAGTTCTATTAGATGGATCTTCTGATTGCCATTGTTTATAAACAACTTCGGCTAAATATTTAGTTCGCCCATAGTCATTAAAATAATCAGGAATACCGAACTCATCAGTGTCAATTGGAGCAAAACCATAAATAGCTACGGAACTTGTAAATATAATTTTTCTAATACTTAACGCACGGGCAGCATTACAAATATTTATTGCGCCTTGAACATTGACATCATCATATCGGCTTATTGGACGAACATCATCCCGGTGGACGGCAGCTAAATTTATAATTGTTGAAGTTCCTTTAAGTTCTTTAAGGGATTTCTCATCTTCCACGTCAAGATAAATAATGTTGTTAGTTCGATCCTTAGTATTAATGTCACATATTAGATAGTTTAAAACGCTATGGTCAAAAAGATTTGCAAGCCGGCTACCAACAAATCCAGCACCACCAATTATCGATATTTTTTCAGTATTCGAAGCCATACCATACCTCCATTTATTTAAAGATCTTCTTCAGTTCAAGACTACGTTTAACGAATGACCACAATGAAAACCCACAGTACATAATAAAGTAAAAGTATACTTTCCATCCTAAACTCTCACCAGACGCAAGCCTGTATCGACTGATCACCATGAGAAACTTTTTAGCCATCTTTAATTTATTTTTCGATATTTGGTTCGCACTAATTCGATAACCAACAAGCGGTTCATCAATTATAATACATTCATCGATAGCTTCCAAAATTTGCAGCCAACATTGTAAATCTTCAACAGCATGGTATGAAGGCGATTCAAAAAATGGCGTGTCTTTCAAGAGATCAATAGAAACCATAACACTAGAATTACAGATTCTGTTTTTACTACATAACTGTCGAAAAGTATATTTATTGTAGTTATCTGTACTAGGAACTCTTCCTAAATCTACAAAATCACTTTTATCCGTAAATACAGCTATATTTGTACAACAAAAAGATGCGCCTAAGCTATTTAAAACACTAAGTTGTCTAGATATTTTTGTGAAATGCCAAAGATCATCAGCGTCTACAAAACAAACCCATTCACCACTTGCATTAGCAACACCAACATTTCTAGGTCCAGCAGGACCACCCATATTTTTCTCTAGTTCAATTAATGTTAAGCGAAAGTCCTCATCACAAATATTTCTTACGATACTAGCTGTATCATCAGTTGAACAATCATCAACAACAATGACCTCTAAATCACTGTGGGATTGATTTAAGACAGAGGAAATTGTGTCAACAATAAAGTTGGCCGCGTTATATGTTGGTATTACTACTGAAACGAGAGGCATATATGCTCCTAATATTTGTTATAAATTAAATAAACCTTTGCTTGACTTGGGCGGTAACGATACGCGCTCAACCTAAAATAACATCCTCGAGCAAACTTAAAATTTTTATTTAATGGTTACTATCCTTCATATAAAAAATTTTACATGTATCCACTAAGGTCCAGGAACGTATAATCTGCTTAACTAGGCATCATAAAAAAGAAAGAGAAGAGCGAAGAACCCGGCTATAATCACATTATAGTTCGGAAGTACTCAATCGTTCTTAAAAGACCAGCATCAAGGTCAATTTTAGGTTGCCATTTAAGTTCTTTTTTTGCAAGACTTATATCAGGCTGCCGCTGTCGAGGATCGTCACTAGGCAGTTCTTTATAAGAAATTTTTGACTTAGATTTAGTCATATCCAAAACTTTTGAAGCAAGCTCAAGCATTGTAAACTCGCCTGGATTACCCAAATTAACAGGCCCTAAAAGATCGCCCCTGCTATCCATAAGTGAAACAAATCCATCAACCAAGTCGTCGACGTAACAAAAACTTCTTGTTTGCGACCCATCGCCATAGATTGTAATATCATCGCCGTTCAGCGCTTGCACAATAAAATTACTCACAACCCTGCCATCTTTGGGGTGCATGCGCGGCCCATAGGTGTTAAATATTCTTGCAACCTTTATCTCAAGTCCATGTTGACGATGATAATCAAAAAAAAGGGTTTCAGCGCACCGCTTACCTTCATCATAACAGGAGCGTGTACCAATAGGATTTACCCGTCCCCAATAACTCTCAATCTGAGGATGTATTAAGGGATCCCCGTAAACTTCGCTTGTAGACGCTTGAAAAACCCGAGCATCTAGTTTTTTTGCTAATTCCAAAATATTTATCGCTCCGAGGACGCAAGTTTTAGTTGTTTGAATAGGATCATGTTGGTAATGAACGGGGGATGCGGGACATGCCAAGTTATATATTTCGTCCACATTAAGGTGAAGAGGAAAAGAAATATCATGCTGAATTAGCTCGAAGGCTTTATTCGACAATAATTTATCAATATTCTCTCTAGAACCCGTAAACAAATTGTCTACGCATATCACTTGATTGCCAAGGTCAATAAGCCTTTCACATAAATGAGATCCTAGGAATCCAGCTCCACCAGTAATTAGTATTTTTTTCATATTTTTGTCCAAAAGTAAATCTATTTCTTGTAGATATATTTCAATATCGGCAATCTACATCAACCGTAAAAAATAGAAAATAACGATATAAGTATGACGCCAATATTTGATGTGCACAATAACATTATCGTTTCAAATCCTCTTATGTAAACCATGTATCACCTAATACACTTTCAGGGCTGTCGTTGGTATTTTGACATAATAAAAATAAATTACATAGTTAACTAGTCTACTGGTGATATAAGACCTTTTTTACCTATCTCAATGAGTTTTATTTACCTGGAAGTGTCTTAAAAATCTTATTAACCAAATACCGATGCAATTACCCGAGGTGTCGCCGTTGCCCAATATAATGAAGTTGCTATGCAAATTATAATAAAAAAACATAGACGTAAAGGTCCTCTCATATAGGAATTTTCAATAGATAGGCAAATGCCGAATAAACTCAGCGGAACGAAAAAATAAAGTAATCTCAACACAAGCATATTTGGTGAGAAAAATGCAATAGTAGCCCCTGAGAGAATGGCACCAGAATATGTTGCATAGCCAAAGAGGCTTGACATCAAAGTTGCATTAGTTTTGATTCTAATTATTTTTGGAAGTAATATCATTACCGAGCCTATAAAAGCAACAAACAGTATCGAACTTGCACCAAATTGACTTGTATTTGATGCTTCATATTTCCATATTAGACCCAAAAAAAGTTCTAAATAAATAGCGGCTATACCTAGTAGGATACCAATAACTATGCCTATCAAAATTTTTGATTTAAATTTAGATAAATAAAACATGCCTATAATGAAACCCGCAGAAGCATGCGTAAAAATCGCTAAAATACCTATAAATTTTTTGCCTAACATCAATGACAGCATTAAAAGTCCGATTCCAGCTGCCTGTCTTATTCCATCAAACGAAAACATGAATCCCATAGGTAAAAAATATAGCGCAAAGAAATATAGTAAAAAACTTTTCTTGCTCAAAACCACTAGAGGATAAAAAACTCCTAGGGCATAAGAAAAAGCAAACAGGAAAAGCGTAATTTGAAGAGAAGCTAATTGCCCTATAAAAACAAATAAAGCGCTTACGGGCTCTTTATAGTAAAACACCAATTCAAGGAAAGTATTATCACTGTTTACAGCCAATTCATAAGCTTCAAAGTCCATACCAACATTAGGGCGAAGTGATGAAATAATTGCAAAAGATAGACTCACGAAAAGCAATCTAACTGACGGAGTTAGCCTCAACATTGAGATAAAAATTGGTATGAAAAAGATGCTAACAAGAAAGACTATATTTATCATTGGGCACAGCCTTCAATTAAGATATAAGAAAATAAATACATCATCTAGACCTGAGTTATCTTCAAAAATACCAATCATTAAACATTGGTATCGGCGTGATGAATACAAATAATATTTCTAGAAAAATGGCTAGCTAATTGAGACAAGGACGTAAATTTTTCAAGGGAGTGGCCATCAGTAATGAATAACTCATATCCAAAATTTTCGAGAACTTTACGAATTTCAACATGACATAATTCTCCAATCTCCCCTTCGTTGAGTTCGCAAACGATAACTGGTAGCCACCGTTCAATGCATTTTAATGCACCGCGAATGACATGACTTTCATGTCCCTCAACATCAAGTTTAATCACTGATATTCTATGTTCATCTAACATTTTGCTTTTTAAAAAGACATCTAACTCTAAAGCCTCAACTTCAGCAATAATAGAGTTAAGGGCCTGGGCTTCCTCATAGTCAACTATTCTTGACTCACCATCTAAATGTACTCCGTTTTCACGAATACACAGGCTAAGCATTGACTGTTGATCACTCATCGCTGTGGGATAAATAACCGAGTTCATCGACATCGATTTATCATAAGAGACAGCCGCCCTAGTTGCCTGAAAATAATAAGGATGTGCCTCAAATCCAATTACTTTACCTGCGGGGCCAACTAAATCACTCAAGGCTTTAGTCCAATTAGCGCCATTAGCTCCTATATCTATAGCCAAAGTATCTGTTAAATTAAGATTGCTCAGATAACTTACCTCTCGATCAGGTAATGGTTTAGTTTTAATTAAGCGCAAAAACCAATAACCATGAATTCGAGCTGTTAACTTTTCACCCAATAGAGTTCGTAAAGTATTTTTTATAGTAGATGTATTCATAGTTGTACCAGAGTTTTGTAGAATTTTAAGAAGGAGGGCATAGAAAACATTATAAGAAGAATCCTTCCGTTGATCGGAGCACCATCACTTACATACCCAGGGAAATCTAATAACGTAGTTAGATAGGTTTCGGATACCCACTGACTAACAGCATATCGAGAAGAATCAATATTCTCTACATTCTTATTTTGATGCTCTATAGCGTCCCAAAAGCTATCTTTATTTGAAGGCACAATTATACCAGGGCAGTTTGTATAGGGTGATTTCGATGGCACTAATACTAGATTACCAGTAAATGAGAGCTCTATCGCCATGATTCCATCATAGACAATACTAATATCTGATAAATTAGCGATGTCATGAGAGATCACATCAGAGTCAGAATTCACGATAAGTACATTTTCACTACTTACTATATGATTTTTTAACCCGTCAAAACTCTTCCATAAAGTTGCTTCAGCCGGATGCAGTCTTATACAAATGCCGATTCCGAGTGGCGCATTTTTTATTGTATAGTTAATGCAATCAACTAGGCCATCAAAAATAGTATCTCTTTCATCAATATTGCCATCCCATAAACAATTTGGAAAAATGCTTATCGTTCTTCTAAAATTACTATAAAAATGCTTAATCTCATCTAGTTTTTTTGGGTCAGATTTTGTAACGTTAAATGTTTTTTGGTCTATTGTCTCAAGGTTAAGACGCCGCTCAAGAAGGGAAATTGCGATACTTTGTTGATTGGTTCTGTTGCCAATATCAATAGGCAAACTAACCTGAAAAGCATTCCTTGCAAGGTAGAACCCAGCACCATAATAAGGCAGGCTACCGTTAATAATTAACTTAGTATTACTCAGACGCGCCGCTTCTAATACCGGACCCCATAATGAGTAAATGCCATGACTAAAAAATACTGCATCTGTTTCAGATACAGTATCAACACAAGAATAAAATATTGATTTGCAGTCGTCGAGTAGTAAGTTCTCATAATCATGCCATTCATCTTCTCTTATCTCCCCACCAAAAAATAATCTACGTAATGTAGAGTTTACATGAGCAGAAAAATCTGGCTTGTCAGTCTCACGAAGTTTGTACGCAGATAATTTTTTAATCGCGACAACCTCGAATCTTAATAACCAAAAAAGTGTCTTGTAAAACTTATTATAAATCGATTTTTTGACTGCCTGAAAAGGACCAATTGATAAAGTGACATCACTCAAATTTAAATGATTGTTTATGTCACAAATAACATTACAAATTCCACCAGATCCGGTAACTTGAGCACCAACAAGGATTTCTAAATAATGAGAAGAGGATAGCCTAACTGGAGCTATAGTAATATTCCGAGCACCTTTTTCAGAGAGCAGCTTAGCTCTGCAGAATATAAAAACTGCTACAATTCCTAGATAAAAATGGCTCATAGACTTAGTTCTCTTTAAGGGTCATATTACTTACCGTCACCACCCTGTCGCATACCTTCATAAACTCAGGACTATGAGAGACTACTATCATAGTTTTTATACCCTTTACTTTGCTTATTTGTTCAATAAACTTAGCTTCGGAACCTTTATCTAAAGCGCTAGTAGGCTCATCTAGGATGATAATATCAGTATTTTGATAAATCGCACGAGCAAGGGCGATACGCTGTCTTTGTCCACCTGATAGATTGGCGCCTCCCTCTGTAATCATTTGCAATAATGAGCTATTAGAAGAAGTTAGTATATCGTTAAGACCTGAAATTGTAGCCGCCTCGTTAAATAACTTCTCATCAACCTCAGAAAACTTATCTTTACCGGTAACATTAAACAAAATAGTATCATTAAAAATTAAAGGCTCTTGACCCAAGTAAGAAAACAGACCCTGCACAACTGCTCCATGCGATACAGAAGTATCATTAATAAATATTTCTCCGGACAAGAGAGGGCGCAATGTGCAAAGAGTATCAAGCAAGATAGTTTTCCCTACACCGCTTGCGCCAACTATGCCAAAAATTTCTCCTTTCAATATTTCGAGGTCATCTACCTTTATTAACGGCGCCCCTTTGGGGCCAATAAATCCACCTTTAATTGAGAGACGCTTAAAAGAGCCTAGAGCATGATCATCAGAGTATCCAGTTGGTATATCATTATCTTGGATTAAATTAACTAACGAATCTTTGTAAAAACTACTTAGTTTGATTTGTTGAAAGGAAGCAATTAACCTCCCCAGGGATGGTAACATTCTATAGCCAATCGCTGCAGCAGATCCCAGAACTAGAGATATACTTTCAGGACTATTGCTAGCTGACTGCACATAAAAGATACCTATAACAAATAAACTTACAACAACAACTTCTGACAAAACTCTTGGCAGTACTAATAAAACAAGTCTTTTTGTTAAAATATTTCTACTGAGGTATTCATGCTCGTCCATTTTTTGTCTAATCGCTAGACCAGAGTCGGTTAGTTTAATTTCTTTCCTCGCTTTCATTATATCGTTCAAGTAGGACATTAACGTTTGCTCAACCCCAGTAATGTCAGATCCCCTTATGAGATAATTACACATTAAGTAAATGAGCGCTCCAATAGCAATCAATAACACAACAAAAATTGACGCCCAAAAACTGTAATACATTAATACACACATTATTGTGAAAAATATTAACAGCTCATTAGCTATATAAAGTATTGGGTTGATATAACCCATCGTTACTTCATGACTATCTACGGCATACGCACGCTGATGCAGTGAATACTTGAAGTCTTCGTTGTTTTGCGTTTTCAAGTAAATTTTATTAATTAGTTTTTGACGAATCTCCAATTTTTTGTAGCTCAAAAATGAGTTTTGCAGGTAAATTAATGCACTTCCAGCCCCTATCTTCAGAGCTCCTATCAAAATAAAGCCAGACAACAAGAATTCACCATAAGTCAAATTAGAAAAATTATTTGCCAACTTTAAAAGAACACCACTATCACTATTCATCCCACCCAAGAGATAATCCAAAATAGTAGCAATGCTAGCCACATGAAGTAAATCAATAGCACTCATTGATAAAATAATTGCAAACAAGTAAATTTGTTCTTTAAAAGTAATGAGATGTCTGATGCTATTTCTCCCTTGAAAGTAATTCAGATCTTTTAATAATTAAATCCGCCCATGATTTAGGGTCTTTACCATTTACCACAACATATTCTTCATCTGGAAAATCTTTACCATACACGTTAAAAGGCTCTCGTGTAAATTGACTTAGGATTCCGGGTAATCCAAACTCGATTGCAGTAAAAACCTTCATATTAATACCTGATCCAGAAAAGATAGGACAAATGAAAAGGTAATTATCAGCAAGAAATGCATCTAATTTTTTCACGAAACCATGAAATTTCAACCTGGGATGTGAATGGATCTTCCATGAAGGCCCAACAATATGCGCGACAAAACGCGTGTTGCAATCTAAAATACTAATTATAAAGTCTAAAGCCTCTTTGTTGGGTCCGTGACCTCCAGCGCCTATAAATATCAAGTCCAAACATGGCCTACTATTATTTAGAGCATCACTTGACTTGTATGCCCCAAATCTTGGAAGTTGATGAGGAATAAGCTTTATCTTTTTACTATAGTTTAAGAGCAGTCTCGCCGAATCAAAATCTTTTGAAGTTAACGCCCACATTTCCAATCGATCAATCTTCTCAAGTCTCCGGAGGATTATTTTTGATATAAAACTTTCATACTTAAATAACAATGATCTTAAAATTGATTTTTCAAGACGACTTAACTCAAGGAGATACTCAGGATCATAGTTATGAAAATTAACGATGCATTTCTTATTGCCAATTTTTTTACACAAAAACGATAAATGAAGTGTGTCAATATATAACAGTTCAGTGTTCGAGTTTGCAATCACTGAGGCCGAACTCAAAAAACGGGCAGATATTATAGAGGGCGGCCACCTGTATTTAACTACCAAAGTAATTAAACCAATCAATATTGAAAAAATACTTGATCCAGATAATGTTATAAAATTAGATGACGAGAATCCATCTTCTTTAAGCAATACTTTTCTTAGCGCTACTCCATGAGTGGCGCCGGTAATGCCGTTGTCGGCAAAAACAGCCATATTTGGTAACATAAAATTTTTATACCTTAGTAAAGCTTGGTTAGGATAATTATTTGGGCAATAATAAATTGTACAAGTTTTTGAGAGCGTCATCTCCAACATTTAACTCACAGCGATTAAATATTGCTGCCCAGAATGCCAGTGTACTATTATTACTGTGAATCGTTCCATATTCCATCATTAGCAAGAGGACGTTAACAGAAGATAAGCCATCAGATTCAATATGGTTTATATTTTTTTGATCTAGAAATTTTTGGATTTCTGGACTGCGAAATAGATTATCATTATTGGAAACAATACTACTCTCCGCAGGAATATCAGAAAACTGAGTTTCTATATATTTCAATTCTTCACTCTCCGAGCGAAAGAAGTCTAGCAACCTAAAATGGTATAAAACCTTAAATTTATCACATTCTTTTGCACTGGAAACTAAACACCTTTTGAGCTCATTGACTGCCACCATAATTTCAGTATCGTCGAAGCTCCCATAGTATCTAACGTTTTGGAAGTACCCATCCAAAAAACGGTAGTTTAGAATACCAAAGGAACCTATTTCTTGTTGGCAGAGCTTTGAGATAACTTTTGGAATTCTAGCTTTCGATATTACATTGGGGATAAAACCAACTTTAGAAGAATAAGCAACCTCCAAGTTCTTATCTAACTCAAAACGATGACCATAATTCGAATCATGAATAACGGCCAAGCGTGCTCCGCTAACTCTATTTCTTAGCAAGATAGCATAAAAAATTTGGAAGAGTTGATTTCCTAGGCCTCCATGAGTACGGACTATATAAGTGATTGACATAATTGGTTATTAAAAAAATTAAGATTGGAAATATACACTTTTATAATCTTATTTTCTTCGCAGATCCTTTATAACGAAAACCCATCATCTACAATAATATTTTGTCCATTGACATATTTACTCATGTCACTGAGCAAATATACCAGAGAGCCTTTTAAATCCCTCTGATCTAACATTCCTTTATTCAAGCATACACGCTCATAAGCATGCAAAAATTCTTGAGGTTGATTGTCAAGTATCCCTCCTGGACTAAGAGCATTAACACGAATATTTAGGCCTTTGAAATACTTAGCCATGTACTTTGTAAGGTGTATTAGTCCAGCTTTGATAGCTGCATACTCTACAGCGCTAGACATTTTGGTGTTTTCATAAATTTCAAATTTCGGAGCCACCACACCATATATTGAAGCAATATTTATAATATTACCATGACCTTGCTCTTTAAAAAACTCAGAAAATTGCTGTGATGCCACAAAATAACCCCCCAAATTTAGCCCCACATTTTCAACGAAATCACTATATTCGACATCAAAGAAATGCCTACCAAATTGGTCATTTCGTGGATAGGCATTATTAACTAGCGCATCAATAGTTGAATACTTTTGGTCTAATTGTTTGATTGCTTCATTAAGTGAATCTTTTGACGTAATATCCAATTCAACAAAATCAATGTTTTCAGTGCTCATTTCATTCTGTAGTTTATCTCTGACTTCTGCACCAAGTGTTGAATTGATATCAGCTATAATAGCAATACCTGCGTTTTCAACCACAGCCTTGACAAACTCCTGACCAATTAAACCGGCACCACCAGTAATTACAACTACTTTTTCAGACAACATATATTCTACCTATAAATGTTAATACTATATTAAAACATTAAGACTCATTAATTATGATCTCTGCTAATCTGAAATCAAAAATGTCATCAATATCAACTGCGCGCTCTTTCGGCACTCTGATACTAGTTACTTTACCTGAAAAAACACCGTTATTGTTCAAGATAAAATATGGAGTGCTTACATACACTACAGTGGTTATATCAAAAACCTCAGGAGCATCTTGGCGACGAGATACTTTAGATTCAGGCTTGTTCACCAAATCAACGCCGCCGACACTGTCTATTTTCACCATATTAAAGTATGGACTGCGATTAGCAGGTGTGACTGAAATACAGATATCAGCTTCGTCCTCGATACACTTATTTATTGCAGATTCAACATCATTTACACTTCGCAAAGGGCTTGTAGAAGGTAAACTAACAAAATAATCGAATTCACCGTATCTTTCAGTAACCCAGTCTATGGCATGTCGCCATGAAAGCCATTCAGGACTATTGTCAGTTGCTAGTTCTTTGGGACGTTTAATAATTATTGCACCAGCCGTTTGAGCGATTGCAGCAATCTTCTTATCGTCGGTTGAGACAAATACTTTTGAAATAGAAGGTGAAGCAAATGCCGTCATAAGGGCATATTGAATCAACGGCTTACCCGCAAGTGTTCTAATGTTTTTATTTGGCAGGCCTTTTGACCCTCCCCGGGCGAAAATAAATGCATGGTTTATATTTTTCATTCAGGCTGTTTCTCTGAGTTAATCTTTATCTCTTCGACTAGTTTTACGATTTTTATAGCAGTATCTACTTCGATACATTTGTTGTGATGTCCTTTAGCCATTCCAATAAAATCCTTAATCACAGAAAGGTACATTTCATTCTTATCCCACGTCGGCTCAGAATAAATCACCTCACTGCCGAGAGCGCCAAAGAATGTGACACTGTTGGTGATCAAATCCCAATCCAATCTTCCTTTACTGCCAATTAAACTACAATGTCTTTGAGTTGATCGCTGAATAAAATCCATGTGAATATTTACGATAACTCCCTCATCTGAACACAGCGTTACATCAGCAATATCTTCGACTTCCAGTCCAAGCTCCTCTGACGAACGTAATATTGCATGCTCAACGATACAATCTCCTAAGAGCCACTGCGCATAGTCTAGTTCGTGACTTAACTCCAGTAATGCGCCCCCACCTAGCTTCTTGCTAACTGAAACAGATTCTCGATAATCTTTATTAGGCCTCCACTCAGGCAAATACTGCCCGACATTAATAAATACATTGTGTAATTTTCCTAAATATTCTTCTTCGAGAAGCATTTTAACTTTTATTGCAGAAGGTAGGTAACGCAGACAATATGAAACAGCCACTGGAGTTTGAGTCGCATGAATCACTCTATTTAATAAAGTAGCATCTTTGACATCTGCTGTCACTGGCTTTTCAATCAAGGTGGGAATACCGACCTTGATAAATCGGATTGCTTGTTCTGCATGAAACGGAGCTGGCGAAGCTATAATCACCAACTCCACATTCGCGATAATCAGCTCATCAATATTTGAAACAACAATATCACTATCTGATACATCTTCAGAAGGCGTCCGGCCCCTTGATGACATAGCGTACAAAATCACATCAGGGAAAAGCTGCCGCAAATTTCGACGATGACGAACTGCTATATTTCCCAGGCCAATAACTGCAACTTTCTTCAACTACTCTAACCCTAACGCAAGAACATCCAATTGCGCTCGTTTATAATCTTCCATATGACCAATATCAAGCCAATACTCATGAATAGGGAACATTGCTAGCTTACCTGTTTTTAATACTGATCTATCAAGGAGTGAGGGCATATCTATTCTCTCATTCAGCCTCACTTGATTAACAACCTCATGATTCACTACATAGATTCCCGCATTAATGTAAAATAATTGTGTTGGTTTTTCTTCCATACTTATTACTGTCCCTGCATCTCCTCTAACTACTCCATAAGGGATTCTATACTCATATTCACGAACGCATATTGATGCACCTGCAGATTGGTTGTTATGGAAATCTAATAGCTTATTGAAATTAACAGTTGTCAATACGTCACCATTAATCATAAGTAACGGAAGTTTGGATATATCACCAGGTAATAAACCAAGGGCACCACCGGTACCAAGCGGTGTATCTTCATGGACGTATTTAATGCTTACTCCCCACTTCGAGCCATCCCCAAAATAATCTATGATTACCTCTGGCATGTAATGTGTAGAAATATAAAAATTAGAAAACCCTGAATTAATGCACTGCAGCAAGATCCTTTCAAGCATTGGTTTATTACCAACATTTAACATAGGTTTAGGACAATTATCTGTTAGCGGTAATAAACGTGAACCAAAGCCACCCGCCATTATAAATACTGGATTCTTCAATTGAGGTTTTTGTAGTGATTCATGTAGACTTTTTAATCCAACAACTCGGCCGTCATCAACCAGTGGAATAGCCATAATCCCCTTCGCTTTCATCATCTCAAATAACTCGTCATTGCTATATTGTGTATTGGCTATAACTGGCTTAGCAATCATTACCTTGGAAACATAGTCATTTAGTGACGTCCCAGCTAATAGCCCCCTACGAACGTCCCCATCAGTAACAACACCTAGTAATTTTTTACTTTCATCAACAACAATAGCTATCCGAAGCCCTCCCTCATCTATAATATTAAGGGCCTCTCGGATGGTGCATCCTCGACTAATTAATGTCTTTTCCCATTTGTCTTTCATCACTCTACCCCGATCAAATCGTCTTCTAAATAGTCTTTATCTGCATTAGTTCCCATCAAGCTCCAATAACAATATGGCGATAGGCCATCGCCAGGTCTTTTTATAGTTATATTCTCCTCAGAAAATATATCACCTTCGGTAATCGCCTTTTTCGCGACGATACTTTTTCGTGCAATTTTCATGTTATTTAATTCGGAGGGTCGAGGGCCTTTCAACCCCTTCCCTAGACACTCTTCAACAGAGCGAACGGCCGTAACCATTTCCTTTAATTCAATAGGATCTAATGATGCTAGGTGGTCTGGCCCGATCATATTTTTATCGAGAGTAAAGTGTTTCTCAATAACTTGAGCCCCTAGCGCAACGGCTGCAATTGGCACGACGATTCCGCTGCTGTGATCTGAGTAACCTACTGGTAGCTTAAAAGCAGCCTTTAAGGTCTTCATTGCATTCAAGTTGATATCTTTTAATGGGGCTGGATACTCAGTTGTACAGTGTAAAATTGTAACCTTTGAGTGAAGTGCATTTTGACCTTCAGTTGAAAAATATGCATCAACAAAGGCCTGTTCAGATGGATATATATGAGATGATGCCGTCAATCCAAAAGCAATCACTCCAAGAGCTCGTTCAATATCAGAAAGTGTTGCCATGCCAGTAGAAAGAATTAGGTCACATTGAGTGCGCGCATGCGCTAGAACCAGGGGAGCGTTAGTTATTTCTCCAGATGGAATTTTCAAACAAGATAACTTTAAATCATTTACTAGGAAATCTAGGCTGTCATGATCGAATGCAGTAGATAAATACTGAATTCCAATTTCATTACAATACAACATTAGGCGACTATGAGCAGCGAAGCTAAGCTCAAGCTTTTCGATCATTGTTAATTGGGATTCCTCAGTATTAGTATTTGCTATTTGATAAGCAGCTTGCTGTGCATTGATTGAAATAACGTTTTTTGCTTTAAAGACTTGAAATTTAACTATGTTTGCTCCAGCTTCCTTTGCTGCATCGATCAACTTAATAGCAAGATCTTCTTGTCCATTGTGATTAACTCCGGCTTCAGCAATTATTAAAGTCATACTTTGGCCTCGATATCATAGAATTGTTTGATGATTTTTTTACAGTCTCTTTCAATGAGTTGCTTAATAATTATATTGCAAGTTTCACCTGCTCCATAGGGATTGACAACGCCCTTGAGTCGAGTAGAAAGGCAAACATTAATAGCCCCTGCAATACTATCTGCTTTTGGCTTACAATTAATTATACTCTTGGCCATAAGTCTTCCTTTTTGTCTTTCACCAATATTGACTGTTGGAACTGAAAACGACGGCACTTCTGCAATCCCGCTAGAAGAATTACCAATTACAGCAGCAGCTAGTTTTATTGCGCTAAGGTAGCGCTGTTGCCCTAATGATTTAGTAACGTAAACCCGTTCAGCATTATTTTTTGCATATTGCTCCAGCAGTGCAATAATTTTTCGACCACCATTATCTGAGTTTGGATATGTTATGAGAAGCTTGTGCTCCGGGAAAGACTCCAAACCATTTAATAACTCCCTAAATGATACTTCAGGGTCCTCTTCGGCAAGCGTTTCGGGATGATAAGTTACAACGAAAAAAGAACTCGTTAACTCAAAATCCAAAGATAATGATAGCTCCTCTAAACTCAGTAGTTGAGTTCTAGTAAGATGCTCCAAGCCAATTGACCCTGCATTAAAAACTCTATCGGGAGCTTCACCAAGCTGAATTACACGATCACAGTATCTTTGATTCGAAGTAAAGTGCAGATAACTTAATTTAGTAATAGCG
>Ga0115003_10001708_pt1 | contig 18935 bp, 15 predicted proteins | sample ArcticOcean_MG_C_7_FD_88736 | JGI IMG/M metagenome (GOLD analysis project Ga0115003, IMG submission 88736) | Marine microbial communities from western Arctic Ocean - ArcticOcean_MG_CB11_88 | ecosystem: Environmental > Aquatic > Marine > Oceanic | place: Arctic Ocean: Canada Basin | collected... | reverse complement strand
GAAAGTTCTTCGATTGCGTCTTTGATTTCTCCGCGACTCACATACCAGCGGCTGAGTGCAATTCGCACATCCGCGTCGGTGGGTCGTTCCTTCGCGAGACTCCGGAGCAGCTTTTCGTAGTCCTGAGTTTTCTTCCGTGCCGCGAACCCTGCCTCAATTTTCGGCAGGAGCAACGCAGTCAGCGTGGCATCAGCGAGAACCGCTTTACGCCACGCGTCAATCGCACGGGCATCCCGCCCTTTCTCAGCTTCAAGCGCTCCCAAGCGAGACCACGCTTCGCCACAGTCTTTGTACCTGCGGAGGCATCGCTTCAGCGTAGAGCGAGCAGCATCGGCATCACCGACATCAATTTGCGCATCAGCCTGAGCGAGGTGCAGCGATAGGTCGAGAGAATCAGCAGCCTTGCGATCGACCCGGCGCAGTCGCCTAACGAGAGCGAGCCCTCGCACGTAAGTCCGATTCGCGAGAGAAAGTGAAACCAGTCGATGGAGCGCTTCCGCGTGCTTAGGCGTCTCGTCCAGAACTTCTTCGTAGCCTGCCGCGGCGCGCTCGCTAAACCCTCCTGCATCGAAATCACGCGCCAGCTCGAGGCGCGCCTCACGCTTTTCTAAGCGACCGACATTCACTCTCAGCAAAAGATTCTGGTGCATCCGAATCGCGCGTCCGACCGCGCCTTGCTGTCGATACAGCCGCGCGAGCGCGTGATAGGCGTCGAGGTCGGCGCTGTCTGCCTCGACAATACGCTCGAGCCAGGTCTCCACCGTCTCCCACTCGTGGGCGACGGCAGCTCGAAGACTACGCCGTAGCGCCGCCTCTACAGACCCAGCTTTCCCTGCGTCGACAGGGCTTTTCTTTCGGCCAATCGCCACGAGCTAACCCCGCGCGCCGGCAGCGCGCGAAGCGGCCGCGCCATTCGATGAAGCAGAACCTGCGGGGTCAGACTCAACAAAACCCGCATCCGCTGCACCCGAGAGTGGCAAGCTACGCATCTGATGAAGCTCCGACTCCAGCCTCCGAATCGTCTTTCGATAGCGACGACGAAGCTCCCAGCCGCGAAGCCACAAAAGGCCAAAAGTGGTCCCGACAATCGTGCCACCCAGTGCAAATGACGCGATCACGAGCTTCCACACCGAGATCTCGACGAGCGTGATCCACAGCAGATCAATTTCAATCGTCGCAGCATTGGCCGCAGCAAAATTCCAGCCGAGCACTAGCGTGCCGACAAAGAGTGCGAGGCCCAGTCCAACCAACAAGAGTCGCTTCAAGTCGCCTCTCCCCCCGAAGATGTCGACCTCAGCCGACCACGGAATCTCCCGGTGCGCCGCCTACTTGCGATGCCACCGTGTTCTCGCTCGCATCCGCGCTCTGATCTTCGGCCGGCAGCGAATCCACCATCTCCTTCAGCTCTTTGCCCACCTTGAAAAACGGTGTGCGCTTAGCCGAAATATGCACCGGTTCTCCCGTCTTGGGATTACGGCCGTCTCGCGCTTCTCGAATCTTCACCTGAAAGGACCCGAAACCTCGGATCTCTATCCGGTCTCCGCCTCGGAGAGACTCGATCATCGCGTCGAAAATCGTGTTGACCACGACCTCCGTGTCTTTCTTCGAAATATGCGGCGTTCGTTTCGCCACTTCTTCGATCAATCCGCTCTTGGTCATTCTGTCTCCCCAGATCTCTCTCGAATACCTGAACTCGCCAGCCATTCGACTCACACAGCCGGGGCCCGACAGATCGTCGGGCCGAGTCCGGGGCGCGCCGGCAGAAACATGTTATGCCGACGCGCCCCTTCTCGAATCATACTCGCGGGTGTTTACTCCTGTCCCTTGAGCTTCTCGGCTAGAAGATCACCAAGCGTGGTGGTCTGACTAGACGACTGCTGTTCCGCGATCTCCTTGAGAGCCGCACGTTCAGCCTTATCGTTCACTGCACGAATCGAGAGGGAAATCTTCTGCTCGTTGGCGTCAACCTTGACGACGAGAGCAGTGACTTCCTGTCCATCCGTGAAGTGCTCGGCCGGGTTCTCGATCCGCTCGGCTGCAAGCTCCGAGCTGTAGACGAGACCGTCGATGCCGTCTTCGAGCTGTACAAAGACACCAAAGTCCGTGACGCTCTTGACCGGGCCCGTGATCTCACTGCCGACCGTGTACTTCTTGAGGATGTCCTCCCACGGGTTCGGCTCGAGTTGCTTGATACCGAGGGAAAACTTCTCGTTCTCCTTGTCGATCTTCAGCACGACCGCATGAACCTCGTCGCCCTTTTCAAAGCGCTCAGAGGGATGCTTGATCTGTTCCGTCCAGGAGATATCCGAGACATGGACCAGACCATCGATACCTTCTTCGAGGCCAACGAAGATTCCGAAGTTCGTGATGTTGCGAACCTGGCCAGACACCTGGGTGCCGACCGGGTAGCGATCTTCAATCACAGTCCACGGGTTCTCTTCGATCTGCTTCATGCCGAGGGAGATCTTGCGATCCCGTTCGTCGACATCGAGCACGACCGCTTCGACTTCGTCACCGATCGTGACGACCTTGGACGGGTGCTTGACGCGCTTCGTCCAGGACATCTCGGAAACGTGTACAAGGCCTTCGATACCGGGCTCCAGCTCGATGAACGCGCCGTAGTCCGTCAGCGAAACGACCTTGCCTTGGATGCGCATGCCCAGCGGGTAGCGCATGCCAGCGTCGATCCACGGATCGGGCTGAATCTGCTTGAGACCCAGCGAGACACGTTCGGCTTCTTGGTCGAACTTGAGGACCTTGACCTTGATCTCATCGCCCACCTGGAACAGTTCGCTCGGGTGGTTGATGCGACCCCATGACATGTCTGTGATGTGGAGAAGACCGTCTATGCCACCAAGATCAATGAACGCGCCGTAGTCCGTGAGGTTCTTGATGACGCCGTCGAGGATCTGGCCCTCGTCGAGTGTCGTCAAAGTAGCTTCACGCATCTTCTTGCGTTCGGTCTCGAGCAACGCACGTCGCGAAAGAACAATGTTCCCGCGTCGCTTGTTGAACTTGATGATCTTGAAGCTGGCCTTCTCACCGAGAAGCGCTTCGAGATTGCGCACGGGTCGAAGATCGACCTGTGAACCAGGGAGGAATGCCTTAACGCCAATGTCGACGGAGAGGCCACCCTTAACGCGAGCAACAATGGTGCCCTCGACGGCTTCTTCGTTGTCGTAGGCGTTGCTGATCTCGTCCCAGACCTTGAGGCGTTCCGCCTTCTCCTTGGACAGAACCAGCTGGCCATCTTCGCTCTCGACTTCTTCGACGAGAACTTCGACGGTATCTCCGACGGCGATGGTGGTTACACCCTCTTCCGTCATGAATTCCCAGGTGGCAATCATTCCCTCGGACTTAAAGCCGATGTCGATCTGAACGAAATCGTTGTCGATCGAAAGGACCTTGCCTTTCGCGATCTCCCCCTCTTTGAAGGATGAGCGCTCACTTGCGCCGAAAATGTCAGCGAAACTCTCGCTGGCTCCGGCTTCTTCGGTTACATCAGACATGTTGGTTGGTTTCTCCTGCGAACCTTGGACGCACCGTGCGCCGGGTCCTGGTTTAATTCGAATTCGCACCTGCGAACCCGATCGATCAATCAGCTTTCCTAGACGTCGTTGGCTCGACCTTCAGAGGACGTTCGACCCTCAGAGGACGCTCGACTCTCAGAGGACGCTCGACCTTCAGATGAAGCTCGCGCAGCCACTTCGGCGAGGCGCATACGCGCCAGGTTCAACAAACGTTCGAGCGACTCGTCGTCGCCCTCCTCGAGCGCCCGGGCGAGCTTCGCCACGGACGCAGAGAAATGGTTCAGCGGCCCCGACAGAGCCTTGCCGTTCAAACGCAGGATCTCTCCCCACATTTCGGCATCGCTCTGGGCAATCCGCGTAAAATCGCGGAAACCGCCACCCGCGAGTTCACCGACGCGATCGGGCGCATCGTGAAGTGCATCCGCATACGCGAAGGCTACGAGATGCGGGAGATGGCTCACCCATGCGACATCCTCGTCGTGATCTCCAGCGGAGCGTCTCTCGACTCGAGCGCCGAGCGAGCGCCAAAGCGACTCAATCCGCTCAACGGCCGCGTTACCGTCACCGAGGTCATCCGCCTGAATCCCATCGGGATTCGTGACTGGAGTGACGACACAGGTTGCGCCTTCAAAAAGGTCAGCACGCGCATGATCCGGACCGCGCAGATGGCTACCCGCCATAGGATGGGAACCTACAAATATCACGCCTTCCGGCAGCAGCCCTGGCAATCGATCGACGACTGCGCCCTTCACACTCCCAACATCCGTGACCAAGCATCCAGGCGAGAGGGCCGCCCCGACCTCCGCGAGCACCCGTTCCATCGAACCGACCGGCGTGCCTAGCACGACCAGATCTGCTCCGATCACGGCTTCCGCAGGCGTTGCTACGGAGTCCACAATCCCAGCGGCCAGCGCACGCTCAAGCGGGCCTGAACGACGCGCAGCGCCTACGACTTCACGAGCGAGGCCTCGCTCCTTGGCAGCGGCGGCGACGGACCCCCCGAGGAGTCCCAGGCCGAGCACGGCAAGCCGCTGAAAAGGCTTCGCGTCGCTCGAAATATTCACTCGGCGGCGCCCTCAGAGGCGGAGCCGGATACCTTACCAAAGGCGCCGATTTTGGAGTCGATCAAGCTATTCGAGCTCTGAATCCCCGAACTCACATCGAGCGCACGTGGGAAAGAACCAAGCACCTTGTGCGAAGCCGCAACGCTACCCGCTTCACCCAATGCACGGGCCACGGCCGGATCGTCTTGGTGACCTTCGAGGTCGACGATGAAGATGTATTCCCAGGGCTTGCCCTTCATGGGCCTGGACTGCACGGCGGTCAGATTCACAGCGTGCCTGGCGAAGGGGCCGAGGAGGTTATGCAGCGCACCGGACTGATCGCGCCGCACAGTAAATACCGCGCTAGTCAAATCCTGGCCTGAAGGAGCCGGGGTCTCGCGACCGATCACGAGGAAGCGCGTGGTGTTGCCACGGTGGTCCTCTATGGACGAAGCGATCGGAAGAAGATCGTAGACCTCCGCCGTCACCTCCGAGCCGATAGAAGCGACCTTCTCATCGGCGTGGGCCAACTGCGCAGCGGCGGCGGTGCTCGTCGTTTCGACGGTCTCGATCCCGTGCAGATTCTGTTCGAGCCAATTTCGGCACTGCGCGAGGGGCTGCGGGTGGGAAGCGACTCTCTGTACGTCTTCCATCCGCCCCGTGCGAGACATCAAATGCTGAGAGATCTCGAGCTTGATTTCGCTGCAGATCGTGACTTCCGTTTCGACGAGCGCATCGTAGGTCACCGTGATCGGCCCCTCGATCGTATTCTCGACCGGCACGACACCAAAATGCGTATCGCCACGCTCGGTCAGCGTGAATACGTCGCGCATATTCGTGACCGGAACGAGGTCGACCTGCGATCCGAACTGACGACTCGCCGCCTGGTGGCTGAATGTGCCTTCGGGGCCAAGGAACGCGACGCGAACGCGCTCTTCGAGAGATCGCGTCGCGGAAATGATTTCACGAAAGACATGCGGAATCCCGGCGTCCGGGAAAGGGCCAGAATTTGATTCGATCAAGGCCTGGACCAGATCTCGTTCGCGAGCGGCCACGTAGATGGGGCCCTTGCGACCGCCGTCCTTGATCTCACCGACGCGCTGCACAAGCACTGCGCGGCGATTCAATCCGTCAAGAAGCTCTCGGTCTATCGCGTCAATCTGATTGCGGAGGACGCCAAGTTCTTGGTCGATCCCGGTCGTGGCGGCCTTTTCGGCGCTTGCGTCGCCGGACTTCGAACTCGAATCCTCAGCCATCGATCAGAATCTCCATCCACACACGCTCCCTTAACGGAATCCGATTCCAAGATCGGATGAGGAGCTTGTCACGTGTTCCCGCGAGGTCTCACGACTTCTCACGGCTTTTCACGAGCAGCGTATGGTGGTCTTTGGTCCTACCTAGGCTTCTGCGTCTCGGCTTTCGAGCGGTCAGCGGATAAGGCACGCGCGTTCGAGAAACCCGAAACAATCGCGAGGAGCGAGTGCATCATCATTTCGGGAGCGAAGCGGGCGTGTGGACACTTTTAAAAAAAGGAGGGCGGACTATTCGACCCAAGTCGAATTTGGAGTCAAAACTCCTTCCGCACGCATGCGAAAGTCTCTTTGAGTCCAAGATGGGAGAAAATCTCCTAACCCCCTGATATTGAAGGCGCATCATATCGGTTCGCCCAGATGGCTGCAAACCCGGAATTCGATTTTCTTCTCTAAAAGCAGGGGCTTACCCGGTTCTCACGCATTCCGCACCCAGTCTGCTTATTCGAAGAGCGGGCGTAGTTTCTAAGTTGCTGGAATTGTGATGTTTTCCCCCGTTCCAGGATCAAGATGAAGGCGTTTCAGGTCGATACGCGGGGCACACCCATCACTTGAGGCACGACTTCGCCCGTGCGCCCGAAGACTCCCATCATTGAAGCTCCCGAGGACGTCCGTACCCGCGCGCCGCTGAACAGCGTGTCGAACCGGATCATTCTGTGTGTTTTCGTGTCGACGCTACTCACCGCGCTCATCGTGAGCTGGCTGAGCGTCGGGGCCATCCACGACGATGTCCGGTCGCGAATCGCCCATCGCGGGAGCCTGCTCCTCGATGATCAGGTCGAGAGCGTGGCCGCGTGGCACCGGCAGGCAACCGCCCAGCTGGCAGCCTCCACCGCGATCGGATCAAACTGGCATGGCGACCTCTTGGATGCGCTCGAGAACTCGCAGGATGGCGGCCCATGGGTCTGGCAGAGTCCAGAACTCGGTCCCGCAGCGTTCAAAACTCCAGGGGTCCCCCTTCCTACACCACCCGCGGAACTCACCGCGGCCTATGACCGGCTAGCGCTCCATCACGGGCATCAGCCGATCTCCACTCCACGAGACTGCCTTTCCGTGGGAATCGATGTCGTACGCCAAAATTCTCATGTCGAAGGGCGCCTCGACGGATGCATCGCGACTGCCCCCATTTACGAAGTCCTCATGCCTGCGACACGCGAAGTTCGTGGGATGCGAATCTTGATCAGCGATGGGCGAGGCAAAGTGATCGCTGCGACGGGAGTGCGCGGAGAGAGTCGTCTTGGCGCGGCGCTGCCTCTCGCCGAACTCATGGATCCCAGCGACGGCCAGCTCGCGAACTACGCTGACGAAGGCGGGGCTCGCCTCGTGGGCGCCCTGCGACCCATTGGCCCGACCGGCTGGTACCTAGTCGCCGAAGCCGAACATGCTCGCGCCTTCGCCCCGGCGATCGCGATCACGAATCAGATTTTCGTCGTCGACGTCTGCATCATCCTGCTCTTCAGCGTGCTCGCCTACAAGATTACGCAGGCGATTATGCAGCCAATCGACGCGCTCTCGCGCGGCGCCCGTCGAATCGCCGAGGGACACGTCGACTACGAAATCCCGATGCCGGCCAACAACGAAGACGAACTCGGACTGCTCACACAAGCCTTCAATGGCATGATGCGCAAGCTCCGCAGCAGTCAGAACGAGATCGTGCAAGACCATATGCGCCTTGCCGAGAAGAACGAGGAGCTCCAACGTGCCAACGAAATTCTGGCCCAGCTCTCGATCACCGATGGCCTAACAAAGCTTCACAACCATCGCTATTTCCAGGATCACCTGACCCGTGAGATCAAGCGTGTGAGCCGTACTGAGGCCCCGCTTGCGCTGATCCTCTTGGACATCGACGACTTCAAGCTGCTGAACGACACCCACGGACATGCCGCGGGCGACGAAGTGCTCGTAATCCTCGCAGGCATCATGAACGATTCTGCCCGCGAGTCCGATTTGATCGCTCGCTATGGCGGCGAAGAATTCGTGATCCTGATGCCCAACACAGATCTCGCCGGCGCGGTTCATCTCGCCGAAAAAATCCGCATGGCCGTCGAATCTACGCGATTGATCATCGGCGACACTATGAAGCCGGTTAACACCACGATCTCGCTGGGTGTCGCCGTTTTCACCGGAAATCGGCGCGAATTCTTCACCGAAGCCGACAAGGCCCTCTATCAGGCCAAGGCTGCCGGCAAAAACTGCGTGATCATCGCAGGCTCCGAGACCACCGGGATCATCTAGCGAGATGGCCGGGGCCGCGCGATGCTCCCACCATGACTTGCTTCATCGGACTCTCAGGCGGCATCGGCTCAGGCAAGAGCACGGTCTCGCGTCTTCTCAATGAACTCGGCGCGATCATTGTCGACGCAGACGCCATCGTTCACGAACTCCAGGCCGCGGGCCAGCCCATGCTTGAGGAGATCGCGGCGGCTTTCGGTGACGGCGTACTCACCGGCGACGGCGCACTCGATCGACCGGCCCTCGGCAGCATCGTGTTCAGGGACCCGGAGCGCCGGAGAGAACTCGAGCAGATCGTTCAGCCGCCCGTAGTGGCTGAAATGGCTCGGCGGGCGAAGGTCGCAATCGATGACGGCGTGCCCATGGTCGTGATGGATATTCCTCTGCTCTTCGAGGGCAAGAAGACTGGACGCGGCAGTGCCGCGGCGATGCAGTACGACGCGACGATCTGCATTTGGGTGCCTATGGAAACCCAAATCGAGCGCACCATGTCGCGAGACGAATGCGAACGAGGAGAAGCGGAACGTCGCATCGCAGCGCAGCTCCCGATCGATGAGAAGCGCGAGATGGCCGACCACGTCATCGACAACTCGGGTAGGCCGGAGCAGACCTGCGAACAAGTCGAAGCGCTCTATGCGCAGCTGACCCGCTAAGTCCGCCGCCGAGACTCGTTAGTCCCTCTCTCCTTCTTGGCTTTATCTGCTCTCTCGTGCGCAATCCCGCAGCGGGTCTCTGCGCTACGAAATTGCTGCCTTCAGCTCACTGATAAAACGACCCACATCATCGACCGCGGATGCATTCGAGTCGGCCGATTCAATCAGGTCGACGATCGCACTCCCCACGACCACGCCGTCGGCGTAAGCGCCGATCGTCGCGGCCTGCTCCGGAGTTCCGACACCGAAGCCGACGCAAACAGGCATGTCGCTCAAGGACTGCGCATGCTTCACCTTGGCCTCGATCCCGTCAGCAACGTCCGATCGCGCCCCCGTCACTCCCTGAACCGAGACGTAGTACAGAAAACCGCGCGTCTCTTTGACGAGCATATTGAGTCGGTCGGCGCGCGTCGTGGGAGCGGCGAGCAAAATCGGGTGGATACCCGCGTCGCGACTTGGATCCAGATAGGACGCCCCGTCTTCAGGCGTTAGGTCCGGAATAATAATCCCATCAACACCCACCTCTGCAGCGGCTGTCGCGAATGCTTCCGCGCCCATAGCGTGAACAGGATTCGCATAGCCCATCAGGACGAGCGGCTGTTCCACGCGGTCCCGAATCCTTGCCACCATCTGCAGAATCCCGCGTAGACTCGTGCCTTGTTCCAAAGCCCGCTTACTGGAGCGCTGAATCGTAGGCCCTTCGGCTGTTGGATCGGAGAAGGGAACGCCGATCTCAATCACATCCGCGCCGGCCTCAGCCATTACAAGAATAATGGCCTCGGTCGTCTCCATATTAGGATCGCCGGCCGTGATGAACGGAATCAACGCTGTGCCGCCCTCTTCGCGCAGCTTCGCGAAGCGTTGATCGATGCGATTCGTCTTTGCTGCTCCGTTGGCTTCGCTCATGGCTACGTTGCGATCGCTCATGGCCGTGCCCCGCTCTCTCGTGCACTCAGAATTGAACGAACCTCGTCCACGTCCTTGTCTCCGCGACCCGAGAGATTGACGACGATGATCCCGTCTTTGGGCATCTCCTTAGCCATCTTCATCGCATGAGCAATCGCGTGTGAACTCTCTAAAGCGGGAATGATCCCCTCCGTCAGCGACAGGATCTGGAATGCCTCGAGCGCTTCAGCATCCGTTGCAATTTCGTATTGCGCGCGCCCCACTTCTCTTAAATTGGCGTGCTCCGGGCCCGAACCTGGATAGTCGAGTCCCGCGGAAACGGAATGTGCAGGGAAAATCTGGCCGTCATCGTCGGACAAGACCAACGTTCGCTTGCCGTGGAAGATCCCGGGCACCCCGGCAGAAATCGTCGCGCCGTGTCGGCCGGATTGCAGTCCTTCGCCGCCGGGCTCGACCCCGACTAACGCGACTTCGTCGTCCTCGATAAATGGATGAAAGAGACCGATCGCATTCGACCCGCCGCCGACGCATGCAATTGCTACATCCGGCAACCGCCCCTCCGCCTTAAGGATCTGTTCTCGGGCTTCAACACCGATGATGCGCTGAAAATTACGGACCATCGTCGGATACGGATGCGGCCCCATGACCGATCCGATCATGTAGTACGTATGTTCAACGTTCGTGACCCAGTCGCGCATCGCTTCGTTGATCGCGTCTTTCAGAGTCATCGAGCCACTCTCGACTGCAATGCACTTCGCACCGAGCAGTTCCATCCGGAAGACGTTCAGCGACTGCCGGCGCATATCCTCCGCGCCCATATAGACATCGCACTCCAAGTCAAGGAGCGCCGCCGCAGTCGCAGACGCGACCCCGTGCTGGCCCGCGCCGGTCTCTGCAATGACCCGCTTCTTTCCCATGTACTTCGCAAGCAGCGCCTGCCCGAGCACGTTGTTGATCTTGTGCGCACCCGTGTGCGCTAGGTCCTCACGCTTCAGATAGATCTTCGCGCCGCCCTGTCGCTCGGTGAGGCGTGCAGCAAAGGTTAGAGGCGTCGGTCGGCCCGCGTAGTCCCTAAGCAGATCATCGAGTTCTTTTTGATAGCCCGGATCCGCCAGGATCTTTTCGGATTGCTCGACGAGCTCGTCCAGCGCGCTGATCAACATTTCAGGAACGAAGCGGCCGCCAAATTGGCCAAACATGCCTCGCTCGTCAGGTTCGCTCTTCAACTCAATCGTCTCCTGTAGGTGACGGCCCTAGATCACAAACTGCCTAGGAGCCTTCGCCGGAATCTGTTTCAGCCTCGACGGACTCTTCTCGCTTACGGACCGCTTCGACGAAGGCGCGCATCTTCGCCGGATCCTTCCGCCTGTTTTCATCCTCAACGCCCGTCGCGACGTCGACACCCCACGGCGGGATATCTCCGGCGTCAGCCAATGCCTCAACGACAGTATCCGGCGTGAGGCCACCTGCAATGATCACGTCGTATCCGTGCTCAATCAGATCCTGAGCTTCGCTCCAATCCCAGGCCTGCCCACTACCGCCGCCCGCGTGGGGATGGTCGAGCAAAAGGATCGACCCCGGGTAGGTCTCCGCTGCGGCGTGATCCGCCCCGCGAATGGCCTTGATCGTGGGGAGGTCGATCGCTTCGATTTCTTCCTCCGTCTCATCACCGTGAAACTGCACCCGTTCAAAGGACACCCTTTGGAGAATCGGATCGATCACATCCCATCTCGCGTTTCGAAAGAGCGCGACACGCTCTACATCGTGGCCTTCGAGTGCCTTACAGATCTCAGCCGCCTGATGAACATCGACTTGACGATGGGACCCTTCGACGAAATTGACGCCGATCAGATCGGCCCCAGCTTCCACAGCAGCGAGCGCATCTTCCACACTCGTTACGCCACAGATCTTGATTCGAACGCTTCCGGTCACGAAGTCCTCCGTTCCTTTGCTTCCTCGCCGCGAAGCGCACGAAGTGCGTCTCCCGGATGAGGTTGCCGCATCAACGATTCGCCAACGAGAAATCCCGCAGCGCCACATCGCTCGAGCCGATCAATGTCCTCGGAAGATCCGATTCCACTCTCGGCCACGAGCACGATCTTTGCATCCTGTCCGCTCTCGGCCAGTCGTGCGGCCAAGTGTTCAGTATTCGCGAGATCAACCTCGAAGGTCTTCAGGTTGCGATTATTCACTCCGACGAGATCCGCACCAAGGGCAAGTGCTCTGTCCAGCTCCGCCTCGTCATGCACTTCTACGAGCACGTCGAGACCGAGCGCCCGCGCCCGCGTGTTCAAGCGCTTCATCAGGTCGTCATCGAGTGCCGACACGATCAACAAAATCGCATCGGCTCCCATGAGCCGCGCCTCATCAATTTGGTACGAATCGATCATGAAATCTTTGCGGATGATCGGTCGGTCAACGGCGGCGCGCACGGCCTCGAATGTCGCAACAGATCCGCCGAAGAAATGTTCATCGGTCAAAACGGAGAGACAGGCTGCACCTGCCTCGGCATAACACTGCGCGATCCAAGCGGGATCGAAGTCTTCGCGGATCAATCCCTTACTCGGCGAACGTCTTTTGACTTCAGCGATCACCGAAGCGCCGGACGTCTCCTGCAGAGCGCGCCGGAACCCAAGCGGGACCCGCAAACAAGCGTCCGCGTCCTTTGCAAGAGATGCCGGATCACGAATGCCCTTCGCAGCGGCGACTTCGCCGGCCTTGTGCTCAAGGATTTCGTCGAGAATCGTCACCCCGAGACTCCAGCATCCGCCGTCGATTGTTGATCGAACTTAATACCGGCCCGCCTGGTGGCTTCAGTCAGGGCCTCAAGCTTCTGGGTCGCAGCCCCTTCATCCAAGCTCTTTGCGGCCAGGGCGAGGCCCTCTTTAAGGGAGGATGCGCGCCCTACGACCCAAAGCGCGGCCGCAGCGTTCAACAGGACGATGTCTCTTCGAGGGCCCGTCTCGCCGGAAAGGATCGAGCGTGTGGTTTGCGCGTTTGCAGCGGCGTCCCCACCGGCTAAATCCGTCAAGCTCGCGCGAGGAAGCCCGAGTGTTGCAGGATCAAGCGTTTGACATTCGATCTTACCGCCTGAAACTCGGGCGATTGCGCTTGGTCCGGTGGTCGTGAGTTCATCCATTCCATCGGAACCATGAACAACTAACGCACTTTCCGCGCCCAATCGTGAAAGTGCTTCCGCGAGAGGCTCAACGAGATCGCCTGAATAGACGCCGACTAACTGATACCGCGCACCAACAGGAGACAATAGTGGCCCCAGGCAATTCAGTAGCGTGCGCACGCCGAGCTCCGCACGAACAGGCGCTATGTGTCGAAAAGCCGGATGCGCGGTTCGCGCGAAGAAAGGTGCGATCCCGATCTCATTCAGAATAAGGGCGTAGGTCTCAATCGGTAGATCGATCCGAATTCCAAGCGCTTCGAGCACGTCGAAGCTGCCGGACCGACTCGTCGCTGCGCGATTGCCATGCTTCGCGACGGAAGCACCTGCGCCCGCCACGACGAAGGTCGCCGTCGTCGAGATATTGAACGTGTCGACGCCCGAACCGCCAGTCCCACACGTATCGATCGCCTTCGGATCGCTGATCTGAACGGTTGTGGCACGAGCTCTCAAGGCTTTCGCGACGGCGACGATATCGTCGACGGTCTCGCCTTTCATGCGCAGGCCAATGAGCAACCCTGCCGCGGTGGCCGGCGTGGCCTGCCCGTCCATGATCTCGCCGAAAGCAGCCCCCAGCCCTTCGGCGCAGAGCGTCTCTCCCGCAACAAGGCAATCGATCGCCGCGCGGACAGCCGTCATGAATTCGCGGCCTCGCGACAGCGCGACAGGAAGTTCGCGAGCAGGCGTTTCCCTTCACCTGTCATGATCGACTCGGGATGAAACTGAACGCCCTCAATTGGCAGCGTCTTATGTCGAACGCCCATGATCTCGCCGTCCGGGGTTCGCGCCGTGATCTCTAGAACGTCGGGCATGCTCGACTCTTCGATGACCAGAGAGTGATAACGAGTTGCATCGAAGTCCTGAGGTAGGCCTTCAAAGACGCCCTTGCCGTCGTGGGCCACGGTCGACAATTTGCCGTGCATAATCGACTTGGCGCGAACCACGTTGCCGCCGTAAACCTGGCCGATTGATTGGTGGCCGAGGCATACGCCGAATACAGGTACGCCCGCCGCCGCAAAGGCTTCGATCGCGGCCATGGAGACACCGGCGTCATCGGGCGTTCCCGGGCCGGGAGAAATCACCAGTCCATCACCCTTGCGAGCCAACAAACCTTCGACGTCCGTCTCGTCGTTTCGCACGACATCGACTTCGGCGCCTAACTCACCCAGATACTGAACGAGGTTGTATGTGAACGAATCGTAGTTATCGACCATGAGCAGGCGCATCAGTCCATGCCCTCCCGCGCGAGATCGATCGCCTGCAATACGGCGCGGGACTTATTCATTGTCTCTTCAAACTCATTTTCGGGGATGCTGTCGGCGACGATGCCCGCCCCAGCTTCCAGTGTGACTTTGCCGTCCTTCGCAACCATCGTGCGAATCGTGATTGCCATATCCATGTTCCCCGAGTAATCGAGGTAGCCACAGCAGCCGCCAAAGAAGCCACGGCGCACGGTCTCAAGTTCGTCGATGATCTCCATCGCGCGAACCTTGGGCGCACCCGAAAGCGTGCCGGCGGGGAACGTCGCACGAAGGACGTCTAACCAGTCATGATCCGGGCGAAGCTTTCCGTGCACGTTCGAAACGATATGCATCACATGGGAATAACGTTCGACCTGGGCGTACTCATCGAGCTCGACGGAGCCGATTTCGGCCACGCGACCGACGTCGTTGCGACCGAGGTCGACGAGCATAAGATGCTCAGCGCGTTCCTTAGGATCTTCCAGTAGATCGATCTCGAGCTGGCGATCTTGCTCTGGCGTTTCTCCCCTCCATCGCGTCCCGGCGAGCGGCCGCACGTCGATCCGCTCGCCTTCGAGTCGAACGAGGATTTCCGGCGACGAACCGACGAGCACCGCATCTTCCATGCGAATAAAGAACATGTAGGGGCTTGGATTGATCACGCGCAGATGCCGATAGATCGAAAAGGGATCGACTTGAAGCGGAAGCTGAAACTGCTGCGCGAGCACGACCTGAAACACGTCGCCCGCTTCGATGTATTCCTTGGCGCGCTTCACGATGTCGTGGAAATGAGACTCCGACATGCTGCGCTCGACTTCCACCGGCTCGGTCACCGCGGGCATGCGCGGGTCCGCCAGCAAGGGCTCTCGAATTCGATCGACCATCGACTCGATCTGCGACTGCGCTTCCTTGTAAGCCGCAGAGGGTCCGGCCTCGTCAATTTGCGCGTGCACGACGATCAAGGCGGTATGTCGAACGTTGTCGTAGACGACCACGAACTCAGGGAGCACGAAGAACGCGTCGGGCAAGCCGATCTTGTCCGGGTTCCCGTCGGGAATATTTTCGACGAATCGAACCCAGTCGTAACCGATCATGCCGACCGCCCCGCCTATGAATCGCGGCAAGGGAAAGTCGGTCGGCTGCACGGCTTCGTAAGCTCGCAGACGATCGCGAAGAATTTCTAGGGGATCACCGCCTTCGTCGAGCACTTCCGTTTGGCCGTTCTCGGTCCACTCGACGCGACTGCCATGTGCACGAAACATCGCGCGCGCGCCCACACCAAGGAAGCTGTACCGCGCCCACTTTTCGCCGCCTTCTACAGACTCGAGCAAGAACGCAGTTCGGCCGTCATCGATTTTGCGGAATAGGGAAAGTGGGGTGTCGAGATCAGCGAGGACCTCTCGGACCACGGGAACATGGGTTCCCTGCTGGGCGAGCGTCTCGAACTGCTCGGGCGATGTGCGGAGCACGGGTAGGGTTCTCGAGGCAATCTGACCCCGTAGGGGCCGATTGCTAGTGGGGGGAACGCGAAAAACCCTTTTATTCTATGGCCTTGAGGCGCCTGCGGCAAGCGATCCGGCAATCCGTCTCACGAGACTGCCTAGAAGTTGAGACCGAGTCCTAAGCCGCCGTTCATGAGTGTGTTGACTCCGTCACCCAATCCCATAAATCGGATGGTCAGGCCGCCAGAGACATCGTCGACCCGATCGACGGAAACCGTGGCCCCAACAGCCCAACAGCGGCATTTTGAGACGTACTCAATCATGCCAAAGTTTCGAATGAACTCGTTTTCCGCTGCAATTTTAAAGACGGTCGAGGTTCGGAGCTGGACTCGGCTCGTGATCTGAATCTGGCTGCGCCAGTTGATCTGGCTGACTTTGTCGGTGTCTGGCAGAGCACCGACGCCTCGGTTCGATTGCAGAAAAATCGGAATCGGCCGGCGATAGCGATAGCCGAGGCCGAGCCGAAGCCGCCGTACCCAGGGGTTATTGAATCGCTTGACGAAGTCGAGATCCCAGCCCCCCTCGTCGAGGGCCGGCGCTCCTGGATCAAAAGCGGCTACAACGCGGGCGCGGAATGGACCGATATTCAGGAGGCGAGCATCCAGGTAAATCCCACCGAGCCCGCCTTCTGCAAAGTCCCAGTCAATCGCAGTCTGCACGTCTGCCATAAGCCTAAGTGGCGCGCGTGAACGCGACCGGGAATAAAATCGCTGCCCGACGCCGAGAACGATTCGATTTGCCGCGTCCATTCGATCGGACGGGCTGCGGGTGAGATTCTCAAGCGACAACGAGCGAAGCCGCCTCTGCGAGACCGTGCCATGAGGAACAAAAAGGGGATTGCGGTCCTGCTGTCGCCTCGACACATACGCCCAACCAAGCCGCGGCTCAAGAACATGCCGGACCACCGCTCCCTTGCCGGCCGCGCCGGTCGAAAAGTCTCGTGCAAAACGATTCCGCGCTTCGACCCGTGCGGTCACTAAACCTCGCTGCGCGAAAGTTTGGTCATCGGTTGAGTAGAGGGTCTGTTGCCAACCGATCTCTGGAACGACTTCGGCGAAGTTTCCGAGGCGGAAGCTTCGAGCAAGCCGCGGATGAAGCAGTACTCGGGTGCCGCGTTCTGCAATCGCCTCACCCGGCTGAAAGATGCCGTCGCCTTCTCCGAGCGTGATACTCGATCCGCGCATGGGAACGCCAATACTCCCGTCGATCCCGATATCATAAAAGCGGCCATCGTTCGCGGTTTTTAAGATCGGTTGATCGTCGAAGATCGCTTCGTGATTCCGTAGTGCCCGGAAATGAATCGCCTCGGCATCGAGCCGCGCTTCGATTCCAAAAGGTGCAACGAGCGCACCCGCTTGGATATCCGCTCTCGCCTCGCCGAAGCGCTGCAGAACGAAATCGTCTGTATCGACAAAGTCTACGTCACCCACGAAGGAGATATTGCGGATTTCGAGCCCCTGAACATCATCCGCATAACGCCCTCCGATCATCACGCCATAGCCTCCGCTCTCGCCAAAGCTTCGATTCAGGCTCGTGGTCGACTCGATGAAGCGAAATTGGCGATAGCTACGGAATTCGATGAAGTCGTCGTTGTAGAAATTATCGGAGGTAAGATTCAGGTTGGTCTGCCAGCGCCATTTCGAGGGCAACTCCTGATCATGTAGCCACTTAACGCCCCAGCGCGATTCCCTGGTCGCCCCGGAAGGCTCTTCAAGCGAGTCATTCAATCCTGAGACAAAGAGTTCGCCCTCTGAGCGTTCGCCGAAGACGTACTCGAGTTCCGCGTCGCCCTTAAAGCCGCGTTCGCTGTAGTAGCGAGGGGTGAGCGTCACGTTCAACTGAGGATGTGCCGCCCAGAAGAACGGTAATCCGACGCCGGTCCCGCTTCGGCCACCAAATTCGAGCTGGGGAAAGAGCAGCCCTGTTTCCCGTTCGCTCTTGACCGGGAAAGCTGCCCAAGGGATCCACAATACCGGTACGCCTAATACCTCGAAGGTTGCGTTTTTGACCGTGCCATAGCCTCCAAGTTCAACGTCGGCGTCGCGTGCGCGGATATGCCATGGCAGCCGTTCGCCGTCCGGACATCGACACGTCGTAAATGTGCCGTCGCGCATCTGAAAACGGTTCTTGCCGGTGCGGATCATTTCCTCGGCGCGAATTTTGAATCCCTGGGTTCCCGCATCGAACCCGCCCTCAAAGAGCATTCCCTGAAGCGAGTCGACGTCGAAAACCATGAACTCGGCCTGCAGAACATCACGCCCGTCGATCAGCTCGACGCCGCCCTCGGCGACACCGATTAGCGTCTCCGTACTGAAGGCAACCCAATCCGCGACCAAGCTCCGCGCCGTCTGCTCGACCCGCACGCGCCCGGTCGCGATATAGAGCTGGCGCACGCCGTCGTAGTCAATGCGGTCGGCGGTGATCTCGAAGGGTTCGTTGAGACTCGCGCGATCCTCGGCACCCACAACTCCGGCAAAGCCTAAGAAAAGGCTGAGACCCGCGAGCAGCGCGATGATTCTTCGAATTTTAAGTATTGAGGTGGCCTCTCGTGCCACGTGCCCCCCGTTTTGCACGAGCGGACGCTACATGAGGGCGGCTCAGAGGGCCAAGAGAGGGCCAAGAAAGCCCCCACTATTGCGCCTGCGGATCGGGTTTAGCCGGCCTGAGCGAATCGGTTCACGGCAGTCGAAAATGCTGCCGGATCAGGCGCAATCAGTTCATCGTCGACCAACCGCACCAGCTTTTCGTCCATCAGCTTCTGAAGCGCGCGATGAGTTTCCTGCATCGAGAGATCCGATCCGGCGGCGAGATCCTTGAGCGAAGTCCGAAGACGGAGTTCGTCGGAGGTGTCTTTGCCAGCCTGGCTAGCGAGATATCGCACCAGAGGTGCGACCAGCTCGTCGGGCCCGAGAGCAGAGAGCCTTCGTTCGGCGCTGATCAATCTCAGCGCGAGACGCTGAATCATCCGGATCGCAATCTCCGGGCGCTCGATGCACATCGCTTCGAGGGTCTCGCCGTCGAGTTCGATCACGTCCGTCGGTCCGACGGCAACGGCGCGCGCCGTACGTGTCTCGCCGAGTACGACGCTCATCTCGCCAAAGAATTCGCCGGGGTTCAGCTGCGCGACCACGCGCGGCCCATCCAGCCCCGACCTTGAGATCTCTACCCGCCCGGACTGGATCACATAGAGGTCGATGCCCTCGTCGCCCTCGTCGAAGAGGATTTCACCATCTTCGTAGTGACGCTGAAACCCGCGTCGAATCTGAGCCTGAGTCGTTTCCCCATCAGTCAGCGGACCGTCCCCCAAGAGCCTGCCATTGAGGCGACAGCTCGCAAGGTGTTT
>Ga0115003_10001703_pt1 | contig 18963 bp, 21 predicted proteins | sample ArcticOcean_MG_C_7_FD_88736 | JGI IMG/M metagenome (GOLD analysis project Ga0115003, IMG submission 88736) | Marine microbial communities from western Arctic Ocean - ArcticOcean_MG_CB11_88 | ecosystem: Environmental > Aquatic > Marine > Oceanic | place: Arctic Ocean: Canada Basin | collected... | reverse complement strand
TCCCCACCGAACCGCAACACCCCGTCGCTCCCCGCCACCGCGTGCAGGTCGTCGTCCTCGTCATTTTCGTCCGCGATCGGCCGGCCAGCCCGGAAGCACCACTTCATGGCCATCTCCCGGTACGCCCTGCCGCGCTTCAAGCGCATGCGCGCCGGGTCGTCGTCCACTTCGCCCGCCGCGACGGGGACTTTTCCGGGACGCGCGCACAGAAGCAGGTAAAACTTTACGGAATCCAGATGTCCGGAGCTGGCGTTACTTGTGCCACCCAACGCGTTACCACCAGAGCCGTTGAAACCGCCGCCTCCACCGCCACCGCCTCCAGGGGTGTTGATTCGGCTGAACTCCCCGAGAAACGCGCCGCCGCGTAACCCGCCGAAGTCGTCCCTCGCGCCGCCCAGGAAAACCGACCCTCTTTTGCGTTTTGCGTTCCGAAAAGTGTCAGTCTTTCGTAACGTGTATTACGTAGTTACTCTGGACAATCGGAAAACAGCAGTCTTAAAATTTGGGAAAGCTATGCACGCGTACCTCAGTCCTCCTCCTGTTTCATCTTTCGGCAACCGCGCAACCACGCTCATCACGGACGCCAACGCGGTGTCCAGGGTGTCTTGTAACGTCCGTTCCAGCCTTCGCATCGCGACGGACGCGGCGTCCGTGGGGTTGCGTGCCAGGTCGTGGTTCGCGATAGTGATCGCATCGGTGATGTCAGCACTGGGTTTTGAGTGGTTGTTCAGAGTGGTCTCACCGCCGCCGCCGCTCTCCTCATCTTGTGCCGCTTCGGTTTCGTGGATCGGCTGAATCACCCCAACTGACGTTCTGACGTGCGCGTTCGTCAGGCGGTCAAACACCGATCCGTCGCGCTCGCGAGGGAAACTTCTAAGGGAACCTCTTTGCTGTTGTCCCGGCGAGCCTCCCGACACGGTTTCGTCGCCAACAACACCACCCACGTCCGAAATCGACGGAAGCCGCGTACCGACGGCGGACGAAGGTCGTCGCGCCGTCGGCGCCGCGAAGGACGACGTGCGCCGCATGTTTTCCGCCGCTCGCCCTGCCACGGAAACGCGTTTCACCGCACTAGCGAACCGGTTTCGGGCACTACGTTTGTTGTGTGCGTTATGGGAACGGTCACCGGTAGTCACCAGAAAAACAACGCCGTCAACCCTGTCCACCACGCGTTTCACGGCTTGGGTCATTTTGCGTAAACCCTCGTCCACCTGTGTATGACACCGAAAAGTGTCAGTCCCGAGTGTACTGTATGGACAAACCGTGCGTTTGTGATGTATGCAGGATACTTCTTTTTAATGACGGCAGTGGACGTCAAGAGAGGGGCTTGAAGAAATAGTGTGTGTCGGATTTGGGAAAAACCCGTCCGGCCGTACCGCGACGAGCAACGAAACCGTTTGCTTGAACTTGTTGAACCGGCGCGTCAGCTTGCGGTTCGTGGCGCGTAATGCGATCTCCATGGACGATATGTGCGCGCCCGTACCGGCGCCGGTTGAAGCGCGCGCGATGTGCGTGGTCCCGCGGTCCGAAAACGTTTTTGTTTCGTCGACGCCGAAAACCTTTTCAGTGTCAAAAAAACCCTCGGGTCCGTTTGTCTCCACGCCGACGTCCTCAAGAGTCTCGACGCCAATCAGATTCCCGTCCAGGTTCTCCCGATTTCCAAAACTTCCACCCGAAACGTCGCGATCGGGTTCGCCCCACGACTCGAAGCCAGAGGAAACCAGATTTGAGATATCGAAGTCGTCAACCAAACCAAGCCGCGCGCGCCGCAACGCGTCCCGCCCGTCCTGCACTTTCCTTGTACCGATTTGTTCCAGCTTGGTTAACGTCTCAACCTGTGCCAAAGCGTCAACTCTTCGCAGTTTGCTCGCCTCCACCGCGGCGACGATTTCCGAAGGCATCACGTCCTGGCACGATAAAAGACGAAAGTGTTAGTCGGTCGTAACGTGTATCCGGGATTGGAAAGGGGTCCAGCCCTGTACTCCATACAGGGCAGTAATCAGGGAGGCGGAACGCGGTGATTGGGAAAGCCCCGCACCTGCGGCGCTGTCAGGCCCAAGGAAACCGCGACGCGAATCAACTTCCGGTGACACTCGTCCTCCGACGACTTGCGGCTGTCCAAGTCCCTCGCCACGCTTTGTTCCGACCCGCGCAACGTGTCAAGCAAAGTGTCGTTGACGAACTTTTGCGAAAGTTCCTTGGCGCACCGCCGCCGGTCGTCCGCCCGGGCTGATGAGATCGATAAAACAAAGTGTAAGTCTTGATTGGGAAAAGAAGCAGTCTTGAGATTTGGGAAACGCGCAACGCGTACCTTCCCGCAATTCCTCCGCGATGCGTTCCCGGCCCAGCTTCACCCCTTCCAAATCACGCTTCCACCCGTTGGCTTTTACCAAGTATTTCTTCTTGATCCACTCCAGCGCCTCCGTGGCTTGCCGGTCAACACCCACGGCGTCCTCCGCGTACGCCCGGCAGCTGTTCAAATCGTAATTCGCGTCGCAGATGGTCTCGCGAACGCCCTCCACGCCCTGCGATTGGGAACGAAAAGGGTCAGTCGCGAGTCTTTTATATGCGCTCGTAACAGTTGCCAGTACGCCAGCAAATGTGTTGTGGTCGACCAGGGGCGGTAAACGTGGCACTTGTGCTGTATGTGTTGACTCCTTTTAATCACGGCCGCGGACGTCGAACAGTCAAAGAGGGGCGGTGAATGGCGTGACAGGATTTGGGAAAGCCGAAAAACGCGCACCTGTTTCAAGCGCCCGATGGTTTCGCGTAAACGGTCCACCGTGTGTTGCCTCGACTGTATAGGAATAAAATTGTCAGTCTTTCGTGATGTGGCCTGAGTAAACAGTCACCCGTAATCGGGCCTCCACGGTGTAGGTTGGATTTGGGAAACACAAACGCACCTTGGTGGTTTCCGATTCCTCGCTCGCTTGTTTCAGCAACTCGTCGTGCGTCCTTGTTAGGTTCGTTAACGCGCTGCCCAGGGATACCTCGCTTCCTTGTTCGCCCGATAACTCGGAGGTGACGAACTGTAACTCGTCCTGAAGCTTTTCAAGAACCGTCTCGAGAACTTGGTTTTTGCCGAACAGCACGTTGCGCCGGTTCGCCAGCGACGTCAACGTTTTCGCCAAAGCGTGTTGTCCTGTGATTGTAAAAACAAAGATCAGGAGTCACGTAAAAAAAAGTGTCAGTCTTGTACAAAATTGTATGCGTAAACAGTCGTCCGGGATGAATTTGGTGAACCGTAATACGCACCGTTTTGTTTCGCCAGTTCCTTTTCAAACGCAACCGCGTTGACCGCCGCGGCGACGTGCGTGGGGGCGTCCGCGATGAGTGCCCGTAGTGAGGCGGACAAACGCGCGGTGCGGGGGTTGTCGTAGTATCGTACAGGGTCGTGTCCGGCGGTGGCGCGCTTCTCGTCGTTGGTACCGATGGTTTTGGACCCCGCGCCGAGAACCGCCGCGCTTGCCTTGGCCGCGGCGACGCGGAACCCTGGATTGGGAAAGGCCCAAGGGTCAGTCTTTCGGACCGCGTCACGTGAGTAATTACTCACGGCGGACAATCGGCAAGCAGGGAGGCTTTTGATTTGGGAAACGCGCGAGGCGTACGTACCGTACGCGATGGAAGGCGCCATTCGCTGTTTTTGGTGCGACCCTAAACCCGGGTTACTACCCGATTCGTCGGTATTCCCGGTTGGTTTCTCAACACCCAAAGGCAACACCGTTTGCGGTTTCTTCCCCGCAAAACCCAAAGGCGCTTTCCTTCTCGGCGCGTACGCCGCGTTCGCTTGCACGTTCTTCTTGACACGGACCTGCGCTTTCAGGGACGGCATTTCGCTCGCCGCGTCCACGGCGTCGACTTCGGGGGCGTAGTTAGGGTCCACTAACGCAAGCCTAACCCGCCTGGTTAGTCTTGCTTGCCCGACTTCGTGCCGCACCCGCAAGTGATGCATCGCCCCGACGCCTTTCAAGTAATCGCCGCCGCCGCCGCCGCCCACCGCGCCCCGCGATTTCGGAAGCAGCGACTCCAACTCGTGCTCGTCAAGCATATTTCCGCTTTTGTTGGTTTTATTCTGCGTCTGAGACGAGGAGTCCTTACCACCAGGTTCTTTCGCATCGTCCTCCCCTGCTCCATCCCCTGCGCCGTCCCGTTTACCCTCCTTCTTCATCCTCCGCCCGCTCCGCGTCGCCGGCGTTCGCGTCACGGGCGTGGCGCTCGGCGACACCAGCTCCGGGTCCAAGCCTTTCGCCCTTAACACCGCCCGGTGCACTATTTCCCGTGACTCCCGCATCCGCAGCCGCGGAAGCGGAGGGCACCGCGTGCTGAACACCTCTGGTCCTCCAGGGATGCCCCAATCACCCAACGCGCTGTTCGTCTGCGAGTGTTTCGCGCGCATCACGAGCGGCGAAACTTTCGAAAGCGTGGCCTTGGGGGTGGTGTTCGACGATGCGTGTCGCGCGGGCATCGTGTCTTCTCGCGTGTCCGTGACCACCGGAGTTGCCACCACCCACGTGTCCCCCGCGTTTCGTCCGTGACCACCACCCAGGTGTCTTACCACCACCAACGCCTTACCAACCACCGTTCACGTCTCACCCGGAGACACACCGACCGACTGCACACACCGCGCCGCCCCCCCCCCCCGGTCCCGGTCCGGTCCGCGAAAAGACGAATCGACACGAACCACGATGCTGCAACTGCGTTCGCCGCTCGTCGGTCGTCGTTGGTCAGGCCCGGTCCCACCACGCGCGCGCGTCGTACCGTCGCGCGTCACGCCGAACCAGACGTGTAATGGTAACTAGTTCGTGCCTCACCGTTCGACGCGCACCAACACTCTGTGCCACTCCACAACCCGCCTCCCCGCAAGCGCGCGTGTCGTTGTTCTTTGACCGATGCCGAAAGCGTCTCCAGAACCGAGAACTGAAAAGACGCGAAATCACATTTTCTGGATCTTTTTGCCGCGCTTCTTCGTCGAATCTCGCCACTTCTCTCTCGCGCGAGGGTTGTCTCGGTCCTCGCGCGGGTTTAGGTTTACGGTCGCACGCCATGTCCCCCCCCACCAAAATCAAGCCGGTGGAGAGCAGCGACGAGTTGTTTAGCAGCGCGGATGCGCACCCGCACTCCGTGGAGGTGGAGCGGGTTACCGCGGGGTTACAGTTGGAACGCGAGGCTTCGCGACGGGCCGATAAGCTCTTCCTGCCCCGTCTTCTTGACGCCTCGGGGGTCCTTCAAGACGCCGCCAGCGCGATCATCGACGACACCTTCAACAAGTGTTTCACGTTCACGGACACCCCCGCCTGGAACTGGAACTTCTACCTGTTCCCGATGTGGTGCGTCGGGGTGTTGATTCGGTACCTGGTGTTGTTTCCGTTGCGGTTAACGTTCGTGGTGCTCGCGACGATTTTGTTTCTGGTAACCTTCACCGCCGTGCACTCCTTCGCGCCAAATCGTAACAACTTCCGGGTCAAGCTGGAGCGGTTCTTGGTGAACGTATACGCCGCGTGTCACGTCGTATCCTGGACCGGGGTTATTCGGCACCACGGCCCGAAACCGACGAACCGGTACGTGTTCCCAAATCCCGGCCTCCCGTACGTTCCCAAGACTGTCCCAAGACTGACGCTTTCTTTTCTCCGTACAAGGCCCGGGCACATCTTCGTGGCGAACCACACGTCGATAATCGATTACATAATCTTAACAAGCGTCTCGCCGTTTTCGTCAATCGCGCAGCAAAACAAAGGCTGGGTGGGGTTGATTCAAAACACCGCGATGGACGCTATCGATTGTATTCGGTTCGACCGGGCGGAGTCGAAAGACCGGGAGATGGTGGTACGTATTTCCCATTTACCACATTCCGCCGACTGATTGCCCATACATTACTGACAATTTTCGTTCACAATCCAGCAACGACGGCTACGCGAGCACGTCGCGGACACGAACCGCCTTCCGTTACTAATTTTCCCCGAAGGCACCTGCGTCAACAACGAGTACTGCGTGATGTTCAAAAGAGGCGCGTTCGATTTAGGGTGCAAGGTGTGCCCGATCGCGATCAAGTATAATAAACTCTTCGCGGAGACGTTCTGGCACTCGAGAAGGCAGAGCTTCACGCAGCACTTGATGAGTTTGATGACATCCTGGGCGGTGGTGGCGGATGTTTGGTATTTGGACCCGCAGGAGATGGCGGAGGGCGAAGGTACGTGTGTAAGGCTTTCCCAAATCCTGGACGACTGTTTTATCTCTCAGCTGGTGACTGTTGTCCATACATCGCGATATACAACGCTGACACCTTGTTTTACCCATCGCAAGACGCGATCGGGTTCGCGAACCGAGTGCGGCAGCTGATTTGCGACCAAGCCGGCATTAAACCCGTGCCGTGGGACGGGATGCTGAAGTACTACCGGCCGTCGCCGCGGATGTGCGAAAAACGCAGGGCGGAAATCGCGGCGTCCTTCGAAGCGCTGTTAACGGGGGGAGACGGGAAGAAGAAAAACTAATATTTGCGTAACCCTTCGTCGTTACAACCGTACCTGGTACATCCCGTCTCCCCTTTCTAAACAAAAAACCCATCACTCACTCCTACACGTCCCGCCCGCTCGAGATTTTCGAAATCTCCACCCGCGACCACTCCGTGGCGGTTTTGCACCCTTCCAGGGCTTTGTGTATCACCGCGAGCGCGGCCTCGGCGGCGTCGAGGGAAGCTTTCGCGTCGGTCCATGACGGCAGCGCTGCTTCTGTTTTGACATCCCCCCCCCCGGTATCCCCCGCTACCCCGCGCTCCTTCTTCAGCTTTTTCTTCTTCACGTCAACGTCCCGCTCCGCCCTGCTCGCCGCGCGCGCGATTTGCCGCTCGCAGCGCTCCTCCGCGGCGAGGCGTATTCGCAGCGCTCGTTTCCGCACCTCCTCGTAGGTTGGTTTGTGCGCCCTCTGCGCGGTGGCAAGCGCGGCTCGCGCGTCGCTCGCCTCGGTTTCGGCGTCGCTCCGCTTCCTCTCCGCCTCAAGCGCTTTCCGTTCCGCCGAAGCCACTCTTTCCCCGATGTGGCCGTGTAACAACGCCCGCACCGAAGGCTCCAACCCCAACCCGGAGGCTCCGTTGCCACTTCCCGACTCCCCATCACACCAGCTCTGCAACGCGATCCTCGCGCCTTGTAAATCGCAAGCCGCGGCTTCCGCCAGGTTCCGCAATCCCAGCAAAGAAACCTCGAGTTCGTTTGCTTTCCGCGACGCGTCCCGGTGCCGGCGCCACGCGCTTTCCGCCGCGTGCGCCGCGACCAAAACGGAATCCACCTCAGCGCCAAGCGCGGTGCGGTCCCTGCGATTGCAAAGGAAAAGTGTCAGTGTTTCAGACCGCGCGTGTTACGTAGCTACGGGCGGACAACCGGCAAACAGGAAGGCGGGCTTTGGGAAACGCGCAATACGTACACGGTAGGTTCTCGCGTACCCCGGCCCCCGGAGTCAGACTCCACGTAGTGAACCACGGGCAGCACTTTGTGCACCTCGTCCCCCAGGTTCATCAGCCGCTCCCTGCCTCGCCGCGCCGCGGTTGTAGGGGTGACGGGCTGGTTTCGGGGTTGGGGTTGGGCATCAGTCTTCGTGGCGTCAGTCATCTTCGTGGCATCAGTCTTCGTGTTCTTCGTGTCATCAGTCTTCGTGTCATCGCTCTTCGTGTCATCGCTCTTCATGTCATTCATGTCATCCTCAAAGCTATCCGTCGCCGTCGCCTCGTCGTCAAACGAAATCGACCGCCCGAACAAACCGCCCAGCACGTCACCGAGCGCCCCCATCAGCACGTCCCCCTATTGTAAAAAAAGAAATGTCAGTCTCGTATGGGCAATCAGTCGGCGGAATGTGGTAAATGAATAATACTTACCACCAGCCTGGTGGGGGGAACGGAGAGGGGGGCCTGTTGGGTCGTCGGCGTCGAGTGATTGTGGACCTCGGTTGACGAGGTATCCAGCCTGCGCACGGGCGTCCCCCGGTTCGCGCCGCACTCCCCTCCCACCCGCGCGCCACCCGCGGCGGCGCGCTTTAAACTGGAACCTAGGGTTTGCCGGACTCCACCTGACTGTTTGCCAGTACCGTCTCTGTCTCGGTACGGCGACCCAGAAGCACCGCCGCCAAACACACCCGTCCGCGTGCCGTCCCGGCCGAACAAAGGCGGCGCCAACGTAACTCGGTCGCACGCCCCTGGCGCGGATGCGGCGGCAGCGGCTTGCGCCAGCGCGGCCGCGGTGGCGTCGCGTTGCGCCACGCCGCCGCTTTGCCCAAACACGAACCCAACCGCGCTCACAATCGCGCCGGTCACCACAGCGTGTCGGTGCGCCGCCCGCACTGCCGCCGCGGTGACCGGATCGTGGGTGTGTATCATGCTCGTCCCGTGGTTCCCCAGTTGGTGTTGGTGTTGCCCACCACCAACACCAACCGAACCACCACCCGCCACACCGAATCCCCCGGGGGTGCCCAGCCCCGAAAGCGCGCCCAAACTGGCGAGCTGTTGTTCGGTCAATCCGAACCGCGCGAGCAGCGCCGCCCGGGACGCCGCCGCGGAGAAACCGGGCGGGTTCGACAAATGCGGGTTGTGCCCGGCGAGTGCCCCGGGGTGCGCGCCGAAAGCGCCCGCCCGGGAAACCTGTCCCGAACCCATCCCTCCCGTCCCTCCCAAAACGTGTCCGTTTCCCTCCCGCGCGTCGTGACCCGCGAAACCGTTCGACACATCCCTTCCGTCCCTAACCCCCAAACGGCCAACACTGGTTCCGTTTTTCTTCCCAGCTCCCCCGCGCCCGCCGCCGCCGCCTTTCCCGGTGTTTCCTTTCCCGCCCCCGGCCGTCCCACCCGGCGACGGCCCAGGGTGACCTCCCCCATGAGAAACGCCCCCCCCGTCCCCCCGGGTGTACTTGTGGTGGCCTTTCGGGTTCTTCGGGATCGGCACGAACAGCGGTCGTCCGCGGGGGAACCCCTGATACGATAAAAAAGAAAGTGTCAGTCTCGTATGGGCAATCAGGGAGGCGGAATGTGGTAAATGGGAAATACGTACCTTCACCACCCGTGGTTCGCCGTTGAACAAACCGCGCAGCTCGTCCGCGCTGACGTCGGTTTTCTCGAGCTCCTCCTTGACCATGATCCAAGTGCTCGCCTGTCGCGTTGGGTCTTTCTTGCGGAACAGTTTCTGAATAGTAGCGGGCTCGGGGGCGTACCGGTCCGAAGTCGCCACCCGCACGAGCTCGATGAAAAACTGAATCGTATCCGCGTTATTGTACCAGTACGTCCCTGGTTCGAACGTTTCAACGCCGTAGTAGTAGGAAAGGAACCGGTCGAACTTCTCGCGCTTGTTCTTTTCGCCTGAGCGGGGTTTGTAATTACGAGAAAAAGAAAAAAGAAAAGAAAACGGTCAGTGTTGAGTATGGGTGTACTTCGTGATGTGTATACGCAAACAGTCGGGGCGTAATCAGGCCAAACAAACAGTCTTTGGGATTTGGGAAACCCAAACAACACGTACCTTTGTCGAAAAGCGAGCCCATGCCTCGTGGGATCTTCATGCCGAGTAAGCGGTAAATAGCGTTCGTCCAGCGGTAAATCAGCCGCCGGTGATCCGCCATCTTCATGCGCGCCTCGCCCTCCGCTTTGAGCCACTCGCCCACCGGACCGCTGCCCGCGGCGGGGTCGCCGTTGGGATCGGCGATGGTGGTGTGGCCGCCCACGCCTCCGTTTGCGGTATTGGACGGCTTCTTGCATTTGCCTTTCCCTGAATCGTACCCGCCTTTACCTTTTCCGGGATGTGCTTTTCCCGCGCCACTGGAGACGCGACCGCCGCGCTCGTCCTCCTCCTCCCCGCCGTCCTCCTCCTCGCTCTCGTCCTCACCACCCGCCCCGCCAAGCTCGCCGAGGAGCATCAGCATCGCGGCGCTCTCGTCGTCATCAACGCCTTGGGGTTCATTCGAGGTGGTTCTCATCGCACATGGAGAGACATCAAGAGACCTGTGTGGTGGTGGTGGTGGTGGTGAGGAGTGTAAGTATGGAGAAAACTGGAATGGCAAAAAAAAACACCATTGGTACTTCCGAATCGGCGCGCGTGCCATGTCCGGTGCCTCCGGCGTCGGCGTCCGACCTTCCCTGTCTCGGGTGTGGATTGGATTTTCAAGCCGGCCGTTCCTGGAGTGGGATACACGTACCCTAGGGGTGTTTCTCTACGTGAGTCGTCGTCGTTAGCAGGGTCTGCGCCACCTGGCGCGCCCTGCGTTGACACCGCACCACCCGGTGCCTGGTTTCTAAAAGCCGCGGCCGCGATTTCTTTGTTCTGGCCCACGCCGGTCAGCCCATCGATGGCGTCCAGGTCGTCGTCCTGCGCTTCCGCAACCGATCGGTCTGTCCCCACCGGATCACCACCAAAGCCCACATCAGGTGGCTTGACCATCATCGCGACCTACCGCGGACGCACCGCCCTTGAAAAGGAGGTCTTCCCTTCGGAGGGAGTGCAGACACGCCACGCCCCCTTTCTTCAGGCAACACGGAGCGCGACGAGTTAAAGAAAAGCCGGTGGATGGTCCTTGTTGCGGTTCGCGGTATTGCCGCGGATGCGAGTGAATCTGGAACGCGCATTTGGGATGAATCGCGGGTCAGTTGTGTAAGGTCAGGTCACGCACGTTTTGGATGTCGTAACGCGAACTATCGCGCGACGCGTGGCGACACCCGGCACGGGATCAGCAATGTACCTGCGAATTCGGTCTCTGCAAAAACGAACGCGGTGCCGTGTGCGATTTGCCGTGGCGACCGAGGACGGACCGTTGTTTGTCCTCCAACGCCCGAGCACAGCTGACGGCCAAACGCGCTGGAAATCGCCCCGAACGTGTCCCTCGCCGAACGTGCGCCGCGACTCACCCTGGGTTGGTGCCGAACGCGCGCGAACACGAGTGAATCGCGGGGTGGCGAGACGGAAAAGAAACCGCGCAAGTGGGCACTTCCTCCGCGGTCTGAAGGTCGGCACCGGACTCGCCACAGAAACGAATCTCCTTTGATTTCTCGCAAGCTTGCAAAAAACGCGTCGTGGACGAAATCCCATGTTCGTTGTTATTTCGCCCTTCTCACTTCGACACGGGCGAGGCACTGCCTCCTCCCCGTGCCGTCGCACGTCGAGCGCGTGTCACGAAAGCAGCACGTCCGCGTCGTGTGCAATACCTTCCGACTAATACCCCGCACCCGCCCTGAGAGGTCAGGTGGTTGACTCCCAAGCACCATGCCCCCAATAGACCTCCTGATCGGCCCTCTCATCCAATGCTGCGAAGCCGCGACCTTGGGCATGCCGTTCGAGGTTTGGAAAACGCGCATGGGGAGTAACCGCACCGAGAGTACGATGCAGGCGTTTGGAAACATCTACAAAAAAGGCGGACCCGCCGCGTTCTGGGCGGGACTCGGGCCGAAGATGTTCGAATCCGCGAGCAAGGTGGGTTGGGGGCCAAAGAGAAAAAGGGCGTTGCTCTTTGTCCACGAAACAAGGGGCTTTTTTTAGAGCCACAGCCACACCGTCTGACGAGTCCATCTGAAGTCTCTCTTTTTTCCCACACAAAACCCGAACAACCCTAACCCCTAACCCTTAATAACTCCTAATAACTGTGTCCCTCCACACCTGCCAGGGTATGATTTTGATGTACGCCAAGGAGGGCATCAACGAATCGTTGTTAGCGAGTGGGATGAATCCGACGAGCGCCGGCATTCTTGCGGGCGCCGGCGGAGGTGCGGGGCTTTCCCAATCACCACACACCGCCTTTCTGATTGCCCATACTCGTCCTTTTGAAGGGACTATTACGACCAGATGGGCGCATTCCCTCGGACTGTTACCACGACTGTTAACTGATACCGATCCCTCATACCCATCACGAAAAACTGACACTTTCTTTTTTATCGGGCCAGGCATCGCGCAGGTTTCCGTGATGGGCCCGTGTACGTATTTAGTCACCGGCGCGGTGAACGACCCGGCGACGTCTGTGTTAACCCGAGTCAAACAAACGTACAAACGAGGCGGCGTCGCGGGTTTTTACCCCGGAGGCACCGCCATCGCGTTCCGACAAGCCACGAACTGGGCCAGTCGACAAGGCTTCACCGAGTTCGTGCGAGCGCGAATGAAGATTCAACTGCACGGCGATCAACACGCGTCGCTCACGAAAACCGAAGAGATTTTGGCCGGCGTGATTGGCGGTACGTTGGCGTGCTGGAACCACCCGTTCGAAGTGGCGCGGATCGAGGCGCAGGTGCTTGGTAACTTGGGCAAGCCCGTGCCGGGCATGACCAAAGTGATGAGAGATATCATACGGGTGGACGGCGTGCAAGGTACGTATTTTATTTCCCAAATCCTGACACCCTGTTTTACCTCTAACGCTGGTGACTGTTGTCCATACATCGCGATATACAAGACGTTAACCGCTTTTCGTTCACAACACCAAAGGGTTGTTCCGCGGCGTCGCGCCGCGAATCGGCCTCGGTATTTGGCAAACCCTGTTCATGGTCACCGGGGCGAAGCTCATCAAGGACGAGATGAGGGAAAGGGGGCTGATCACGAAGTAAGTGCTCTGGGTGTGGGGTGTCGGCGTACCGTGTTTTTTCCGTACGCAGACGCGCGTTGTGTGATGATCGATTGCCTCCGTTGATTTGTAAAAACGTGTTTCTTTCTCGAGTCACGTCTACTCTTTCGCCTCCGCTTCAGCTCCCTCACCCCCCTCGTACCGCTCCGCTTTGTTCGCCAGAAACGAAAGCGCGGCGAGTTTCCGGCCGTAGGACCACCCCGCGTTGCCGTCCAAGGAATCCACCGCGTTCTTCGCAAACGCGAAAAGCGGGTTTGTTTTCGAAACCGACGCAACCGCGTCGCTCAGCGTTTCGCGCTCCGCCAGAAAATCACCCTCGATCGGTGATTCGCCTTTTTTCATGCGCTGCTTCGCGTACAACGCGGTGTAGTTGGAAAACGCCGCGATCGTCTCACGCTTCACGGACTCGTACTGCAAGTCAGACGCAATGCCGCCGTGTTTCATGACGAACGCTTTGTGCTGGTCCAGAAAGTCGGACTCGGAGTCGTAAACTCGCTTTGTTTTTTCCGACGCTTCGCCGAACCCGGGAACCCACGGCGCGCCGTTGTACTGAATCAAAAAAAAAAAGTGTCAATCTCGTATATCGCGATGTATGGACAAACAGTCAGAGGTAACAGTCCCTTCTGGTACGAGTATGGGCAATCAGTCCGCGGAATGAGGTGATTGGGAAAGACCCTTACCTCGCCGACGTTGAAGTTCTCCAGAAACGTCTTTTTCGCGCCTTGCTCCAGCGTGGCGGGGTCCCACTCCCACGGGATGTCGCTGGATGACGCGTCTCTCGCTTCCCTCACTCTCGCCTCCAACGCCGCCCTCGTTTTCTCGTCCATACCGTCGCCGTCCCGGTTCCGGCGCGAGTTTCGGTTTTCTCTTGCATCTCCTCTTCCTCTTCCTCCTCCTCCACCTCTACCCCTTCCACCGCCTCGTCCTCCCCCAGAACGTCCTCCGAAACCCCCTCGCACGTCACCCATCCCCGCGAAGTCCCGTCCCCGCGACCGCGACCTAAGCGCCGCCGCTTCCAGCTTGGACCGCGCCTCGCCGCCCATCGCGTCGCCGACGTCCACCCCAGGTCCGGCGATCGCGGCGCGGCGAGTCGGGTTCGGGGTTCGGTCTTGAGGTAACGAAGTAACCGACCCTCCGTTCTTGCGTCGCTCGGCGTACGCGCGCACGCGGAGCGAAGGTTCTCGGGAAGGGTCGCGTATGAGTGGCACAGCTCGGGTGGTAGTTCCTCCGGCCACTCCTTCCGCGGAAGCACCGGAAACTCTGCCCGCGTCTCGCCGGCGTTTCATTCGCTCCTCCGCTCTTTTCGCGACCGAAAGCTCGCTGAATTTTTTAGTAGCCGCTTCGTTCAGCGCCTTCGCGTTCGCCAGCGCTTCCGGGTTAGACACCGCCCTGCTGGCTTGTACGTCCCGCCACACCCGCGACGCCGCAGCCTTCGCCGCGGTGGCTTTTGCCAACACCTCAGCAGTGAGCTCCACGGACTCGGAATTCAACGCGAACGCGAACGGAGCGGGTTTTGAGGAAGGCGCCGCGATCGTTTCCGTTTCGCTCTCACCATGTTCTGAAGGCGCCGGTACCGCAATCGTTTCCGTCTCGCGCACCGCGATCGTTTCCGTCTCGCGCTCGCGATCGCTTTCGCTGGAGCTCGAGTCGCTGCTGCTGGAACTGGAGTCCCCGTCGCTGCTGCTGCTTCCGTCGCGCTGCCTCGCCTCGTAGGATTTCTTCGTCAGTCTCGCCATCGTCTTTTTCGTAACAGGCTTCACCGAAACGTGGTGCGCCTCGAATTCCAAGGGCGCCTTGCTTCCTGGCAAGGTGACCCCGGCGAGAGTCGCCGCGGCGATGTTCGCGACACGCTCGCTTTCAAACGTAACAAGCGAGGAAGGGTTGTCGCCGTTGGGGTTCATCATCTTCACCCGCCCCAAACGGCCGTACCCGCCGAAAATAGCGCGCAGCTGTTTGTGATCCAGGCCCGGGGGGATGTGCGAGATTTTAACCGAAACGCCGACGAAACTAGGTGAAGTTTCGGTGGCTTTCTTTCCACGGCCTGCAACCCCCACGGACGCAACAACACCAAACGAACCCGTCACTGTCTTACCCGCCACTTGCGTCACTAGCCGTTTCTTCCGCTCCGCCCGTTCGGTTCTTTGCTGTTTCCGTGACTCCCGCTCCTCCGCGCGCTGAATACGAGCCAAATCGCGCTCGCCGCGGGTCATCGCCAGCGAAATCTCGAGAGGAGGGCTTGCCGCCAGTGGGGTATCAGACACTGATGAACTATCCGAGCTATCCGAATCAGAAACAGATTCTGAGTCAGGCTCGAGCCCGCCATCGGACGCGCTCAGGGTCACCCCGTGCAAAGCCGCCATCGCCGCGGCCGCTTCTTCGGCTTTGGCGAACCTTACTAAACCGGTAGGCACCGGCCCGGCGTCTAACACGAACTTGGTGCTCTGCACATCGCCGTGCGGCAGGAAAAGGTGCGCCAGTTTTTTGGCGTTGAAGTCCCTTGGCAGGTTCTTTACGTACAGGTTCTTGGGCTGCGACGGCGACGCGGAGGATGTTTCTTCTGCTGTTTTTTGCGACCTTGAAGATCCAGCGGGCTTGTGCGTGGACTCCGTAGTCGCTTTCTTGAGCTTGGGTTTCGCAGAAGGTTTGTTTTTCGGTGCTTTTGATACCAGTGCCGATGACAAATCGGTCAAATCAGCGCCGGTCAATCGTGGCGCACCAACCCCGTCCGCGCCTTCAAAGACGGGATCGTCCGGCGCGTTCCACTTCGGGCTTTTGGATGTAGGGACGTAGTTTTTGTCCGAGGAACGATCGGCGGTGCGTATACCACCAGAGTTGCCCTGCGATGTGCCCGCCTCGGCGTCGCCACCCGCGTCATTGGTACCGTCTGAACTCCCCTCCGCAGTCCCTCGATCGCCCTTACCGCCGCCCTCACCGTTCCCGTCGTTCTCGTCGTCGCCCCCCGCGGGAGCACCGCCGAAGCTCCAAAACCTAGCGGCGGGTGGGATCTGGCCATTCCCTGCTCCACCAAACCGCCCCGCCCCAAATCGTGCAACCCCAGACCCGTTCCCACGCAAAACCAGCCATCGCATGGCCACCGTCCCGGCGGCGCGGCGGATCGACATCGCGGGCGGGGGGGGTCGCGCGCGCGAGGGACTGGGGGCGGGAAGACCCGACCGAGGAAAAACTCGCGCTGCAAACCGTTGCTTCGACGCCAACGAAATCGAAATCGCTTGTTTCTGGTATCGGCGTTTTTAGCCTGTATGGCCACCAGTCAGGAGCAAACACCCAAATGCCTCCCGCGTTCGCCGCGTCACATTCACGGACACGCACGCGCGTGCCTCACCGCGGTCCCGTTCGCGTTTCTGTGTTCCCGCGTGTCCCCGCGCTCCTCCCGCGCGTCTCCCGAGTGTCCCACCCCTCGCGGGTTTCACGGCGCGCGCGTTCCGCGGGAAACAAAGACACCCAAGAGGACTTCCCTCTGTTTTTCCTCTTTCCGGAGGGCTTTTCCCATCGACCGGCGAACCGAACCGCCCCCAAACATCGTCCCGCCATGGGCAAAGGCGCGCAGTTCGAGGACTACTCAAGGCGGGCTGGTGGTGGGGGCGAGACCGGGATGGCGAGCACGTCCGAGGGTAACGGCGCTCCAGGCGGCGGCAAGGCCCAGGTAGCCACGATAAAAAACACGCAATTCACAAGCTCGCAGAAGTACTCGGTTTCTTTAACAAACGGGCGCACGGGCGGCGGGGTGGTGGAGGACGGCAGTGAGGGAACACGAGCCATGCTAGCGGAAAGGAGGCTGTTGGAGACGCAGCAGGTGCTTGTCACGGAACGCCTCCAGCGGGAAATCACGGAGAGCGTGTTGGCGGAAACCGCGCGGGCTTTGAGCGCGGTTCGGAAAGCGGCGGCTGATTCGTCCAACGGCGCGAACGCTTTCTCGAAGGACGGCCACACCTTGAAAGGCGGGTCGGATGACATCGCGGAGATGCTGCAACAGAAGCTTTCGTTGCTGAGAAACGAGTGCGACGTGTTGAAAGCGAACGCGGCGAGCAAAGAAATCGCCCTGCGAACCGCGGAAAACAGAAACGGTCAATTACTAAAAGCCAACGGAGGCGACTACATGCAAATCGCGATCCACGTCACGGAGATGACCAGCGCGGACCAGGACGAGCTCGTTTTGAACTCGAAAACGTTACTTGACCGAGCCAAGGAACTTGAGGGTTTGGTCACCGAGCTTCTTACCGTGGATGAACTGCGGGTTCGAACCCTGGCGGAGCTCGTGCAAACGATGGAATCCCGACAAGGCGAGCTGAAGGACAAACTGCGCGACCACGGGTTGCTGGACGACGACGAGTACGACGACGGAAAGGTGTGGGAGATGGCGAATCAACAAGGGTTGTTTGGAGGTGACCAAAGGGCGCTGTCCGCGGAAGCCAAAGCCGCGCTGGCGCACATGCTGGAAGGTAAGGGCCTTTCCCACCCACCACATTTCGCCGACTGATTGCCCATACTCGTACCAGAAGGGACTGTTACCTCTGACTGTTTGTCCATACATCGCGATATACAAGACTGACACTTATTTTTACAATCTGGAAGTGTCCGTGACCTACGACGGACCGGCGAGCTCGCCGCTGGGGAAAAACTTTTACGTCACGAGAACCGCGAGCGCGTGGGACCGGTGGTTCGGCGTGCATTGCTGAGTGAGTGCTTGGGGTACCGGGTTCGATCCCGGCCGTATTCTTGTAAGCTACATGTGCTATTCATCCGGTTCGTATGGGTAGTTAGTCGGAGCGTATCGCGCGCTTCTCTGAGAGGTGCTGGTTTTATTTCTTTTTCACTTTCTCGTCCGACGGACTCCACCACAGCCCCGCTAGCAAAACCAAGTGCGCCGCGAACAACGTGGCGCTCGACTCGGTCGTCGCGGGAAACACGTTCCACGACCGTTCTATCGCCAGAAACAAACCCACCCGCAAAAAAGAACTCACCAACGTCGGGTACGGGAACGTTCCGCGAGACTGTTTGCCCATACAAGCGTCTCCAACAAACTTTCCCATTCCGTCGAACAGAAAACACCGCCACAAAAGCCACGGGAGGGAAAAGAAGTACCACGCGTAGAACTGGTAGTGCAGGCTTCGGGCGAATACGATACCGATAAAAGCGCCTTCGTGAAGCGTGGTTAACACATGTGTGGGACTTGTTAGTCTTGTGTTTTTTTCTTCGTCTGCAAGTGGTAAGGCGTTCGTTGGAACCCGCGCGAACCAGTCGCGAAAGAAAAACCAAAAAAAACGTTCTTCGTTTTTTTTATTTTTGCCTTTATTTTTCGGGTACCACTTGGTATGCGCGAACAGGAACAGCACTCCCAGGTGGCAGACTAACAAGCCATACGCGAATTCCTTCGAGAGAAACGTTTGTTTGCGTAGCATCCGCCAGTTCACGGTCCATTTGTACTGAAACTGTCTTGTGAACTCAAACGCTTTCGCGAAATACTCGTTTGGAAACGTTAATAAGAACGGCGCGGCGAGCAAGATTTGCACGGAAACAAACGCGACAACCGCGCAAACCGCGGTGCTGGGTTTCGAACCCGCGACCAACAGAACCAGCGCGGGCGGTACAACCAACAACACGTTCATCTTGACACTCGTGCCTAGTGACAGAAAAACGAAACACGGAATCCAACTCTGCGTTTGCGCCAAGAGAATCGCGACGTGTGTGAACAGGCTCGCTACGCCGTCGTTGAACAGCCTCAGCTGCGATTGGGAAAGAAAAGTGTCGGTCTTGTAAGGCCACGTTCGTAACTTGTATGGGCAAACAGGGCACTTGTGATGTGCGTAGTAAACAGTAAACACTCAAAGAGGGGCATCAAACAGTGTGCCTGGATTTGGGAAAGGCCCGATGCGTACCACGAAGATGGAATGCACGCGTTTCGACAGGGTTAACAAACCAAGACTCCACGGAGGTAGTTGTCTTACGCGAATATACGTCGTGAACGTCACGGCTAAGTGCGCTACATATAGCACTAAAAAAAAATACTGCGCGTGTCTTACGGAGGCGGCGTCGTTCGCGCATTGATCGTCATCCATCATCAATCTTTCCCCGCAGAGAAAATACTTTAACAATCCGTACACGTACACGAACCCAGCAGGGTACACCAGCGGCCCGGTGTCTCCTTTTAGCTTGGTGTAGTTTCTTTCGCCGTTCAGGAAACCGCCTACTTCGGACATGTACGCGCGCCAGTCGATTTCGGTGTACCGGACGTTGTGGATGATCACAAGGCACAGGGCTGTTTCCCAGACGCACAAACTCGTAGCGACGAACATCGCGCATCGCACATCGGTCTTGTCGCACAAACGCCCGCCGATGGTCGTTACGAGCTTCGCTATCCGTGACCGAGTCATCCGTGACC
>Ga0115003_10001702_pt1 | contig 18965 bp, 16 predicted proteins | sample ArcticOcean_MG_C_7_FD_88736 | JGI IMG/M metagenome (GOLD analysis project Ga0115003, IMG submission 88736) | Marine microbial communities from western Arctic Ocean - ArcticOcean_MG_CB11_88 | ecosystem: Environmental > Aquatic > Marine > Oceanic | place: Arctic Ocean: Canada Basin | collected... | reverse complement strand
TCACAGCCTCACACTCCTCGCCGCACTAGTGTCTAATCTTGTTTGACTCACTGCGTCCAGACGTTATAGTGAGGGTCTATAATCACCCGACCTAGACAAGGTAGTAAAGATCGATGAGCAAAAGAGAAGAACAAAAAAAGCGAAAAGAAGCGAAAGAACATGCCGCCAAGGGCCGAAATCAAACCCGCAAACTAATGATGAAGGTTGTTATGTATGTCGTGGCCCCGGGTCTTCTACTTCTTACTCTTTACACGCTCCTAAGTCAGGGTCCGACCTATTCCACTGTTGAAATCGCCGACAGCGATCACGTTAAGGGGAGAGCCGCCACACCCGTAAGCATTGTTGTGTATGCGGACTTTCAGTGTCCGGCCTGTGCCACCGAAAACGATACGATGACGCGAGTCTGGCCCAATTTACGTGATAAGGCACACCTCGTTTTTAGGCACTTCCCAATTACCGCGGCACACCCTAATTCTTGGACCGCTTCTTTGTATGCTGAAGCGGCTGGAAACCAGGATAGATTTTGGGAAATGCATGACTACCTGTTCGCCATGCAAGCTGTTTGGTCCGGGCTTTCAAATGTGGAAAGTGAGTTCGATAGCTATGCGCTGGAGCTAAATCTAGATCTCGATCGCCTGCATGCCGATATTGAATCCGACGCAGTAGTGCAGAAAATTCGCAACGATCAACGGGGCGGCAACTCGTCTGGCGTGCTGTCGACACCCGCCGTGTTCGTTAATGGCAGGCTACTTAGGCAGCCTACAGCAGAACGAATCACTGAAGTGGTGAATGAAGAATATGCGGCATCTGCGGACTAGCGCCGAGGCATTCACCCACTATTTTTACGGCATTTTGTAGAGTAACGCAGAAAATTGCTGCAGCAAACTCGCAGAGACTGGCGTAGCTTCCACTCTAGCCAGCAACTCCTCAACATTGAGGCCTTCCCTGGTGATGTCATCCCTGCGCTCGCTAATATAGGTACTCATTACATGCGCGCTAAATTCAGGATGAAACTGTACTCCCCAAGTCGATGAACCCAAGCGGAAGGCATGGTGTGCGTCAAAGCTATTCTTGGCCAGAAGCACCGCCCCATCGGGCAACGATAAGACTGACTGCTGATGTGAAGCCTGCGCGCTGAATTGCTTAGGCATTTTCGCAAACAGCACATCACTGGCAGCCTCTGAAGTCAGTTCAACGTCGATGGTTCCGATCTCTCTGCCGCCGGGATGAAAACCGACTACACCGCCAAAGGCCCACGCCAGTAATTGATGCCCATAACAAACGCCCAAGATAGGCTTTTGCTGCCGGTGAAGGAGTCGTAAATAAACGGCAGATACTTCATTCCAGGGAGCAAGGTCAGTGACATAGGCAGGCGAACCGGTAACGATTGCGGCGACGACCTCATCTATCGCTGGCAAGGACTCACCTTTGTCGACAGCACAGCAAACAAAACGGTTTGCCTCCAAACCCGTTCCGCGGATAAACCAATCCTCGAAGTCTTGATTCTCGTCCAGCAAACTAGGCAGGGTATTTCCTGTCTTGATTATCAGTATCTTGCCGCTCATCATCTATGTCTAAACCCTTACTTAGTCCTGCCTCAAAGCATCCGCACAAAATGTGCGATTTACTGCCCACTATCGTAGACCCTGAAGATGAAGGTTATTGCAATTTGCCAGCGCTTGAAACAAGATTCGAACACCAACGCTTTAACGAGCACACCAATAATTAAAGAGGCTGCGCCTATGCTTGGCAAAATCAACTCACTCTTCGACGGTGTCGCACAGAACTCCCAAGAGTGGACATGGACCCTATTCCGGGTGCTTAGCGCCGCCATGTTTATGACCCATGGCTACGGCAAACTGTTCGGTGAAAACCCACAACCCTTTATGGGCGGCGGCATGACATCGATAAGTATCGCAGAACTTGTCTCCTGGCCGATTCCAATGGAGATTAACGCTCTATTTATAGCCGGGGTTGTGGAATTCTTTGGTGGACTGCTTATATTGATCGGCTTATGGACTCATCTCGCGGCTCTTCTGGCCACCTTCATCATGCTTATGGCCTACCTAACAGCCCATTACGCGTGGTTTCCGACGCTAAACAACGGCGAACTGGCCGCCATGTACTTTAGCGCCTTTCTAGTGATTTTCGCCTTTGGACCCGGCCCCTATAGCGCCGACACATGGCTTTCCATGCGCAGGCAAGAGAAGAGAAAGAGCAAAATGGACGCCAATAAGCGCTGAGTTTACGCCGAAGGTCATTTCTTCGCCCCGCTGCCTTTGCTATATTCACTCTTCAGTCTCGAGAACCTGTCGTCGCATGAGGGCTCGAGGATCACAGAATCACAGATTTTAGACTATCGTAGCCCAGAAGCCTGATCATTTGAGAATGCCCTTTAGAACGGCAAGGAAAATAACAATGAAATCTTTTAATCTGACAAGCAAGCTGATATTCACCCTTTTAACCGCCACCTCTTTCGCACTCGCCGCTATAGCGCCCGCGAGCGCTCAAGATGCAGATGAGCCAGGACGCTACCGTCCGCAGGGACGAGAAATCGCAAGAGCAATCGGTAACGAGTTTGACACGGCTTTGTATGAGGTCAGGACTTACCAACCCACGGTCAATGTTGATGAGTTCGCGTCGGCAACTATCTTTTACCCTCTAACACTCAGCTTTGCTCCACCTTCTAGCGCCGCTGTGCTAGTTCCCGGCTATACAGCTACTCAAGATATCTATGACTGGTGGGGACCCGCTCTTGCCTCGCTAGGCATTGTAGTGATGATTATCGATACCAACGATCCCCGCGATACATTTCAGCCAAGAAAGGAAGCGCATATCGCCGCCGTCGAATTCTTAAAGGGTGAGATCGGCAATAGCGATAGCCCAATAAACGGCAAAGTCGACACGACCAAGCTGGCGATCATGGGGCACTCTCTAGGTGGCGGTGCCGCTTTGGCGGCGGCTGTCGAACTGGGCAGCCAGATCAAGGCGGTGATACCTCTAATGCCCTACTGCTGTGAACTGGGTCAGTCATTCGACGGCGACTACAGCGACCTAACTGTTCCAACTCTAATCTTTGCTAGCAGCGAGGACACAGTAGCACCTCCAGCTGCCCATGCCCGCGCCCTGTATGACTCTATTGCCAGCAGCACCAACAAAGCCTATGTGGAATTCGCCGAGGGAACTCACAATCTCCCCACAAACGGTGGTACCGATTTGGCCGCTCAAGCACGTTTCACTTTTGCTTGGCTGAAATTGCAGATGGACGGTAATGCAGCTTATGCCACTAGTTTTAGCGGCGATTTAAGCGCAGAACTAAACGCAAAGTTAGCGGTACTAGATACCAATCAATAACACTACAACTCTCTTCTAAAAACAGCGAAGGGGCAGCACTGAATTCAGTTCTGCCCCTTTTAATTGTTTGAAGAAAAACAAGTCATCTATCCCGCTACTATTCACGTACTATTTTTTAGCGAAGGCTATTGGGGCGGCGCAGTTTGCCCAAGCTGCCAATGAAGGAGCGAAACATCGAATCATTCATCTTAGATTGGCTAGATAGCAACCGTGACTACGCTATCGCTCTCGTGCCCCTGCTCGCTTTTGCAGAATCGTGTGTGGGCGTCGGTCTAGTCATATCGGGGGCTCTATTGTTGCTGGTAGCTTCCACTCTCTACAGCAATGGCATTGCTGGGCTCGAGGTGTTGCTCCCGCTTGCTTTTTTCGGGGCATTGATAGGCGATCATGCAGGCTACTATTTTGGACGGTCTTTAGGAGCAAAATTTCATCAGATCGGCCTGATCAAAAAATATCAGGCTAATGTGGCGAAGGCAGAAAGTCTGATCCGCCGTTACGGCAGCGCCGCCATCTTCATCGGGCGCTTCATTCCTGCAATTCGCAGCATTATTCCCGCACTAGTGGGCGCCAGCGGTATCAAACGATTACGCTATAGCCTCGTCGACGCACTCGCCTGCCTCTTTTGGGTGATGGCATTCGCTGCGATACTGATGGGCATTAATGAGATTTTGTAAGCGACTGGCTAACGACAGGAAACGCTAGCCAATGCCGGCCTCGTATTGCTTCATCCCCTCAGGGATTTTAACCTGCGCCTTCTTATCACTCACATACACATGACACGCAGGACGGGATTCGAATGGCGACTGCAATTGGCTTGCCATTACACCGAGCAAATTCGGAAATCCTTCGGAGCGATCAAACATAACCGTTTCGCACTGCACACAATATTGCCTGCAGGTTTCATTGCCTGATGCTGCGAGGTAAATTTTTTCTGCTAGCTCGCCCTCAACCAAGGTCTCACTCATCTTAAAAAAAGCGATATTTGCGAAATCTTCCTGCAGAGCATCCTGACAATCCCGACAGTGGCAGCATAGTTCGAGCATGGGATCCGAGCTAGCCTCAAACGTGAGTTGGCCGCACTGGCAATTGGCTGCGATTTTACTCATTTGTTACTCCAACAATTAGCTTTGTATTGAATGCCTAGAGCAGACACAAAAAAGCCGAAATGATACAACCATCACTCCGGCCTCTTCTCTTTTCACAGTTGCCGCTTAGTGAGCGTCGCCAGCTGCTTCCTGTGCACCTGGCAGAGCCATCGCAGTCAGTGAAGAACTAGTTTGCAGTAAGATGTACTGATGGCCATCGTGTACCCAAGAGCTCATGCCGTAGCTGCTTCGCCCTGGCGCTTCCATCTGAGCCATGATGTCACCACTTTCTTTATCGATAGCGTAAAGCATCGGTGTGCCGTCACCAGCTTGGTCTGAATACACCAACATATTCTTGGTTACGACCATTGGCACCAAGGCGCCTGTTCCAGTATTGCCTACATCCACGCCCGCCAGCGCAGGATGGTTAGCGATACGATCAGGTGTTTCACCGGTAGGGATCATCCACGAGTGGTCGCCGCTATTCATGTCGATAGCTGTAATTCGGCTATACGGTGGCTTCCAGATTGGAATCCCTGAGCTTAGGCGCGGGGGTCTCGCCGTAGCGCCGCGGACGCCGTTAGCATAGCGAGCCGTGTTGATACCCGTGGAGTTCGGAAACAACAGATCAGACTCTTCTCCGGGTATCAGTCGCAGCGCAAAACAAGCCTTGTGGGAAGAAATATACATCTTGCCTGTCTCGGGGTCTGCCACAGCCGGTGCGGTGATATTTGCACCACCGGCGCCGCCAGGACAGTTCATAGCCGCGTATTTTCCCATCGCGTTATCGGCATGAATGGGCGGATTAAACAAAGGCCCCATTACATATTCTTCCATCACCTCCAAGGCCTCTGCGCGCAGTGCTGGAGTGAAGTCGATCAGGTCTTCTTCGGTAATTCCCTGCATATCGTAGGGTGCCGGATGTGTTACATGAGGCTGAGTCGGCGAAAGTACTTCGCCTGGCACGATCGAGGCAGGCACGGGACGATCTACGATTGGCCAGATTGGCTCACCTGTTATTCGATTGAAGGCGTAGACCCATGACTGCTTCGTTGCCTGCATGACTGCTGGCACGCGTCCTTGGCCTGGCACATCTAAATCCAGAAGAACTGGTGCAGTTGGATTGTCGAAGTTCCAAATTTCATGCTTCACCATTTGAAAATGCCAAGCGCGCTCGCCTGTTCGGCTATCTAATGCGATCAGAGAAGCACCGTATAGATTGTCACCCGGACGAAAACCGCCGTAGTAATCAATAGTCGCGCTGTTAGTTGGGATGTAAACCAGATTGTTAATCGGGTCGGCGGAAAGCGGAGCCCAAGAAGAGACATCACCTGTCCACTCCCATGCATCGTTTTCCCAAGTCTCGTGACCGTATTCGCCCGGCTTAGGGATGACGTTGAATTTCCATTTAAAGTCACCGCTACGTGCATCGTAGGCTAGAATGTCGCCCGGTACGTTTTCGATACGCGCCTGGTGATACCCCTGCTCTGCAGAGTTACCAACGATAATAGTCTCATTAACCACGATCGGTGGCGAAGAGGACGTAATATAGCCTGTCTCTAGGGGGATACCTTCATAGGGATCATAGGGGTGACCCAAGTCGGCCAACAGATCGACGATGCCAGTCTGTGGAAACCCAGCGATGGGTACTGGCTTTCCGAAACCCTCAAGTGGAATACCCGTATCAGCATCCAGCGCCGTCAAGAAAAAACCTGGAGAGACAATATAGACAATGTCTTGGCCATCGATATTGGCATAGCCCACGCCCTTGCCATAGTCACCGCGCATTGAATAATCGGCACGCGGTGTATCCGGCTCACGATAAGACCAGAGCGTTTCACCGGTCTTAGGGTCTAGCGCGACAACGTAGCGCTTATTGCCCGCTACAGTGATGAGCTTGCCGTTGATTAGTGAAGGTGTTGAGCGACCACTGATTGCGCCGAAGCTGGCTCCATCCCATTCCCAAGCCACTTCCAAGTCAGTGAAGTTCTCAGGCGTGATCTCAGCGGCAGGCGTATAGCGTGTATGTCCAAAGTCGCCGCCCAATGTGTACCACTCAGCCGGATCCTCATTGAACAAAGGGATATCCTGAGCGTTTAGAAAACTTGAAGAACACAGCAGCAGACCCGCCGCAGCGCAACCGCGCCAGGTAAGATTGGATCTCTTCAAAGATGGAGCTTGCATAGTTATCTCTCTCTATTAATGTAGTGCTTCGCAGCGATCCCTTCGGCCACTTTTAGCCGTGGCGTAGGTCAGCAGCAAGTTTGGTAAAACTGAGCTTAACAGTCTAAAGCTAGCAAGAAATACGCTTTCCGACCACGATTTTTTGACAGTTCACGCTTAATCTAAAGGGCTTTGCGGCCAATCCAGAGAAAATTGCAGACCACCGCGGGATATTTTTTCCTAGTGTATCAGAATACAGCTACAGTTTTAAAAGAAGCAAAACGCTGAATCTAGATCTCACTTTAACTGCGCTGAGCTACCTAGCGGTGCACAGTTTCCCTTTTTTTCGCCGTTGTATTCATTCCCTAGACTACGTACAGAATTAGATAGCGCTAGCCGTTTAGACTCTGCCACAGCGCAAGGATTTGCCTAAGCGTCTCTTAATGCTCAAGCCACTCGATGAAGTCGATTGTCGATTTTATTAATTTCGCCCTAGGTGTCTCTAAGAGCGCGGCATGGTCGCCGCCGGGCAACACCACCCATTGCTTATTGGGGTTTGCAATCTTCGCGAAGAAGCGCGCGTGCGCCTCTGTATCCGCTAAGGGATCAAACTCTGCCTGAAGCAGCAGTGTGGGCAGTGCAAGCGCCTCACCATCAAGAGCATTCCATTGATGCAGTTGATTCCAATCCGCTCTAATAGGATCCGCCTTAACAGCAGCGGTTACATAAGTATCTATCGCATGCTGGGAAATCGAACCGGGGACTATGAAATCAGATGCAGCTGCCGCTCTAGTAGTTGGTCGAGCTGCTGGTTCGCTCTGGCTATTGCTCTGAGGAATTTGGGCATCTGGATCAGTTGGATAACCAAATAAAGTGACACTCGCCACGGCCTGGGGATATCTTTGCGCGCAGAGCTGCGCAACCATAGAGCCATAGGACCAGCCCCAGACGTGAGTAGTTTCACCGTTTCTTGCGCGCAGCCAATCAAGAACTATCGATAGATCCTGTGCGGCCCGGTTTGGCGTATTCCAGCCACTGCTATCTCTGGGAGTCTCACCATAACCCCTAGCATCTAGTGCCCAGGCGCTGTAGCCCCTGTCATTAAAGCCATCCATAAGGGAAAGATCTTCACCTGATACCTGCAGATCGAAGTCTGGAATAGAACTCCAAGTTCGGCCGTGATGTAAAAGAATGTGCCCCTTGGGCTGTGCAACCGATTTCTCCCATAGCGCCATCGGGTGACCATCCGCAATGACCGTATGCTGAATCGCAACAGTCTGCGCTAGTGCCGGCAATATCCACAGTGCCAGAACCGTGAGGATCGCAAATTGAGAAGCCTGGCTTTTAGCAGAACTGACTTTTACTTCCATGCGAGCTTCCTAGCGCGGCAATGCAAATGTGGATAAGGCATGCCCGGAAATTACAGAAACGTACTGAACGCCATCAACACTGAAAGTAACCGGTGCCATGACGATCTGACCGCCTAGGTTGACGTTCCAAAGCATGTCGCCGTTACGCGCATCGATTGCATGAAAATAGCCTTCGCGCCCGCCAGTGAACAATATATCTGAGCCGGTCGTTAGCATGCCAGAGTCGCTCACATCGAACTGATCATAGGACCAAACCTCTTCACCAGTCTGTGGATCCATCGCCTTCAAGGAAGCGAAGCCAACTTCATTGGTCCAGTTGTTAATAGGGTTAGTTCTGCCGATGCCGATAGTCGGCGCTCCCGGCGCCGGTGCTAGTACTGAAAACCCTCCGCCGAGAAACGCTCTGCCCGGCTCGTAATCAGATTCTTCAGCTCGATAGATCGTTGCATAGTCCTGCCACGCACTAAAATAGAAGAGGCCTGTTCTGGGGCTGAATGACGGAGGATACCAATTGGTGCCGCCCTGATTTCCAGGAAAGGTAGGCATGCCTTCGGGTTGCGGTGTTGGAATCGGCCGTCCGTTGTCATCAAGGCCACTGGACCAGTTCACCTTTACATAGGGTTTCCCTTCGAGAAATTTGCCGGTCACTCTATCTAACACATAGAAATAGCCATTCCGATTGGCCCACATCATGATCTTGCTTGGTGTGCCGCGCCAAACAATATCAGCCAGGACTGGCACCTGTACTGAATCATAGTCGTAGGCGTCGTTTGGCGTGAATTGAAAATACCATTTCAATTCGCCGGTATCAGGATCCAAGGCGATCACCGAGTCAGAGTAGAGGTTGTCGCCGGGGCGTTGGCCCGCGTTCCAGTCCGGCCCGGGATTACCAACACCCCAATAGGTAAGATTCAGTTCCGGATCAAACGAGCCGGTAATCCACACGGGTGCACCACCGTGCTGCCAGTCGTCTCCTTCCCAGGTGTCATGGTTTGGCTCGCCAGGGCCTGGAATAGTGTAAGTCTTCCAAACCTCTTCGCCTGTTTCAGCATCGTAGGCTGCAACATAGCCGCGAATGCCGAACTCGCCTCCGCCTACGCCGACGATGACTTTGTCTTTTACCACTAACGGCGCCATGGTTACTGAATAAGCGAGATCAACATCGCCTACCTCTACATCCCATAGCGCGCTGCCAGTGACTCTATCCAGTGCAACGAGACGCGCATCTAGCGTGCCCATGAATACCTTGTCATCTAACACAGCAACACCGCGATTATTTGCCCCACAGCAAATCAAGGCATTCTCTGCAGGAACGTGGCGATACTTCCAGAAGACTCTACCGGTTATTGCATCGACCGCCATGACGGTGTTCGGACGTTCGGTGACATACATGATGCCGTCCACCACTATCGGATTCGACTGCCATGCACCGAAGACTTGGTTTTGCAGGGTCCACTGTAATTTAAGGTCGGTGACATTCTCCGGCGTGATCTGATCTAGCTGACTATAACGCTGGCTTTTATAACCACCATTATAGGTAAGCCAATTCTCTGGTTCGTCTGCCGAATTTAGAATTCGCTCGTAGGAAGCTTGTGCGAATGCATTTGTCGCCGCAAAGCATAGAAGCAGTGCAGCGCTAGTTGTTCTAATTTGGTTTGCTAATTTCATTCTAAACCTCGCAGGGTAAGCAGGTAGCCAATGACATCGGCCACTTCATCACTTGTCATAGTCGTCGGTTGTTTGCTTGGTTCGTCGCTGATTTCGTAGGAAACCAAGTCGGTTTTCTTCAACGAGCGGAGTCGCTCCCCTGAATCGATTACCTGAACGGTATAGGTATCCTCATTAAGTCGTCTGCCAACGATAGTCTCTTCAAATCGAGTAACGAGCCGCACGGGGCGGTTGATCGGCAGCAGCGCAGTCGCCGGATCAAGTAGGTTCCGCTGCAAGGACGCAGGAGTACGAATTGCACCGATGTTACTTAAGTCAGGCGCTGTGCGCGGACCTACCCCCCTCACTCGGTGACAGTCTGCACATTGACCTTCGCCTTCGAACAACGCCTTCCCGCGAACTGGGTCGCCTATTTTTACCGCCTCTCCCTCGGGATCGAAGCCGGCGCGAATAAAGGCAATCACTCCATTCATTTCTTCACTGCGCAGACTAAAGGCCGGCATACGCCCTTCTCCAGCGCCATCACTAATGACCTGCCTTAGATCGGCGTCCGATTGTACGGACCGAAATTGCCCGGTGCGCAGGTTAATGCCGTCCACGAGAGCACCTTGTGGTCCATGGCACAGAGCACATTGCTGGGTATACACTTGAGAGCCCGCCTCAATCGCTTCGCTGGTGTATTGGTGGTCGCCAACTTCTTGCGCTAGGGCTTGCTGCACCGACATCGCGAGCAAACCTGAGCAGACTAGCGTGGAGAGTCTAACGATCATCGCAATTTTAATTTTCATAGTAGCTTCATCAATATCTTTGTTAGAAGAGGGAGAATAATCCGAAATGCACTAGTCCGTATAGGCATAAAATGCCAAGGCTGCCCGATAGAGACTGTATACATCGACCTTAGAACTAACCGCGTAGGGTGTATGAATCGAGAGCAGGGGAACACCGAAATCGATAACTTCGATGTTCTGTGCAGAAAACTCTCCACCGATAGTCCCGCCGCCGCCTACACCCACTTTGTAAGTCACTGTCTGCCAGGGTACATCGTTGCTATCCAGCAGCTGCCGAGTCCACGCGATAAACTCGCTATTGGCAGTGTTACCTTGCCCGTAGAGCTTGAGATTAACGCCATAACCTAACTTAGGGGCATTGCCTGGCTCCCAAACACCTGGGTTCATTGGATTGATCCCTGGGTTTACGTCTATGGATATAAATTTAGTCTGACGCAACGCGCTACGAAATAAGGGTTCACGATAGTCCCCTTGCAGTTGTGCATACAAAAGCCTGGAAAGCAGATCGGCAAAGTAGTCGGAGTGTGCACCGGTATTATTTCTATTGCCTACTTCCTCGTTATCAACCAAGAAGGCCATAGTAGTCTTATCTGGATGGTCGATCTGCGCCACTGCACGCAGTGCAGCATAGGACGCAAGCCGGTCATCCTGACCGTAGGCGGCGATTAGCCCTCTATCGAATCCCATGTCCCGAGGCGCTCCTGCCGGTACCAAGGAGAGTTCCGCCGAGACCAAATCGGCTCGCGTAACGCCGTACTCCTGACTTAGATAGGCTAGAACCTGATCGGCTATATCGCCGCCGTCTTCACCTGGAATATGCCCTATGATTGGGTCGAGGTCTTCTGGGGTAATAAAATCAGCTAGAGTCTTGGAATTCCTACTGCGATCAACATGCGGGGACAGCTCTGGAATCATAAAGATGGGATCGTCGGTGTCCAAACCTACGGATACCTGAATACTTGTTCCATCCTTCTTATCTATACGACCCATAAGGGCTAGCGGCAGGTTGGTCCATTGGTGGTATTTAATGCCACCATGATAATTAGTCTGGAACAGCGCAAATTCACTGGCCTCAAATAGTGGCCTTCCCTTCAGCTCTAGACGCGGCGAGTCAATGTGCGAACCGATGATATGGAAGCCATCTTGTATCGCCTCTTCGCCAATTACCAGAAGGCTTATTGTGCGGTCACGATTAACCTCATAGATCTTCTTGCCCGGAACGATGTCGGTAGAATCTGTTAACTCTTCAAAGCCGTTCTGCTCAGCGAAGGCGACTGCCTCTGCTACAAAACTCAGTTCAGTGCGCGCCTTATGAATGAACGCTTTGTAATCTTCGGCAAACGCAAATACTGTTTCGCGATCGCTGTCTGACATGCCTATCCAAGAAGAGTCACATTGCAGGGAGTCAATACAGTCATCTGAAGGTTGCGCACTGGATGTTGCCATCGAAAAAGACACGGCAGTTAGTAGTAGCGCTGTTATCCAAGCGCGCATGCTACCTGAATTCAATAAAGAGATTCTCATGGTTCTTCCTCTAGGTTTTTGCTAATTTGATGCCCAGCAACCTGCAAATACCTTTGGCTCAAGGCGAGGGGTAATTTTGCAAACAGCTGAAAAAGGTCCCGCTATCAATATTACCACCAGAAAGGACTATCGCAGCAGTGCCACCACTTATGTCTACTTTATTATGCAGCAAGGCGGCTAAGGCGACGGCACCGCCAGGCTCAATCACGAGCTTAAGGTAGCGAAACGCAAAGCTAATAGCATGAGCAACCTCATCTTCACTAACCACCAAAAAATCGTCTACTGTCTTACTATTGATCGACCAGGTAATTTCGCCAGGTTGCGTAGCCATTAGTGCATCGCAGCTAGTCTTGTGCTGCGGCTCAATCTGGATGCGCTTACCAGCAGCCTTCGAGATACTATGATCGTCGTAGTTCTCTGGCTCTACGCCATAGACCCTTGTCGCACTATTAGTTTCTTTGACTGCTGTTGAGAGACCAGCCAGCAGGCCACCCCCACCGCAAGGGCTCAACACAGCATCGGGTATACAATTTTTAACCGCCAACTGCTGCATTATCTCAAGGCCACAGGTGCCCTGTCCTGCAATCACATCTATATCATCAAAAGCAGGGACTAGAGTGGCACCACTGGACGCCGCAATGTCCGCAGCAATTTCTTCGCGGGACTCCGTAGCGCGGTCATAAAGGCGAATACGTGCGCCCAGCCGCTCGGTGCCTTCCTTCTTGATGGATGGCGCGTCAGAGGGCATGACGATGGTCGCGTTCATACCCAACAATTTAGCAGCGTAGGCGATACCTTGCGCATGATTACCTGAGGAGAATGCCACAGCGCCTTTTGCTCGCTCAGCGTCACTCATTTGACATAGTCGATTGTAGGCACCACGAAACTTGAACGCGCCAACATGTTGTAGGCATTCTGGCTTGATAAAAATTTCAGCGTTTACTCTTTCATTTAGGACTGCCGAGGTATGAATTGGGGTCTCAATTGCTATACCTCGAAGTCGATCTGCGGCTTGACTAATATCTTCGAGGTGAACTGTCATACTCTTTTCTTACCGAGCTTCTGACCTAGATCCTTATTCTTCTTTATTCGCCTTTTCTGTGAAATCTGTTGTTGCGTCAGGCCTTCCTCTCCCTTAATGAAAGGATTATCGCCGCTACGCAATTCGATTCGCACCGGGGTGCCCTCCAACTTCAACACCTTACGAAACGTTTTCTCCAGATAACGACTGTAATTGCCCGGTAGTTTATCGGTCTGCTTTCCATGTATAACAATTATTGGCGGGTTCTGACCGCCTGCGTGGGCATAGCGCAGTTTGATGCGCCTACCATTAATCAGCGGTGGCGCGTGATCGGTAACTGCATCTTGAAGTAGCTCGGTGAGTCGATGGGTCGTCAGAGTCTTGGTCGCCGACTCGTAGGCCGTATGTATAGATTTATAGAGGTCACCCACCCCGGTACCGTAGAGCGCCGAGATGTAATGAATTTTCGCGAAATCCACGAAGACAAAACGGCGACGAATATCATCTTTAACCTGATCCTTGTCTTCAGAGTGCATGTTATCCCATTTATTAATGGCGATAACGAGCGCACGCCCCGTCTCAATAACATAGCCAAGTAAGTGCAGATCCTGCTCTACGATTCCGGTGCGAGCATCGATGATCAACACCACCACATGCGCGTCTTGGATAGCTTGCAGTGATTTAACTACCGAAAATTTTTCGACCGTATGTCTGGTTTGGCCTCTCTTCTTTATTCCCGCTGTATCGATAAGCGTATAGCGCCTTCCGCGCCTCTCGAAGGGAATATAGATACTATCTCTAGTGGTGCCGGGTTCATCGAACACGACTACTCGCTCTTCACCTAGCATTCTGTTTACCAGTGTCGACTTGCCGACATTTGGTCTGCCGGCAATCGCAATCTTTATACCTGTTTCCTCAATATTCTCAGGCGCTGCTTCACCTTCACCCGCATCATTTGCCGCCTGTTCGAAGTCGGCCAATACCTTAACCAGCATGCTCTTCACGCCACGGCCCTGAGTCGCAGTGATGGGGAATATTTCCGACAGACCTAAGCTATAAAAATCTACTAACGCCGCATCGGGGTCACGACCATCGATCTTGTTTACGACTAGGTAGGTGTTCTTGCTGCGCTTGCGTAGGTGGTCGAGGATACGGTTATCATCTGGCAGGAGACCATCCTTCGCATCTACCATAAAAAGGCAGATATTAGCCTCTTCGATAGCTTGGAGTGACTGCGAGGCCATCTCCAAGTCGATACCTTCTTCATCGCCGCTAATTCCGCCGGTGTCGATAGCTATGAATGACTGGCCTTCAATTTCCCCGCCGCCATATTTCCTATCGCGAGTAAGACCGGGGATATTCGCAACCAACGCATCACGAGATCGCGTGAGTCGATTGAAGAGAGTGGATTTGCCGACGTTGGGACGGCCAACAAGGGCTATGACTGGCCTCATGGTAATAACCTAGATTAGTTTGCAAACAGTGTTTTGCGAATGCTATTGCAATTGATAAGCGGTTAGTCGACCGCTATTGCCGAAAACGTAAAGACGGCCATTGTTGGCTAAAAGATTAGCTCTGACCCCATCATCATCAGCCTGAATTCGACCTACTATGCGCCCATCAATCTGCGACAGTAAGTGCACATAACCTTCATAGTCAGCTACTGCGATATAGTTGCCGACGGCTGTTGGTGCCGTAATTGCTCTATTGAGTAGATCAGAGTTCTCCCAAACGATATCTTCGCTATTGTCTCTAATCGCAAATACCTGACTCTGGTCATCGCAGTAGTAGATATTACCGAAGCCCTTCGCCATGCCATGGTAGCTAGAAGCCTCCATACCCCAGACGATTCGCCCGGAAATGACCTCGAACGCCATCAAGTTACCCTGATAGCTTGCTGCTAGAATTCGACCGCCGTCTAGCAATAAATCGCCATCCACATCAATGACGCGGTCGATATCGTACTCACCTTCAGGGACGGCTACCCGTTCCTCCCAAAGGTAGACCCCATCAACCGCCGAAACTGCGACAAGCGTGCCATTGCTAAACCCTGCGATCACCGCATCTGCAGTAATAACAGGCTTGCTACTGCCGCGCAGTGTCAGTGCTGGCTGAGTAGTCTCGTAAGTCCAACGCAGCTCACCGTCATCGAAATTGAGTGCGACCAGCTTGTCGTCTACTGTCTGTGCGACAACGACATCGCCATTCGTTTGTGGCGCAGACAGAACTTCACTGGAGACCGCGCGTTGCCATATAAGGCTTCCATCAGCTTGATCGAGCACTACAACTTCAGCACTCTCTATAGCAATCATAACCAGGCCCTCACCAGAGCCTACTCCGCCGGTGATCACTCCTTCAACTTGAGTACTCCACAGCGTGTTTCCTGTGCTAATTTCTATTGCGACTACATCGCCGTCCTCGCTTGCCGCATAAATTACGCCACTGTCTATCGAGGGGGTTATCTGTGTGTAATTGCTGCCCTGCCCGTTTCCGACATTCACGCTCCACTGACGAACCAGTGCTGCCTCAGCAGGGATATTGACCAAAGGCGTAGGTGGATCGACTTCATCATCGGAAAACCAACCCAGTGGATTTAGGCTGGCAGCGCTGAACCCTGCACAGGCTGTTAACGTAGAAGCTAGTGCAAGCAGCACTAGCAGACGAGCCCCAGAGGTCACGCAATTTTGTATTGATCCGGTGCTCGTAGGATTCATCTTGAAACTCATCTGGCTATCTGTGAACTCGCGGTAAGGGCTAGCTTTCGTTGGACAGTTCGTCCAGCTTCATGCGCAGACCATCGCTATTCGATCCTGCCTGCTGGGCGGCGATGTAGGCATCACGTGCATCTACTTCTCGGTCCATCGCTATGTAGATATCACCACGCAATTCCGAATAACCAGCTTCAAAGGTTTTTGGGTCTAGGTTGTTCACGAGCGCGAGTGCACGCTCGGCTTCGCCCTTCGCCAAAATAATGCGACCAAGCCGCAAGTTCGCGGTCAATACCAGACCCTCGTTGGCCTCGTTTAATAGTCCGCCCTGCTCGTTATCTAGAATCCATTGTAGAGAGGCTTCCGCTGCATCCAAATCATTGTTCTGCACAGACTGTTGCGCCGCGAATAAGGAACCCAACTTAGCGTAAGTAGAACCGCCATGTTCACTGCGTAATATCTTACCTAGCTCGACTATACGTTCCGAATCTTGCGGAATAAGCAACTTACCCGGCTGCCCAGCTTCGCTGATCGCCAACGAAAGAATCTCCTCGTACATATCCGAGGCACTATCGATGTTAGCATTTTGGGAATTAGTCCAAACCAACCACCCAGTGATTGCCGCAAAACCTACAACAACGAGAATGACTAACTGCTTGCCATTTTCTTCCCACCACTGCTTAAGTGATTCTATTGTTTCTTCTTCTGCCGCGTTTATCGCCACGACTTACTCCTTAATTTATTCAATGACTAAAACAGTTTTACCTGCCCGGATTATCAGACCACCACATTCGGTAAACTATCCCTGACCAACCGTTAATTCTACCTGTTTAAGGCTCGGCTGACACGAATCAATGCTGCTATCACTCTGAAATACTAAGAATTTCGGCAAGTTTATCGCCGCAATTGGCTAGTTCGACGCTGACCGAGTCGCCAGAATCAATTAAATGGCGAATTTTGACTGTTTCCAAAGGCTGTTCCGACTCTGTCTCCAACACAATAGCCAGCCGCGCGCCGCTGTTGAACGCACGCTTCATCTGATTACTGTACTTTCCCCCACCACAATGCGTGATAAGGCCGATTTCAGGAAATCGCTGCCGCAATTGCTTGGCTAGTAGCACAGCAGATCCCGCCAGCTGGCCACCAACAACCACCATATACACATCTATAACCTGCGCTGTGGCTTCGGGAATCTTGCCTAGCGAATCCAGCATCAAGACAAGCCTTTCGACACCCATAGCAAAACCAGCCGCCACCGTTGGCTTGCCGCCAAGCTGTTCAACGAGGCCGTCGTAGCGACCTCCGCCGCAGACTGTGCCCTGCGCGCCCAAAGAATCGGTAGTCCACTCAAACACACAATTATTGTAGTAGTCCAATCCTCTAACCAATCGAGGGCTTTCAGTGAATTCAACCCCAAGCTGGGTAAGCAAGCTCTTTAGCTCGCTATAGTGGATGACACTCTCGTCACTGACGTAGTCCACCAGGGCAGGTGCGCCTTTTAGAGCTTCTTGAACATCCGAGTTCTTGCTATCTAGCACCCGCATCGGATTGCTGTGCGAACGGTTGCGCGCATCATCATCGAGCTCTTCGGCATGGAAAACCAAGAATGCTGTTAAGGCGGCGGCATAGCGCTTTCTATCTTCAGCTGTGCCGATATTGTTAATCTCTAGAGTAAGGTAATTCTCTAAACCCAGGTCTTGCCAGAGCGAGGCCGAAAGCTGAATAACCTCGGCGTCGATGTCCGGCCCCGCCATACCAAATGCCTCGACACCAAACTGTTGAAACTGTCGATAGCGGCCCTTCTGCGGCCTTTCATGGCGAAACATTGGACCCTGATACCAGAGTCGTTGCTGCTGATTGAATAATAAACCGTGCTGATCGGCAGCACGCACACAACCGGCCGTGCCTTCTGGCCGCAAACTCAAGTTATCGCCGTTACGATCGTCGAAACTGTACATCTCCTTCTCAACGATGTCAGTGACCTCGCCGATTGAACGCTTAAACAGTTGTGTCTGCTCGAGAATAGGAAAACGTATTTCCCGATAGCCATAACGGCGCACTACCCCCTGGAAGCACTTCTCAACATATTGCCAGTTAGGGGTTTGGTCGGGAAGTATGTCATTCATACCTCGAATTGCTTGTAGTTTCGCCATAGGTTTGTGACTGATCGCTAGCTTGAGGCGATTAGGTTTTCATCCATTTTCTTCTTGTCGGCAACGCGCTGACGCACCATCGCCTCTAATTCATCCACAAGATTTTCGTTAGTAATCTTGTGATCGGGAACACCTTCTTTGTAGACGAGGTTACTTGGGCTGGCACCGGTCAAACCGATCTCAGCAACCTTCGCCTCACCCGGGCCATTCACGATACAGCCAATGACCGCGACATCAATCGGTGTCGTTATGTCTTCTAACCGGGACTCTAATTCATTCACCACGGAGATCACATCGAAATTCTGCCGGCTACAACTAGGGCAAGCTACCAAATTGACACCCTTATGACGAAGGCCTAAGCTTTTTAGTATATCGAAACCAACCTTGACCTCTTCGACTGGGTCCGCTGCAAGGGAGACTCGAATCGTATCGCCTATCCCATCCATCAACAGTGCGCCTAGCCCGATAGCAGATTTAACTGTACCAGAGCGAAGACCGCCTGCCTCGGTGATGCCGAGATGGAATGGCTGATCGATCTGTGTCGCTAGGCTGCGATAGGCCGCCAGTGTCATGAATATTTCGGAGGCTTTAAGGCTGATTTTGAAATTTTGAAAGTCAAGCTTGTCGAGTATATCAATTTGCGTAAGCGCGGACTCAACCATCGCCTCGGAATTCGGCTCCTTGTATTTGCGCAGTAAATTCTTCCCAAGAGAGCCTGCATTCACGCCAATTCGAAGCGGTATATTCTTGTCTTTCGCACTACCGACAACGGCGCGAATACGCTCCTCACTGCCGATATTGCCCGGATTGATGCGCAGGCAATCAACCCCATTATCTAATACTTTCAAGGCAATACGGTAATCGAAATGTATATCGGCGACTAAAGGTACTTCTACCTGTGAACGGATTTTTCTGAAGGCCTCAGCCGCGTCCATACTCGGAACGGAAACGCGGACAATATCAACGCCCGCTCTTACCATGTTATTGATCTGGACTAATGTCGCATCCACGTCGCAGGTCTCGGTGTTGGTCATGGTCTGCACAGAAATTGGTGCACCGCCACCCACAGGGATATTGCCAACCATAATTTGGCGAGTCTGGCGGCGAGTAATTAATGGATTAGTCTTCATG
>Ga0115003_10001701_pt1 | contig 18973 bp, 16 predicted proteins | sample ArcticOcean_MG_C_7_FD_88736 | JGI IMG/M metagenome (GOLD analysis project Ga0115003, IMG submission 88736) | Marine microbial communities from western Arctic Ocean - ArcticOcean_MG_CB11_88 | ecosystem: Environmental > Aquatic > Marine > Oceanic | place: Arctic Ocean: Canada Basin | collected... | reverse complement strand
CGGTTTCAACCACAACGAAATCAAAGCCCGCAGCCTTCAAGACAAGCAGCGCGTCGGTGACCGAAGGCGATAGCGCCAAGTTCGCCTGGCGAGTCGCAAGCGAACGAACGTAGACGTTCGGGCCGCCGGCGGCGTTGAGTCGGATGCGGTCCCCGAGTAGTGCCCCGCCTGATCGACGCCTGGTGGGATCCACGAGCAGAAGAGCGATTTTGGCGTCTGGCGCGTCTCTCCGCAGTCGACGCAACAGTTCATCAAGGACGCTCGACTTGCCCGCTCCCCCGGTCCCGGTGAGACCCAGAACGGGGACATTTCGTCGCCCCATGCCTTCTGCCAGCTGAGCGCGCAACGCGAGCAGTTCTGGGTTGCGCCCGGCACCGTCCGCGTGAAGGTTTTCGACCAAGGTAATCGCGCGCGCAACGCCGCGATGTGCGTCCGCGGTCAAGGTACTGAGTTCATCGAGATCGATCCTGCGACTCTCGCGTCGGCAGTCGTCGACGATCCCTTGGATCATGCCTTCAAGGCCAAGGGTTCGGCCGTCTTCGGGGCTAAAGATCTTCGCAACGCCTGCTTGGTGGAGTTGCTCGATTTCGTCGGACGTGATCGTGCCACCGCCGCCGCCGTACACGCGAACATCGCCGGCACCTCGCGCGCGCAACTGCTCGACCATGTAGCTGAAGAATTCGATGTGACCGCCCTGATAGGACGACACCGCAATCGCGTGAGCATCTTCCTGAATCGCCGCATCCACAATTTCTTCAACCGATCGATCATGACCGAGGTGAATCACTTCGGCGCCCAGTGATTGCAGAATGCGTCGCATAATGTTGATCGCCGCATCGTGTCCATCAAATAGCGACGCTGCAGTGACAACACGGACCGGTTGTAAACGACCGGATTCTTGCTGGACGCTTTCGAGGGCGTTGCTCATGACCTCTCCTTGCGGTCGCGGCCCAAGGTCTGGACGCGCGCACCAATGTGATCGCGATATCGGGTCATCTCGTCGCGGAGCGAAACCAGTTCTTCGATTCGCGTGTCGAGTTCTTGAAGATGCTGGCCTAGGTGACCATCAAGCAGTCGCAGCATGTCGTGGGTGGAGCCCCCGATGGAGTACACCGCGTTGAGCTCTTTGATTTCTGCGAGAGTCAGCCCTAGCTTTTTGAGCCGACCGATGAAGGCGAGTCGTTCGAGTTCATCGCCGCCATAGACGCGGCGCCCCGAAGCGCGCCTGCGCACGCCGGGGACCAGGCCCAGTTCTTCGTAGTAGCGGACCGTTCGCGCCGAGAGCCCCGTCTGTCGACAGGCTTCGCTGATGTCGACGAGTTCTTCGACCGCGACGCCAGATGCGTCAGTCCCTTGGGCGTCCTTCTGGGGATTTGATTGAACCGGGTTGGCCACGGCGAGTCTGGCTCCTAGGCCCGGGGTCGTCGCCCAGCCATTGGGTCGACGCGATGGGCCTGAATGGAAGCGGTCAGAGTACTTATCGGCAGCCGGGATTGCCAGTTTACGTTAACTGACTATCGACGGGAAACGGAAGCTGAGGCGCCCTCACAGGATATTGCACTGATCGACGCGGAAATCCACGAGCAAAACCAAGAACAAACCTCACGCAGCCTCAGTAGTCGATGATGATCGACCAGCGCCCATAGAGGTCCTCACCGTCCTGGCCCTCGAACTCCTTCGAACTCCAGATGACGGACAGCAGCGACCGAAACCGTCCGTTGACGAAACCAAGGCCGAAAGGCGTGCGAATGACCGCGGTTCTTTTGTCCACTTCATGGCTGTCTCGAAACGTGTTGCCGTCGAGGAAGATATTCCGGACGACCGCGGAGAACTCGGCCCCCGCGAAAGCGTAGAGCCGGAAGCCAGTGCCAGCATCGTCCCTCGGCGCGAACCGACCTCGGCCAAAGTCGGCCGGCAATCGCCAGCCCGCACGAAGCAGCAGTCCGCCGGTCCCCGCGGTTTTTACGTTTCCAAGTTCGGCGATCACACTTCCGATCAGGTCGACGGCGATGCCCTCCCCCAACTCGATGGGTTCACCGGGAAGTCGCCAGTAACGAGAGCGTCGAAGGGTCAGCGCGGGCTCGTTTCTGAGTTGGTTGTCCCAACCTTCAAACTTCGGCGAATTCGTGATCTCATGGATGAGGCCTTGGCTTTGACGCGCGAACGCCGCAGGCCCGACAACTCCGACGTCGATCTCTAGCGAGTCGACGTAGGGAATCTTTTCGACTTCCTCGCGATGACGATCGCGGGCAAGTTCGAATCGCGCATAGAAATACCCAGCATAGGGCCGGTCCGCCAGGTCGAGTGACCGCAGTGCTGAGTTTTCGGGCGTGTAAATCTCATGTCCGAGTGCGACACCCCAGCGGACGTCAGTGGCAGCGCTTGCATCCCCGTCCGCAACCGCGGGATCGAGGGGCGAAAGAATCCACGCAGCGCGACGCATCCAGTTTGGAACCCGATCCTGCGGCGCGATGACTTCAAGAAACAGGCCGTTCGTATAATGCCGGTCTTCGCCAACGATGAAGTCATTGTCGATGTTGAACACGACACGCCAACTGTCGTTCGCCCAGACACTTGCTGGGGCGAGTGTACCCAGAGAAAAGGACAGAATGAGGATTGAACGCAGACTGCGGACTCTCATACGTTGTCCCTCATCGCGCGCCTAGGCGAGCACGTAGCACTCGACTTGGGAGCAGGCGCTTGAGTACATCTCGTTCGAGCCATGCCGAAATTTGCGTCAAACGCTCAAGGTCGACCCCGGTCTCGATCCCCTCTTCGTCGAACAACGAAACGAGATCTTCGGTTGCCAAGTTACCCGATGCGCCCGGTGCATATGGACACCCCCCCAACCCGCCCAACGATGAGTCGAACTTACGAACGCCCGCTTCGTAACCCGCCATGGCGTTGGAAAGTGCGCGCCCGTACGTGTCGTGCAAGTGCAGCACGAGGGCGTTTAGAGGCAGCGCATCACTCATCGCCTTCACCATGGCCTTCACTTGGCGTGGAACGCCAACGCCGATGGTGTCGCCAATCGCAACCTCATCTGCCCCCGCCTCGTGAAGCCTCACTGCGAGATCCACCACGGCGTCTTGGGCAACTGCGCCTTCATACGGACAGCCGAACGCGGTCGACACATAGACCCGACTCGGAACGCCCGCCTCAGCCGATCGCTCGATCACCTGCCGAAGACGTTCGAAGTGTGCCGCCACGGGCTTGTTCACATTTTTTTGGTTGTGCGTTTCGCTGACCGAAATAAACAGCGCGATGTCGTGCAGCCGTCCACTCGAACAAAACCGATCCCAACCCGGCATGTTGGGGACAAGTCCGGCATACCGCACGCCCTCGTGTTCGGAAAGCAAGCCCACCAACTCATCCGCGTCAGCCAGCTGGGGGATCCACTTGGGCGAAACAAATGACGTCACTTCGATGCGCCGAAACCCCGCTTCGACCAACTCGCGAATCAGGCGCGCCTTGGTATCCGTCGTCAGGATGTCGGTTTCGTTTTGCAAACCATCTCGCGGACCGACTTCACATAGCTCAACTTCGCTCACTAGGTCCCCAGTGTGTCACGCTCTCGATTCGGCAGCGCCTCACTAGTGATAGCCGAGCTCTTCGATTCGCTTTGCGTTCTTCAACCACTTCGGATCGATCTTCACGAAAAGCTTCAGATGAACCCGACCGTCAATCAACTGTTCAATTCCCTTTCGGGCACGAATTCCGATCTTCTTCACCATGGCGCCGCCCTTCCCGACCACGATGCGCTTTTGAGAATCTCGCATCACCAGGATATTTGCGTCGATCCGAACCAAATCGGGTGAAGACTCGTCGTACTTGATGACATCCACCGCCATCGAATACGGCAGCTCTTGTCCCAGCAACTCAAAGACGGCCTCTCGCACGAGTTCCCCCGCGAGCCAGCGTACAGGGCGGTCAGTCAAGACATCTTCGTCGTACAGCGGAGGCGACTCGGGAAGTGCCGCGGCGAGTGCTGCTTCAACCTCTGCGGTGCCTACACCTGAAGTCCCGCAGACACGCAGAATGGCCAGCGGTTCTGCTGTCCCCGGCGGCAGCACCACGTTCTTGTCTTCGGGCACCAAGTCAGATTTTGTTCCCAAAACAATCGTCGGCTTTCCGAACTCAAAAAGTTTATTTCGGAGTTCTTCGTGAACGTCCTGCCAGCCCTTCGAAAGGTCGACCAAGATCACGCCGACATCGCATTTGCGCGCCGCATCGACGACAGCATCGTTGAGTGCGTTGTTGAGCAGCTTGGTGTTTTCGTCGTGCAGACCCGGCGTATCGACGAACATGATCTGTGCCGTGTCCGTCGTATGAATGCCGAGAATGTGGCTTCGCGTCGTTTGGGGTTTCGCTGTGACGATCGCGAGTTTTTGCCCAAGGATGCGATTCATCAAGGTCGACTTGCCCGCATTCGGCGGACCCAGAATTGCGACGAAGCCCGCGCGAAAGGCCATGCCTACGCCAGGTGGCTTTGACTCGCTCAAGTGACCGGCTCCTCTATGATGACTTCAGTTGGAAATGTGGCTTCATCGGGTTCACTCGCATCCAAGCGTTCGAGTGCTTTTGTCGCGGCGATCCGTTCGGCCATGCGTTTGTTCCGCGCCGTTCCCTGCCCCCAGCCTTCGTCGCCCAATCGGACTTCAACCGTGAACCGGTTCTCGTCACCATCGACCTCCGAGTCGTTGACACAGACGTAGATCGGAAACGCGCCGGTGTCCGCCATAACCCATTCTTGAAAACGTGTTTTGGGATCGCGGACGAAACGCGGCGCATTTTCGTCCAACGCTTCGGCGAATACCCGCCCCAAAAAACGCTCAACGGGTTCAAGTCCTCCGTCGAGATACATCGCGCCCAAGATCGCCTCAACAGCGTCCGAAAGGATCCCCGGTTTCGTCACACCTCCCGACTGCAATTCCGTGCGGCCGAGACGTAGAAAAGGCCCGATCTCGAGGTCGCGAGCGAGATTTGCAAGGGACCGTTGGTCGACGAGGTTTTGCAGCGAAAGCGTGAGTTCACCCTCCGCCCAAGCGGGGTGCCCATCGAAGAGTGCGCGCGCAATCACAACGCCGAGCACCGAGTCTCCTAGAAATTCGAGCCGCTCGTTGCTGTCGCCGGCTTGGCGCTCATGGGCGTAAGAAGAGTGTTTGACTGCTGTTTCGAGCAGAGAGATGTCATTGAACTTGTAGCCGAGTACGTCTTGCAGTCCCGCAACGTCCGGCCAGCTGGGTTCTTCGCGTTTGACCGAGCTCATGAATACAACCGAGTCAACTGCGAAGCTCATCGATCCAGCCACCCCCGAACACTTCATCGTTGGCTTCCGAATCATAAAAGACCGCAGCCTGTCCAGGCGTCACGGCTTCAACGGCTTCATCGAACTCGACTTGAACACGCCCCTCATCCACAACATGAACCGTCGCAAGCACCGCCTCATGCCGATGACGTATCTGCACCCTGGCGCGTACCGGCTCCGAGGGCACCACACCCGAAACCCAATTCACACGACCCACCTCAGCGGTTGTCGAAGCAAGGTCTTCCCGATCGCCCACAACAATGCGACCGGTCTCAGGGTCGATACGGCTTACATAGAGCGGCTTGTTGGCATGGTCGATTCCAAGCCCATGGCGCTGACCGATGGTGAAGCGATGAATGCCCCGATGCTGCGCGAGCACTTGCCCATCGTTGTCGACGATTTCACCCGACGCTTCACTGGCCTCGGGCCGAATTTTTTCGACCATCGCCGCGTAGTCGCCATCCGGGACGAAACAGATTTCCTGACTCTCGGCCTTGTCCGCTGTCGCGAGGCCAATTTCACGAGCGAGCATGCGCACTTCATCCTTGCTCATTTCGCCCAGCGGAAACCGTGCACGTTGCAACTGGTCTTGGCTGAGTTCGAACAGGAAGTAACTTTGGTCTTTGCGCCGATCACGAGAACGAAACAACCGAGCGAGCCCGCTTTGTTCATCGCGTTCGATGCGCGCGTAGTGCCCCGTCGCGACGGATTTCGATCCGAACACACTCGCCCGCGACATCAAATGCTCGAACTTGAAGCGCGAGTTGCAGGTCACGCAGGGAATCGGGGTTCGTCCCGCGAGGTATTCGTCGGCGAAGTTCTCAATCACTTCTTTGCGAAACAGATCGGCGTAGTTCGCAACAAAGAAGCGAATCCCCAAGGCGTCGGCGACCCGTCTTGCGTCGTCGGCATCTTCCAACGAACAACAGCGCGATGCGTCTCCCGACAACTGCATGGTGACGCCAATGACTTCATAACCCTCTCGAGTTAACAGCGCTGCTGCTACCGAAGAGTCAACACCACCCGACATCGCGACGACAAGTCGTTCGCGTGTGGATGCGTCTTGGTCTTGTGATGATGAAGCCGATATTGAAGCCGATATTGAAGCCATAGTGAGGTCAACCAGCGCGCAAGCAAGCGCGGTTCAGAAGGAATCGAGGCGGGAACTTGCCAAATGTCGCTACGAAGCGCCCGCGGCACGAACCTTGGCAACTTGCGGTTCTAAAATATAGGCGGCACGGTCAATCTGTTCGCTGTCATTTCCGAGCCCTACGCTCAAGCGCAGGGACGCCAGGGATTCCTCGGGGGTACGGCCCATCGCGGTCAACACGTGCGAAGGGCTGATCGATCCCGAATGGCAGGCCGCGCCCGCGGAGACGGCAACCCCTTCGAGGTCGAGGGACTGGAGCAAAACGTCTCCCGCTGCGCCGCAGAACTCGACGCTCAGCGTGTTGCAGAGCACGGAAGCCTCGTCGCCGTTGCGTCGGACATCGGGGATGCGCGCTTTAATCGCGTCCCACAACCGGTCCCGAAGCGCGCCGTAATTCGCGATGCGGTCGTCGAGGCCGTCGGCGGCGATTTGCGCGGCCAAGCCGATGGCGACGATGCTTGCGACGTTCTCCGTCCCTCCGCGAAAGCGTCGTTCCTGAGGTCCACCCCGCAACAGCGAATCGCAGCCCGTCCCCTCGCGCACGACCAAGCAGCCAATGCCTTTGGGTCCATTGAACTTGTGCGCAGAGCAAGACAGAAAGTCAGCGGGGACATCGTTCAAGTTCACGACGGCTTTGCCAACCGCCTGGGTTGCATCGACGTGGAGCAAACAACCCGCCGCTTTGATTCGCTCAGCAATCTCAACCATCGGCTGCACGACACCCGTTTCGTTGTTGGCCCAAATAATCGACACGAGTTTCGTCGGTGTCGCAAGTGCGGCATCAAGCTCAGCTAGGTCGATCGTCCCCTGATCGTTTACGCCAAGCCGCACGACCTCGGCATCTCGTGCTTCGAGCCATTCGAGTGGGGCCGTCACTGACGGATGTTCAACCGCGCTCGTTACAATTTTACCGGGCAAATCTGACAATCCAAAAAGGACCGTATTGTTCGCCTCGGTAGCCCCACCGGTAAAAACCACTTCGCTGGGCTTCGCCCCTAAACAAGCCGCGAGTTGATCGCGGGCTCGGTCCACCAAGCGTTTCGCCGCAGCCCCCTCGGCGTGGGTACTCGATGGATTTCCATACCCATCGCGCAGCACGGGTACCATCGCTTCGACAACATCCGGATGAAGGGGCGTCGTGGCGTTGTGGTCCAAGTAAATGCGATCGCTCATGCTGGGGTCACTCTTGCGTCGGGAGCGACTTCTTCTGGAATCTTGGCGAGCACATCAGCCAACGTCGATCGATTCGAAAAACTTCCGGTGGCCCGGTCGAGTTCGGCGATCATCTCGTCGACGATCTTGTTCACGGGGGTGCGAAGCTCGTCTTCGATCTCGGCTCGGTTTCCTCTCAGGGAAACGACCAAGTCAGAAATTTGAATACGTTCTGAAGGACGCCCCAACCGATAGCCTTCGTCTTTCCCCCCTACTGAACACAGGCTCAAGATTCCCTTGTCTTCTAGCTTGTCGAGGATCTCGCGCACCGCACGAACCGACGCCCCGACTCCGTTGGCAAGCTCCTCCGCGCCCGGTGCCAAGGCTCCCTCGCGCCGGTCGCGGAAACATCGCGCGACCTCGACCGCGAGATGAAAGCCCAACGTTTCGACTTCGGCGGGACACAAAGACTGGCTCTGAACTTCGAGGCGATAAGAGTCCCTATTCTGATGCGCAAAGCTAAATTCGGCACCGAGCAGTACAATCGCCCAACACACGTACAACCAAACGAACAACAAGGGCAGCGCGGCAAAGCCACCATAAAGCGCGCTCGACTTTGCGGCCCCAATGCTCATGCCCACGTACGACTTCTGGGCGACAGAAAACAGAACGGCGGCAAGACCGCCGCCGATCAATGCAGAAACAGCCTTGACTTGGGTGTTTGGAAAAAACCAGTAGATGAACGAGAAGCCAATTAACAAAAAGAGTTCAGGCGCATGTTTGAGGCCCATCTCGTAGAGCAAAGGAAAACCCGGCACCTCGAACAAGCGCGCGAGCATCGGGTCCGACCCAAGCGACGCCCCGAGCGACATCGCGACACCGGTAAAAAGCGGAACCACGATGATCACGGCAAGGTAATCCGCAAAGCGTCGCGCGATCCCCCGATCCTTGCGAACCCCCCATATGGAGTTGAGCGTCGTCTCGAGATGTCGGAGTGCGAAGATCGTCGAGACAAAAAGCACTGCAGCACCGAGGCTTCCGAGGCCCACGATGTTGGCGCTGACAATCAGCTCCAACAAGATGGATTGCACTTCCGGACTTCCCGCGGCGATGTAGCCAACCGCGATCGCCGCAAGCTCGTTGTTGGGATCGAACAGACGTACGATCGAAAGCGCGACCGCGAGCAGTGGAATCACGGACAGCGCGGTGACATAGGTCAGCGCACTCGCCCGCAAAAGAAGCTGATCCTTCACGAAGCCTTCGCCGACCATCATCATGACCTGAAGCGTTCGCGTCGCAAAGCCCAAAAATGAGCCGGGGCGCATGTCGAGGCTCCAGAGATCTTTCAGCATAAACTGACGCGCGCGATCAATCCGGTCGACAACCGACAGGCTCATGGCTTCCCCTCGACCGACGCCCATCCAGCAAAGCCCTCGATGATACGAGGACCGATGCCGGGTACGCGCGCTAAGTCGTCAATCGAGGCAAAGCGTTCTTGTTCCCGCGTGGCGACGATCGCAGCGGCGCGGCGCGGGCCGATTCGGGGCAATACCTCAAGAGCAGCCACATCGGCGATGTTCAAATCAAGCGTCTGACCGAACAACAGGCGCGCGGGGCCTCGTAGCGCGGCTTTCGCATCGCGTTGCTCAGCGCAGACCACGCGGGTCGTCCAGCCATTGTGCGCCGAAACTTCAACGGGCGAAGAACAAAGTGCCGGGTCTTGAGATCCTTTTGTCCACGTCACATGAAAAAGACACATACACGCGGCGAGACACAGAAGCCCACCGGCAAGGCCGCGCTCGCGTTCGTTGCTCTGCGCTGCGTGCATATTCAGGCCTCCACGCGGTCGGGCTCGACTACCAAGCCCTCAGACTCTCGATTCGTTTGTTGTTCTTTTCGCGTGTCTTTCTTTCCGAAATCATCGCAGTCAGGACACGTCCCTTATCGGACGTCCGCCACCGGCTCTGCGGCACCGTCTTCAATGAATTCGGCATGCAGTGAGCGCAGAGCAAGTTCGGCATATTTTTCCTCAATCACGACTGAGATCTTGATCTCACTTGTGGAGATCAACTGAATGTTGATGCCTTCAGACGCAAGGGTCGTAAACATGCGGGTGGCAACGCCTGCGTGATCCTGCATCCCAAGACCCACGATCGAAATCTTCGCGATGCTCTGGTTGCCTTCGACTTCGCTGGCTCCGATTTCACTTGCAGCTGCGTTCGCGATCTCAAGCGCTTTCTTGTACTCGGTGCGCGAGACAGTAAACGTCATGTCGGTCGTGCCGTCGCTAGACAAGTTCTGCACGATCATATCGATCAAGATCCCTGCCTGCGAAAGCGGCTCGAACAGTTTGCCCGCGATGCCTGGATGATCTTGCACACCCTTCACACGAATCTTGGCTTCGTTCAACTTATGAGTCACACCCGAAACCACAAGGCGCTCCATGACATCCTCCTCACTCATCACCCAAGTACCCTCTGCATCGTTGAAGCTTGAGCGTACGTGGATCGGCACCCCATATTGGGTGGCGAATTTGACTGATCGAATCTGCAGCACCTTTGCACCGAGACTCGCCATTTCGAGCATCTCTTCATACGAGACACTGTGAAGTTTTCGTGCGTTTGGAACGACGCGCGGGTCGGCGGTATAAACGCCGTCGACGTCGGTATAGATCTCGCAAACGTCCGCTCCGAGCGCGCACGCGACCGCGACCGCCGAAGTGTCTGACCCCCCGCGACCTAACGTCGTGATGTTTCCCGCTCCGTCCACACCCTGAAAACCTGCAATGACTGCGATGACGCCATCATCGAGAGTTTCGCGCAGCGTGGAACAGTCGATATCACTGATCCGGGCGCGGCCGAAATCAGAGTCAGTATGCATGCCCATCTGCCCGCCCGTAAATGAGCGTGCTTCGAAGCCGAGCTGACCGATCGCCATGGAGAGCAGAGCGATTGTTTTCTGTTCCCCCGTCGAAAGTAGGACGTCGAACTCCCGCGCGTCGGGCTGTTCGCCCCCGAGTTGCTGTGCAAGTTCGACAAGGCCATTGGTCTCACCACTCATCGCCGACACGCACACAACCACTTGGTTGCCCGCTTCATGGGTTGCGATCACGCGCTTTGCCACGTTTCGAATTCGCTCGGGGTCACCCACACTGGTGCCGCCGTATTTTTGAACGATCAGGGACATGACTCTCTATCTCTCTCCACGCTTCGGTGCATCCCGGGCTGGCTCGTGGCATGTCTTACCGAATTGACTTGGATGTCTACAATTTCGTGAAGGGTCTTGCGACAGCGCCGAGGGCCTCGCGCCAGACTGAAGCCACTTCGAGACTGCGCTCACCCGTCGCCGTTACATTGCATATTCTGGGTGAAGTTTCTTCGATCTGCTGTTCATTGTTCGCGCCGCCCGCCGACCCAGTCGGCGAATCGACGTCACCCGGAGCGGCTATCCCACGTTCAATTTCGACCTGTACATGATCACGCGGCAATGAGCGGGGAAATCGATTTCCCCATTCAATCGCCAGTACCGCAGGCAATGCCATTAGGTCGAGGAAACCTACCTCCTCAAGCGCCATCTCGCTCTCCAATCGATAGAAATCTAGATGAACGAGTTGAGGGCCGGTGGCGCGTTCGTACTCATTCACAATGGCAAAGGTTGGGCTCGTGACGGTCACCGGGTCAAGGCCTAGTCCCGCGGCCAAGCCCTTCACGAAGTGCGTTTTGCCTGCGCCAAGCTCGCCGATCAGGCTGATCGCAAGCGCACCCTCCGCAAAAGCGGCAGGTCGAAGCGCCTGGGCGAGTTTTTCCCCTGCGCTCGCGGTCTCTTCAGGCGCCAGGGAATGGAAGGAGAAACGAGAATTCTCGCTCACGCTGGAGGGCCTCCGGTTGGTCGGGGTCGGATCCCCGACGAATTTCTTCACAGCATGCCGGCAACGCGTCGGCAAGCTCGCTTGCGAGCATGCCGCTCGGACCGGTTTGCTGTGACAGGCCATCGGCAGTCGCACCGTGGATCCATGCCGCGAGGGTCGCCGCGTTCCAGGCGTCGAGTCCCTGCCCCAGGAGTGCGCCGACCATTCCGGCGAGCACATCGCCGGTTCCACCCGAAGACAGGTTCGGTCCGCCATTCGGGTTGATTGCAATGCGACCGTCAGGTGCTGCGATGACGGAACAGGCTCCCTTTAGCAACACGACTGATCCCGTGGCCTCACACAACTTGCGAGCCGCGCCGATTCGGTCGCGGTTGATGTCTGAACTGGACACGCCCAACAGGCGCGCTGCCTCGCCTGGATGCGGCGTCAATACCGTGGGGGCTTCCCGTGCAGCGAGGATTTTCAAAAGTCCGCGCTGGGTCGAGAATGCATTCAGCCCGTCAGCGTCGAGCACAAGCGGACATTCGATCCGCTTTCCAAGCTCTCTCATCAAGCCCGTGGTCTCTTCCAGCTGTCCTACGCCCGGACCCATGACGACGACGTCGCGTTCATGCGCCAGCTCAATCAGCATCGCGGCAGAACTTGCGGCGAAACAATTCTCTTGGGTGTCGCGGACCGGGACTGTCATGGCTTCGGTGTTCTTGATTTCCAGAATCGCACTCACGCCGGCGGGACACGCTACGGTGACGAGCCCAGCGCCCATCCGGGCGGCGCCGAGGGACGCAAGGTGCGCCGCGCCGGTCATGCCGGGTGCGCCAGCGACGACGAGTACGTGTCCGAAGCTGCCTTTGTGTCCGTGCTTCGGCCGAACCGGAAGACTCTTGCGCACAACAACTGGCGTCCAGACTTCGGCACTCGGCATCACACCTGGCGCGTGGTCTTCGATTCCGATTCGGGCAACGAACACTTTCCCTGCGTGTTCGCGACCGGGCTCCAGGGCGAGCCCGACCTTCGGAAGGCCAATTGTCACGGTTTCGCTCGCGCGAACCGCAGTGCCGAGCACTTGCCCCGTATCCGAGTCGATTCCGCTGGGTACGTCAACCGCGATGACCTTGGCCCCGGCCTCGGACGCGCGGTTGATGCGCTCCACCGCTTGTTGCGCCTCTCCCTCAAGCGCTCTGGAAAGGCCAGTCCCAAAGAGTGCGTCGACCACGATTGTGGCAGAACCCCATTCTTCACCTTTTGCTTCTTCTGCGAGCACAGCCGACACGCCCACGGCGAGCATGCGCCGATAATTTGCCTCGGCATCGGCTGGCAAACTTGCGGAAGTTCCCACCAGCACCGCGACCACGTGAATCCCAATTTGATGCAAATGGCGGGCGATCACGAAACCGTCACCACCGTTGTTCCCGGCGCCACAAATGACTTGAACGTTGGGGGTTGAAGTCACCGTGTCTGTGGATGTTGTTGAGGCATTCACTGCTGCAGCGACACGCTCCGCGACGGCGCGTCCGGCGCTCTCCATCAAGACTTCACCGGCGACTTGCAGCGTCTCGATCGTGTGGCGATCTAGCGCGCGCATTTGCTGCGCAGTCACGAGCGGCCAAGCGTGATGAATCACCATAGTTTTTCTCAATTCGAAAATTTGGAATGAGCGTTCTACCGCGAGACCAGGCGCTCGCCGGGCGCCGGCTAGGCTTCGAGAGCCCGAACAAGTTCGTCCGCAAGTTGCTGCGCGATCACCTGAACGTTTTCTTCGTTCTCGCCTTCGACCATCACTCGGGCAAGACGCTCAGTTCCGCTGTAGCGGATGAGCACGCGGCCACGCTCGCCAAGCTGTGCTTCAACGTCAGCAATGGCGCTCTGCAGCGTTGGCAGTGACTCGATGGGCTTTTTCTCTGCAACGCGAACCCCGAGTAGCGCCTGGGGGAACTTCTCGTAGTCCGCGGTCAGTTCCGAAAGCTTTTGCCCAGTCCTCGCCATCACACTAAGAACTTGGAGCGCGCTCTTGAGGCCGTCTCCTGTGCGCGAATGGTCGAGAAAAATCAGATGACCGGACTGTTCACCGCCGAGGTTATACCCGTGCTGTCGCATGGCTTCTACGACGTAGCGGTCGCCAACCTGCGTACGGCGCAGGTGAAGCCCCTGTTCTTCCAAGTTTCGTTCGAGGGCCAGGTTGCTCATCACCGTCGCAACGACGCCGTCTCCGCGAAGTATGCCCCGGCTCTTCATGTCTCGCGCACACAGCGCCAGCAGCATATCGCCGTCGAGAACGCGACCTACTTCGTCGACCAGCACCACGCGGTCCGCATCTCCATCGAGTGCGATGCCGACGTCGGCGCGCAATTCTTTTACCCGCTCTGCGAGTTTCTCCGGAAACAACGAGCCGCAACCGTCGTTGATGTTTCGGCCGTTGGGCTCGATCCCCATGCTGTGCACTTCGGCGCCTAGCTCCCAAAGCACGATCGGCCCCACTTTGTAAGCCGCACCATTCGCGCAATCGAGTACGACACGAAAGTCGTTCAAGCTGCAATCGATGGGGAACCCGTTCTTCAGGTTCACGACGTACCTTGCGGCGGCATCATCAATGCGACGCGCGGCTCCGAGACAATCTGAAGACGCGAGGCCCCCGCGCAACTCGTCCGAACCGACAAGCCCTTCGATGCGCTTTTCGATGGCATCGGCGAGTTTGAACCCGTCCTGGCCGAAGAACTTGATTCCGTTGTCCCGGTATTGGTTATGGCTCGCCGAAATCATCACGCCGGCGTCACAGCGCATGTCCGTGGTTAGGTAGGACAATGCGGGCGTCGGCATGGGGCCTACTTGAATGACATCAACGCCCATTGAAGTGATTCCAGCTGCGAGGGCGTCCTCGAACATGTATCCGGAAAGACGAGTGTCCTTGCCGATCAAAATGCGGTGTGCGTCGCGACCGCCCTGCCCGCGAAAGACGAAGGCAATGGCCTGGCCGAGGGCAAGCGCCATCTCCGCCGTCATGGGATGTACGTTGGCTTCACCACGAACGCCGTCGGTACCAAAGAGCTTTGCCGGATTGTCGCTCACGACTCTTGTGCCTCATTTTCTGCGCCCGGGACCGGTAGGTCTTCGTGCGGTTCGGGAGCGATGTGGAGCACCACTCTGACGGGTTCTTCCGTTTCCATCCGCACCGTTCCGGCACCGAGGATCAAGCTCACTTCCAACTCTTCCTTTGCGTTGAAGCCGCTCAGGTCTACCGGTTCGGTCACGACTTCGCGCAGACGCAAAACCTGCCGCCGTGCCCCCGTCAACCAAACATGACTCGGCCGCACTTCGACTCGCTCGAGAACGTATCCCTCGGGCAGCGTGCCTGAAGTGTCGACGCGAATCCCAACCGATTTCCGCCCACGCGGTTCAAAGTCAATGAAAATCCGAGACGGTGAGCGACTGACGATTCGCGCGCCACGGGGCAGCGAGACGTTCGAAACGTCGACCTCGAACTCAGCTTCTCCGGGCTTACTCCCCGACACATCAATGGAATAAAGCAGCTTGGTGCTATCGACGTTACGCAGAGATGCCTGGCTACCCATGATCCGCACGTTGATGTTTTTGGGCGTCTGGTCGGTCACGACGAGTTCTTCGCTCAGTGACGCCAATTCAATCGGCACGTCATATGCGCGCTCGATCGACGATGCCCCTTGAGCAAGTCCCCAAAGAATCACCGCGATCACCAAGGCAAGCAGGAGTGCACCAGGACGTAAATTGGAGAATCTTCGCGACATGAATAGAGTTTGAATCCTTGACCGAAACCTTGAACGTTAATCTTAGGACCTGAAATTTCGGGCCCCGAGCGCGGCTACGACATCCCCGCGAACTTGCTCGCGGCTGCAGAATCATTCGCCTCCGCGACTTCAAGGGGACGTGCGATCTCTTCGCTCGTCGGAAGTTCGCGGCGTTCGTTTGCCAGGATCTCACGCAGCGCGACCCGGAGATGTGGTGCGTCGAGGCCGCGCAACATTTCGCCTGCCATCACAATCGAAATCGTACCCGTCTCTTCGGACACGACGATCACAACGGCGTCGGTCTCTTCGGTGATCCCCACCGCGGCGCGGTGACGGGTCCCGACGCCCTCGGGCAAGTCGGTTTTCAACGTCAACGGCAGGATGCAGCCAACCGCCGCAATGCGTCCCTCTTGAATCAACGCCGCACCATCATGCAAGGGCGAGGTCGGCGCGAAGATCGAGTTCAGCAGGTCCTTTGTCACGGCGGAATCGATGCGCGTCCCCACTTCGACTTGATCGCTGAGCGCAGTCTCCCGCTCCAGCACCATCAAAGCGCCAGTCTTCTGGCGAGCCAGGCTCTGGGCGGCGCGAACCACTTCTTCGACGACGTGCGATTCTTGTTGCGCGGACACGACCGGGAAAAACCCGCGTCCCACCCTAGCGAGTGCTCGGCGAATATCATGTTGAAACAACACCACCATAATCAGAGGGGCATTATTCAAGAAGTTGTCAAGGACGATGCCAACTGCGACCAACTCAAGGGTCTGAGACAGCAGGCTCGCAGCCATCAAGACAATCAAGCCAACAAGGATTTGAACCGCGCGCGTTCCGCGGATCAACAGCAGGAGCCAATAGATCCCCGCGGTCACGAGGATGATGTCGATCGAATCTCGAAACGGGTCGAAGTCCAGAGCAAATTGCGCCCTAGACTCCGTCAAGTATTCCCACAGAAACTCGATCACGTGAGGGCCCTCCTCGCGCCCAACACCTTGGTACCTAGATTCGATTCCCCACAGCTTCCGCGAGCCGTTACGACGCGACTAACTCGGCATTGGCTCCGGGTCTGGAACATTGCCACCTGTAAGCCCGTCGTTCGGTTCAGACTCTGGTTTTTCCGTCACGCTGGGTGCCGGTGTGTCTTTCAACACTTTTTCGAACGGAGGCAGGTCGATGTTTTTCAACAAGAGATCGAGATCGGCCGTATTGAGGGTTTCGCGCTCGAGCAAAGCCATCGCGATGCGATCGAGCACGTCGCGATTTTCGGTCAAGAGTACCTTCGCCTCATCGTACTTGCCCTGCAACAGGGCCGCGACTTCAGCGTCGATCTCTTCCGCCTTCTTCTCGCTGTAGTCCTTGCGCGACATCATGTCGCGACCGATGAACACGTCGGAACCGCTGTCTCCATATGTCACCGGGCCGAGAGCGTCGCTCATGCCGTACTGGCAAATCATTCGACGCGCCCAACTCGTCGCTCCGTCGAGATCACTCGAAGCCCCCGTCGAAAAGTGTCCGAAGATGATCTCTTCCGAAGCACGCCCACCCATCGCGTGACGAATGCGGGCATAAATCTGGGTCTTGGTCAGATTGAAGCGGTCCTCTGTCGGATGCGTCCACGTGACACCGAGCGCCTGGCCACGAGGAATGATCGTGACCTTGTGAACGGGGTCCGAGTCTTCCGGCGTGAGCATGCAGATCAACGCGTGCCCCGCTTCGTGGTAAGCCGTGATGCGCTTGTCTTCATCACTCATGATCAAGTTGCGCCGCTCGGTACCGAGGATGACTTTGTCCTTTGCGTTTTCAAAATCGATATCACCAACGCGCTGCGCCCCGCGACGTGCCGCCAAGAGCGCGGATTCGTTCACGAGGTTCTGCAGGTCGGCGCCCACCATGCCCGGAGTGCCCCGTGCCTGGATTTCAAGATCGACGTCGTCTTCGAGGGGAACCCTACGGGTGTGAATTTTGAGGATCTCGAAACGTCCCTTGAGATCCGGTGCACCCACAACAACCCGGCGATCAAAGCGACCGGGGCGAAGCAGTGCGGGGTCAAGCACGTCGGGGCGGTTCGTCGCGGCAACGAGAATAACACCCTCGTTACTTTCGAAGCCGTCCATTTCGACGAGCAACTGATTCAACGTCTGCTCACGTTCATCGTGCCCACCGCCGAGCCCAGCGCCACGATGGCGACCGACTGCGTCGATTTCGTCGATGAAGATGATGCACGGCGCGTGCTTCTTGCCCTGCAAGAAGAGATCGCGCACCCGAGACGCACCGACCCCCACAAACATCTCGACAAAGTCAGAACCGGAAATCGAGAAAAACGGAACTGAGGCTTCGCCAGCGACGGCACGAGCCAACAACGTCTTCCCGGTACCCGGAGACCCCACGAGCAGCACACCCTTCGGGATACGTCCGCCGAGTCGAGTGAACTTCTTCGGCTCTTTGAGAAAATCGATAATTTCTTCGAGTTCAAGCTTCGACTCATCGATGCCCGCGACGTCCTGGAACGTCACGCGTGTTTCGTTTTCGTTCAGCATCCGCGCCTTCGACTTGCCAAAGCTCATCGCTTTGCCACCGCCGGACTGCATCTGCCTAATAAAGAAGATCCACAAACCGATAAAGAGCAGCAGCGGGAACCACATGATCAGGATCTGCCGCCAGAAGCTGCCTTCGTCCTTCGGCTGTGCTTCAAATTTGATCTCGTTCTCTCGAAGCAGTGTGATCAGGTCCTGGGTCACCACCGGTGCATACGTGGTGAACTCGGTGCCGTCCGTGAGTTTGCCCTTAATCAGGCCCTCTTCGATCATCACGCTTTCGATGCTCTGGTCTTCGACGTCAGTCAAAAAGTCGCTGTACGCCACTTCTGGAGGAGTCGACTCGTCCTGGTTGAGCATCGTGACGAGGAGGAGGATGACGACAAGGATCACGACCCACAGCGCCATGTTCTTGTAAAATTGCTGGTTCACAAAGTCCCCTGGTAATTTTCCGAAAATCGGTTCGCAAAGTGCACAGCCAAAAGGGCTGCTTCTTCTGCGGGTCTTGGGCGCGTCCACCCATGTTTAAGCACGCATTTTGATTGGACAACGTCCTGCGTGATTTATCCCTTTCCCGCCTGAACATGTGAGCGCACGACACCGTGGCTCTCTAGTTCAATCGGTTTGGGATGCTCTTGCCTTGAATGGATGCCGAATCTTAGAAATCAGTTCGATTCCCGTGCTTTGATGCCTTTCATTTCGCATTTCTGCCGCAGCTTTCGTGCATGCTCGATCGATATTCGATTCTAAAGCCACCAGAATCCGCATCCGCTGCTGGCGTTAGATCGACGAACAGACGCTCAATAGTTCACAGGCTCGCTTGCGAGAGCCACCTGAGCGCGTCCAGTCGTGGACACGATTGCTGAGGCAGTCGCAGGCATTTCGTCTCTTCCCTTCCAAGTGTCTGGTTCTAGTCGTTAAGTTGGCAGCCTAGCATGCTGTTTCAGGCATTACCCGGTTTCGCCTTCGATCCAATATAACAAGAATTTCTCGCGCAGTCGTTTGAGTCGCAGGCCTCCCGGCAGCTCGATTTCTCGACCGCCGTGCGCCCCTGGCCCTTCTGACAGAAACGCCACTGTGCGGGCAATGTGGATTCGGCTCTGGTCGCGCCCCGCTCCCAAGTTTTCAAATGCTCTCACGATGAGTCTCGTCGAAAGCGCCTCGTGGAGTTCGCCCCACCCTTCTTTGACGATCTCATAGCCATTT
>Ga0115003_10001698_pt1 | contig 19011 bp, 17 predicted proteins | sample ArcticOcean_MG_C_7_FD_88736 | JGI IMG/M metagenome (GOLD analysis project Ga0115003, IMG submission 88736) | Marine microbial communities from western Arctic Ocean - ArcticOcean_MG_CB11_88 | ecosystem: Environmental > Aquatic > Marine > Oceanic | place: Arctic Ocean: Canada Basin | collected... | reverse complement strand
GCACCCGCCACACCAGAACGTATCTTGGCCGCCGTCGACCGTGTGCGCACATGAACTGGATACGGATCAGCGTCGCGTCCTCGGCAGGGTCAGTTCCGCGCGAAGCAGGTACACAAATGTGCGTCTTCGCGGACCGCATCGAGGGCACTATCGGCGGCGGAGCCCTTGAATGGGAAGCCATGTCACATGCACGCCAAATGCTGCGCGCAGGGACCCTGACAGCCCGACAAACCATCCCGCTCGGACCTGCATTGGGCCAATGTTGCGGCGGATCGGTCACCTTGGATTACGCGCTGGGCAAAAAGATCGACACAACTGAACACCGGAACGTTTGGATCTACGGCGCCGGACATGTCGGGCGCGCGTTGACGTCCGTTATGGCGGGCTTGCCAAACGTTCAGATCATTTGGGTTGACACTGACGCGAACCGGTTTCCCGACACAATGCCCGAAAATGTGCAAATGTTTGTCGCCAAAGACCCCGCCTGCGCCGTTATTCACGCCCCCGACGACGCCGAACACCTGATCCTGACCTACGCTCACGACGTTGATCTGGCGATATGCCACGCGCTGCTTGGGCGCAGTTTTGACAGCGTCGGCCTGATCGGATCAGCCACCAAATGGGCACGATTTAAGTCGCGCCTCGGCGCATTGGGACATATCCCCGCACAAATTTCTCGCATTGCCTGCCCTATCGGCGACCCGTCACTCGGAAAGCACCCACAGGCAATTGCAATCGGCGTCGCTGCTGCGATGATTACACCGCGCCAAACTGCGAAAAAGGATCAAACCGCATGACCCTATTATCTCTTCAAGGACTGACAAAGGCCTACCCTGGCGTTGTCGCCAACGACAACGTGTCGTTCGAAATTGGGCGCGGCGAAATCCATGCGCTTTTGGGCGAAAACGGGGCTGGGAAATCCACGCTTGTCAAAACAATCTACGGATTGGTAAACCCCGATGCAGGCAGCATGTTGCTTGAAGGGGCAGCATTTGCACCGCCAGAACCACGGGCCGCACGTAAGGCCGGTGTGGCGATGGTATTTCAACACTTTTCACTGTTTGACGCGCTAAACGTGGCCGAAAACATCGCACTTGGCATGGAAAACCCGCCACCGTTACAAGACGTGGCTGAACAGGTACGGGAAGTGTCAGACCAATACGGACTTCCGCTTGATCCATCGCGCGTGGTCGGGGATTTATCTGCGGGTGAACGGCAACGGGTCGAGATTATCCGCTGCCTGCTTCAAGATCCCAAGTTGCTGATCATGGACGAACCAACATCGGTCCTGACACCACAAGAAGTCACGATTTTGTTCGAAACCCTGCGCAAATTGGCGTCTGAGGGGACATCAATTTTGTATATCTCACACAAGCTCGAAGAAATTCGGGCCTTGTGCGACCATGCCACCGTGTTGCGTATGGGCCACGTCGTGGGCGAATGTGATCCGAGTCAGACATCCGCGCGCGAAATGGCGGAACTAATGGTCGGCGCAGTGCTGCAAGTGCCCGAAAAACCCGACAAGCCAGCCGGCAACGTGGCTTTAACTCTGACCGGACTGTCTGCCCCTGCACCACATGAATTTGGCACCGCATTGCGCGATATTTCCCTGACCGTGCGCCGCGGAGAGGTCTTGGGCGTTGGCGGCGTTGCCGGAAACGGGCAAGACGAACTGGTCGCGGCCTTGTCTGGCGAAATGCGCGTTAGCTCGGGTATGGTGCGCATGGGCGACGATGATATTGGCCATATGCCACCAAATGCACGGCGCGCATTGGGCCTATGTGCGGCCCCCGAAGAACGCAACGGCCACGCCGCCGCCCCTGACATGACGCTGATTGAAAATGCGCTACTGACGGGCAATGTCCGCAAAGAACTGTCATCACGTGGTTTCCTAAAATGGGATCGCGCGCGCGATTTTGCAGCAGAGATTATCGAGAAATTTGACGTGCGCACGCCCAGCGCGGGCAGCACTGCACGGTCGCTATCTGGTGGCAACTTGCAAAAATTCGTCATCGGTCGTGAGATTTTGCAAGACCCCGATGTGCTGATCATCAACCAACCCACATGGGGCGTTGATGCGTCCGCAGCGGCGTCAATTAGACAAGCGATCTTGGACCTAGCCGTAGCCGGCGCAGCCGTCATCTTGATTAGCCAAGACTTGGATGAACTGATGGAAATCGCAGACCAATTTTCAGCCTTAAACGAAGGGCGAATGTCTGATCCACGCCCCGCTAAGGGCCTAACGATTGACGAAATCGGCCTGATGTTGGGCGGTTCACACGATATGGAGGTTTCACATGTTGATGCGTAGCGCTGCCTCCAGCAGACATATTTTTACTCAGAAAAAACAAGGGGCGTGCGCATGATCACGTTAGAGAAACGTGCAGGGCCATCCAAGGCTTGGGCCTTGGCGACGCCATTGGTGGCGGTTGCGTTAACCATGATCGTGGGTGGCATCCTGTTTGCCGCCTTGGGGAAAAACCCGTTCGAGACGATCCGCACAATTTTCCTTGATCCGTTGTTTTCAGAATTCGCTTGGTTTTACCGCCCGCAACTGCTGATCAAAGGCGCGCCTTTGGTGCTAATTGCAATCGGACTTAGCTTTGGTTTCCGCGCAGGTGTCTGGAATATCGGCGCCGAGGGCCAATACATCATGGGGGCCATTTGTGGGGCCGCCGTGGGCCTTGCATTCCATCCAATGGAATCGCGCCTGATCTTTCCACTGATGGTTTTGGCTGGCGCATTCGGCGGCTGGGCGTGGGCCATGATCCCGGGCGTTTTACGGGTCAAATTTGGCACCAACGAGATTTTGGTATCGCTCATGTTGGTCTATGTGGCCGAACAATTGCTGGCGTCTATGGCGCTGGGAGCAATGCGCAACCCCGAAGGCATGGGATTTCCGGGCAGCCGGAACTTGGCGCAATACCCATCCGCCGCCAACCTTGAACTGATCAAAGATTCCGGCATGCACTGGGGCGTCGTCGCGGCACTCATCGCGGTCATCTTTGCCTATGTCACGCTTTCGCGACACATTTTTGGGTTCCAAGTCCGGCTTGCGGGGCAAAGCCCCCGTGCGGCCAACTTCGCAGGTGTAAACCCGGCTGGCATGATCCTGATCTGCCTTGGCATTTCGGGCGCGCTTGCCGGTTTGGCCGGCCTTTTTGAGGTCGCTGGCCCTGCAGGTCAGATCAGCATCGATTTCAATGTTGGCTACGGGTTCACCGCAATCATCGTGGCGTTCCTAGGACGACTGCACCCAATCGGCATACTACTTGCAGGCGGCTTAATGGCGCTGACCTACATCGGCGGCGAAATCGCGCAATCCAATCTGGGACTGCCCGGCGCCGCGATCCAATTGCTGCAAGGGATGCTGTTATTCTTCCTGCTCGCAGTGGACATGCTGACCAATTATCGGATCAAATTTGGCAAAGGAGGGACCGTCTGATGGACCTGTCATCAATTAATCCAATCCTGCTGCTGGCCTCGCTTATGGTCGCTGCAACCCCGATCCTGCTGGCCGCAATCGGCGAACTGATTGTGGAACGCGCAGGCGTCCTGAACCTCGGGGTTGAGGGCATGATGATCACGGGGGCCGTCTGTGGGTTCGTCGTGGCTGTCAGCACAGGGTCACCTTGGCTCGGGTTCATCGGGGCCGCTGTTGGCGGGGCATTCCTTGCGCTGCTGTTCGGCATCCTGACGCAATACCTGCTATCAAACCAAGTGGCGACGGGCCTCGCGCTCACGCTATTCGGGCTTGGACTGTCCGCGCTTATCGGACAAGGGTACATCGGGATCAAAGCACCGTCTTTCCCCGATTGGCACATCCCGTTGTTGGGGGACATTCCGATCATCGGACCGATCGTGTTCCAACATGATCCGATGGTCTATGTCGGGCTGATCCTTGTGGCGGCAACATGGTGGTTCTTGCACAAAACCCAAGGCGGGCTCGTCCTGCGGGCGGTTGGCGAAAACCACGATGCAGCCCACGCATTGGGGTACAAAGTCACCCGCATTCGGATACTGGCGATCATGTTCGGTGGGGCCTGCGCAGGGCTTGGCGGCGCATACCTATCGCTCGTTCGCGTCCCGCAATGGACCGAAGGCATGACCGCCGGCGCAGGCTGGATCGCACTTGCGATTGTGGTCTTTGCAGGCTGGAAACCATGGCGGCTTTTGCTAGGTGCCTACCTTTTCGGCGGCATGACTGTTTTGCAGCTGAACCTTCAAGCCGCAGGGCTCGCCATTCCGGTCGAATACCTTTCTATGTCGCCCTATATAGCCACCATCGTCGTATTGGTTATTATGTCGGCAGGACGGGCACCTAGGTCACTTGGCCGAATCTTTCACGCCTCACGTTAAAGGCACCACCACAGTCCACTTTTAGGGAGAAAACTATGACTATGAAAACACTGTTTGCTGGGGCGACACTCGCACTTGGCTTCGCATCCGGCGCATTTGCCGATGCACATCAGACAAAGGTTGGCTTTGTCTACGTCGGGCCAGTTGGCGACGGCGGCTGGACATATGAGCACAACCAAGCCCGCCTTGCTGTTGAAGCTGAATTTGGCGACGCGGTTGAAACCGTTTTCGTTGAAAGCGTACCAGAAGGACCAGACGCAGAACGCGTGATGTCCCAGATGGCACTTGGCGGCGCTGACCTGATCTTCACAACATCATTCGGTTACATGGACCCAACGATAAACGTTGCGGCGAAATTCCCTGACGTGAAATTCGAACACGCAACTGGTTTTAAGCGGTCCGACAACGTGTCGACATACTCCGCACGTTTCTACGAAGGGCGCGCTGTTCAGGGCCACATTGCTGGTCAAATGACGACATCCAACATTATCGGCTACATCGGCTCTTTCCCGATCCCAGAAGTTGTGCGCGGCATCAACTCTGCGTACATCCACGCCAAGGCAGTTAATCCTGACGTCGAATTCAAAATCGTTTGGGCTTACACATGGTTTGACCCTGCAAAAGAAGCAGAAGCAGCTTCCGTGTTGATCGAACAAGGCGCTGACGTGATCCTGCAGCACACAGATTCCACAGCACCACAGGCAGCAGCACAATCCGCTGGCAACGTTGTGACATTTGGTCAGGCATCCGACATGGCTGAATTTGGTCCATTCCCACGCGTTTCATCCATTATTGATGACTGGGCACCATATTACATCGCACGGACCAAAGCGGTCATGGATGGCACATGGACAAGCACAGACACATGGGATGGCATTGGCGCTGGCATGGTCGGCATCGGTGAAATCTCATCTGCAGTTCCAGCTGAAATCAAAGCATCCGCAGAAGCCCTGCGCGATAGCCTTGCAGACGGTTCATACCACGCCTTCACAGGCCCCGTGAATAAGCAAGACGGCTCCGCTTGGCTGGCTGCAGGCGAAACTGCTGACGATGGCACATTGGCTGGCATGAACTTCTACGTAGAAGGCATCACAGGCGACGTTCCACAGTAACTTCGACACACTTGATACGACAAAGGCCCGTCAGAAATGGCGGGCCATTTTGTTCGTATGTCCGCTGCGAGCCCATTCTTACCGATGCTGCACGACGCACGCATGACCGTAAATCGCACAAATCTGCCGTTCGCAGTTCTTAGCATGGAAATAGTATGAGCCGTTAAGGCGCTTGCCTGCTGCCTCCAAAAGCGGTTTCAATTTCGACTACATCGCCCTGACCAAGCGCTATGTCGCTGGCAAAATGATAGGTATCGATTGTACCATCAGTACGGCTAATTCGAAGGCAATTTCTTCCACCACTCGAACCGTTTCTTACGGACCAAACAGGAACGTTGGCATGTGAATACCCCACAGAAAGGACAGCTGAGTTTCGCAATGAATAGGAAATGCGAACGCCTGCGCCACCTGATAATTCACCCTCAATTCTAGGGCCAAAGAACAGCGCTTTTTCTAAGACATCAAAACCATAGCGGGCTTCAGCTATCTCGACGGGACAGTTGAATGTATCGCCGTGGTTGGTAGAGAACATAGCGTTTTGACCAGCGCGTTTTGAGGTCGCGCCCCAGCCGCCCATCTGTGGTTCAACCATCGCATAGCGACGCCCTGTGTCGGGATGCTGCCCCGCGATGACGGTTCCGAAGATTGATGCGAAGTGCCCTGCAGGAAGCAAATCAGGCATTGCCTCGGCCAGTCCATGCCACAACATATCAACCAGCTTCATCCGTGTTTCGAAATAGTAGGCGTGCGCAGCAGTTGGACCTGCATGGAATAGAGTTCCCGGTGTCGTGAGAACCTCCAAAGGCGCAAATGAGCCCGCATTGGCAAAACGATCATTGTCTACGAGTGCCTTGTAAAAGACCTGACAGGCGACGAAAGCCCCATCACGGCTGAGATTGTATGGCCCTGCAGCCTCTGCCGGCGCATCCCTTAAATCGATGGTCATTCGCTCATCTGTAATCGTGATTGATGCCTTCCAAAGCGTTCCATCGTCTTGCTCTTCCACGAACGAAAAGTGACCAGACTGCAGTGCACGTAGCCCAGCCACCGCCCGCTGCTCTCCGGTCTTACGTGCTGTAGTGATCGCGACCTGCAATGCATCCGCTCCGAATCCATCGCAGAGCTGAACGATGGTCGTTGCTGCACGGCGTCCGGCAGACACCTGCGCCCAAAGATCGCCGCGTACAAAGTCTGGAAGGCGGCTGTTCTTGGTGATGATATCGACCACAGCTTCATTGCGTACACCTGCGTTAAAAAGGCGAACCATCGGCAAGCGTAAACCTTCGGCTACTATCTCAGTTGTTTTGGTCGACATCGATCCCGGCGTGCGCCCGCCAATGTCCCCCCAATGTGCAATAGATGCGACCCATGCAACGCAGGAGCCATTCGAAAAAACGGGTTGTGCCACGACGACATCGTTCAGATGTGTTACACCGCCATAGTTTGGATCGTTGGTGAGAAAGACATCACCGTCGACAATTGTATCCTCCATTTTTGCGATAATCGCCTGAACGGATTTGTCTAGAACACCAATAAATGACGGGATACCTGCACCAGAACTTACCAATTGCCCGTGTGCGTCCAAGACGCCGGTTCCGACATCAAGGACTTCGTAGATAATTGGGCTCATTGCAGTTTTGCGTAGCACTTCGAACATTTCGACGGCAGCTGCATCTAACCCCTGTGAAATGACGTCTAAGGTGAAACGATCAGCCATTGATAACTTCAAGAGCGCGCGGGAGGTCCGACAGGATTTCGGGACCATAGGCACGCAAAATAACAATGTCTTCAAGGCGGATACCAAACCGTCCCGGAAGATAGATGCCTGGTTCGATTGAGAACACCATGCCTTCCTCAAGAACAGTTTGAGACGTTGCGGTGAGGTAGGGAGTTTCGTGAATTTCTACGCCCATGCCGTGTCCCGTGCGATGCATAAAGTACTCACCATAGCCCGCTTGGGTGATGACATCCCGCGCCGCATCATCGACCACATGTGCCTTCACCCCCGGTTTGGCGACTGCCATTGCCGCTTGCACAGCAGCCTCAACTACGGCGTGGACTTCGACGTAGCCTTCGGGCGGTGTACCGATTCCAGCCATACGGGTCATATCGCTGGAATAGCCATCTTTGCCGCCTCCGATGTCCATGACCACAGCGTCACCGCTTTGCAAAATAGTCTCGCCCGTGTGGTGGTGTGGGAAGGCACCGTTGCCGCCCGCCCCGACGATCGCGAACAACGGGGTCACGCCTTGGGATTTGAAACTGTCGTGGATGATTTCCGCAACTTGCACTTCGGTCATGCCAATTTTCATCGCGGACCAAGCCGCTTTCATCGCGATGTCTGCCGACACAGCGTTACGCTTGAGTTTTCGATATTCATCCATATCTTTACGCATACGCAATGCGCCAACGGTGGTTGCCGTAAACTGACGTTTCGCGTCTGGCAAGGCATCTTGCACTAGCCCCGCGAAATCCGCCCGCATGGTTTCGTCGAGTGCAATGTTTTTTACAGGCGTAGAACCACAGGCTTGCAGTAATTTGGCAAATGCAGCATCTGGCCCATCTGCGTCGCTCCAAGTGTGGAACGGCAGATCAGTTTGAGTACGCGCACTTTCAGCCTCAAGTGAGGGCATTAAAAAGCCTGCGTAACCTTGGGTGACACATAATAGTAAGGGGCGTTCATCGCCGTGTGGCCGCACATCTAACAACCATGCCAGATGCGCGTTTGGCCCCAGTGCAACAAGATCAACGTCTTGTTCGACCATGGTTTGACGAAGGCGGTCAAGACGGGTCATTTTGATGCTTCCTCATATCCATGGATTTCACGGGCGCGGTCTGGTGTGACAAAGCCGTTTTTAATGTCCATTTCCACCGCCTTGGGATCACGCTTCTTTGGGTCGCCAAATCCCGCGCCCGAAGATGTAATCACCCGCACAACGTCGTCTGTGGTCAGCCCAAGGCCCGAGACAAAAGCGTAATGTTCTGTTTCGCCTGTAACTTTATCAACCTCAACGAAATTACCAGACCCTTCCTCACCACCGTTCAGTGACCACGGTTTCACGACGGAACGGGTATAGCCAGCAGTCAAAAAACCACTTTGCGTTCGGATGCGGTATTCAAGTACCAATCCGCGTCCACCGTTGAATTCACCTTCGCCACCTGGGGCGGTGTTAAGTGCCATCCTATCAATGAACAGCCCGTTGCGGGCCTCAGAGATTTCGGCAGGTGTATTGTAGGTTTCACCATGAAAGCCCGAGAAAATGCAGGGGTTGCCATCACGGCCTTCCCACGCGCCCCAGCCACCGATTTGCGGTTCAATAATCGTGTATTGGCGCCCTGTATCGGGGTGGATACCACCCACGAATGTTCCGCAGATAGAACTAAAATGCCCTGCAGGTAGGCGTTCAGGCACGTGCGGTGCCATGCAACGCCAGATCAGATCATAAACCCGGACTTCCGTTTCAAAATAAAATCCGATGGCGGCGGGTTCTTTCGCGTGGAAAACAGTACCCTCTGTAGTCAAAACTTTTAGGGGTCGGAACGATCCTTCATTGGCGGGCGTGTCTGGATCGGTCACGGATTTGAATAGCATTTGCGCACAAACGATTGTGCCGTCGCGGCTTGTATTCGTGCAACCAACATCCTGATCAGGATTGTCGCGAAGGTCGACGATGAATTCGTCATCTGTGATCGTGATCTTTACGTTGTATATGCGACCGTCATCCTGGGGTTCTGACAGTTCGAACGTACCTTTTGGCAATTTGGCCAGCTCAGCGCGGGCGGTCTTTTCACCAAAGTCCATAAAGCTGTCCATCGCCGCCTTGAATGTGGATGGCGTGTATTTGGCAGACAGTTCTTCTAGACGTTTGGCCCCAATCCGTACTGCAGCGATCGCGGCCCACACATCACCCAATAAGAAATCAGGCATTCGACTGTTACAGGTAATGATATCCATTACCGCTTGATCAGTCACACCTTCGCGGATCAGTTTGACCGCTGGCAAACGCAACCCTTCTTGTAAAATTTCGGTAGCATCCCCAGACAATGACCCAGGTGCCATTCCACCTACATCAGAGTTATGCGCAATATTGGCGGTCCACGCGATGATCGCACCGTCTGCAAATACCGGCATTGCCAATACAAGATCATTCAGGTGCGTCACCCCGCCATGCCAAGGATCGTTGGTGATGAAAACATCGTTTGGTCTGATGTCATCGCCAAACTTAGACAGAATAAACTGAACTGATTTGTCCAAGACCCCGATGAACGCAGGTATGCCCGCGCCAGAGGATGCAATCCGGCCCTGTGCGTCGGTGATCCCAGTGCCCATATCAAGCACCTCATAGATGATCGACGACATGGCCGTTTTACGCATTGCAGCGAACATTTCGTCCGAGGTGGCTTGGAGCGAGTTTTGGATGATTTCGAGTGTGATTGGATCGCTCATGACTGACCCTCCAACAAGATATGGATGTTGTGGTAGGCATCGATGGATACCGTGTTGTTGGGATGGATCACCACCGTCGTTCCAGGATCTTCGATGATTGCAGGCCCGTTGAACGCCATGCCTGCGCGCAGCTTTTCGCCGTCATAGATCGTGGCGGAATGTTTGCCTTCAAGCGCGTAATCGACGTCGCGCGTGCCTTTAACGGCTACGCTTGCATCGGCGTCACCCAAAGGTGCTGGAACCATTTCTAACTTGCCGACCTCGGCGCGGGCAACAAGGTGAATGCCGACCATTTCGACAGGTGCATCAAGACGGTATGTATATTCGCGCTCATAAGCGCCATGAAAATCGTCGGCGATTTTTGACAGTGCACCATCCGTAACCGTGCCATCCAGCAAGACCTCGGTTGTGTGTTCTTGGTTTTGATACCGGAATTTTCCATAGCGCAGGAACGTCAGTTTAGCAGGATCAACACCTTCCGCTTTGAATGTCGCACGAGCCTCGGCTTCGGCTTTTGCAAACACGCCTTCGATGCCCATGGCAGACCCTTCAGATAGATCAGCAAGTTGCGTCACGAAATAGTCGCGACGCAGGTCAGACATCATCATGCCCCATGCAGAAAAAACCGATGCAGCAGCCGGTACGACGACCTTTTTGACCTGTAGTTCTTGGCCCAAAGCCACAGCATGCATCGCACCGCCACCGCCGAACGCAAGCAAGGTAAAGTCACGCGTGTCGTGGCCACGATTGAGCGACACAAGTTTCAGAGCGTTGACCATATTGTTGTTGGCGATGCGCACGATTCCTTGGGCGGCTTCATCCGTAGACACGCCAAGTTTGTCACCGATCGCCTTCAACGCATTGCCTGCGCTGTCCATGTCCGCATCGATAGCACCGCCACAGAAATAATCTTTGTTGATACGGCCAAGCCAAAGGTTAGCATCTGTCGTCGTCGCATTTGTCCCGCCTTTGCCGTAGGCCGCAGGGCCGGGCAACGCGCCAGCCGATTGTGGACCGACGTGCAATTTATCGAAATCATCGACCCACGCGATAGACCCACCACCATTGCCGATTTCAACCAAATCGACGACAGGCACCATGATCGGATACCCCGCCGATTTGCGTGACCGTTCGATCCAATAGTCAGTCATGATGCGGACCTCGCCGCCCTCGATCAGGGAACACTTCGCAGTGGTGCCACCGATGTCGAGCGCAAGAATGTCAGGTTCGTCGATCAATTTTCCCAGCTCGGCAGCGCCCCAAAATCCTGAGGCAGGGCCGCTTTCGACCATCGTAATTGGTACGGCAGATGTCGCAGCAAGGCTGTCTACACCACAGTTCGATTGCATGATGTAGGGGCTTTGCGGCAGTCCTTGGGCGCGCAGGCTGTCGTCAAGATTGCCCAAGTAACGCGCCGCAACGGGTTGCACATAAGCCGACAGAACGGCGGTATTGGACCGCTCGTATTCCCGCCATTCGCGGGTGATTTGATGGCTCGCCACAATCGATACGTCAGGCCAAAGGCGTTGAACTTCGGCCAAGACGGCCTCTTCGTGGGCGGTGTTCGCGTAAGAATGCAGCAGAGAAATCGCCACGGCCTGCACGCCTTCAGCGCGGAAATGAGTGACGATGTCGGAGACACCGGACAGATCAAGCGGAATTCGCTCTGTACCTAGATAGGTCATGCGACCGGGAACCTCAGTACGCAGGTAGCGTGGTACAAATGGTTCTGGTTTTTCATAGTGTAGGTTGAAGAAATCAGGACGGTTGCCGCGTGCGATTTCGATGGTGTCGCGAAAGCCTTCAGTTGTGATCAGGCCAACAGTGACGCCTTTGCGCTCCGTCAGCGCATTGATGACAACTGTGGTGCCGTGGACCATGAAATCTACGTCTTTAGGATCGATGCCACCTTTAGCCATCACATTCAGCACGCCGGTTTCAAAGTTGGGTGGTGTAGTGTCAGACTTGGCCGTTGTGATTTTCATCCCTTCTGGGCCCGTTTCAATAGCGACCAGATCGGTGAAGGTGCCGCCAACGTCCGTGGCAATGCGTTTGGTGGTTGTCATATCAATTGGCCTCTTTCTTAAGGTATGCTTCAAGCAGGAACGCCAAAGCGCCTGCCTGTTTTAGGCTTTCAGCTGCTCCAACACGCTCAGGCGTAAAGTGCCCGGCATCGTGTAAGCAATTGAGTGTTCCAATCACCCGCTCGTTCACGACAATCGGAAGATTCATGCAGCTTTCACAACCCAAGGATTGGATCAGTTCATGATCGGGGAAAACGGCTGCGATCTCTTCGATAGAATTGGCAACGAATGTCTCATGTCGGCCTTGGACTTGTTCCGTCCATGAATTGTCTTGGATTGGTTTTTCGCCACTGGTGGCATAGGCATCTGGCATGTTGGAGTAGTTGCGCCGCGCCACACCGCGCACGTTATCCACTTCCATGAGGGTAAATAGCTTTACACCGATGGTTTTATCAACCAACGCTTCGAGCGCTTTGAAAGTGGCCATCGGTTGATCTGTCGATGCTATGGCTTTGGTGAAGTCGGTCATACGCCCTCCGCAAGTTTGTTTCTGAGATTAAGTTCTGCCGCGTCAACGACGGGCACTGCGCCAATCAATTGACGGGTATAAGCGGCCTTTGGAGCCGAGAATATTTGCGAAGTTTCGCCAAGTTCGACCAATTGGCCGGATTGGAAGACTGCGACGCGATCTGCAACGTTGCGGACAACGGCCAGATCATGCGTGATGAAAATGTAGGTGAGCCCATGCTTGGCTCGCAAGTCATTAAGAAGAAGCAAAACGCGTGCCTGAACCAACACATCCAGTGCTGATGTCGGTTCATCCAAGACCAGCAGGCGCGGATCACAGGCCAGTGCACGCGCAATGCTAACCCGCTGGCGTTGTCCACCCGACAGGGATGCAGGGGCGCGAGTACGCATATTGCCAGGAAGGCCAACGGCGTCTAATGCAGCCTCGACGGCTGTCCACCGTCCGGATTTTTTACCAATGTCATAAACGTCCAATCCCAATCGTACCGACGCCCCGATGGAGCGTTTGGGATTAAGCGACGTTAAGGGGTTTTGCTGAACTAGTTGAATGCGGCGGCGTTGCTTGGCGCTGCGCTTGGCGGACAGGGTTTGTCTATCAAATGCAATCTCGCCCGATGTCGCTGCCAATATCCCAAGGATCATGTTGGCAATCGTGGTTTTGCCAGATCCACTTTCGCCAACAATGGCGAGGCATTCACCAGCCTGCACATTCAGCGAAACATCACTGACCGCATGAACGGGACCCGTGGGTGTTTCAAATGTCTTCGTCAAACCGTTAAGTGCAAGAAGCGTCATAATGCATCTCCGTGACTTATGCGCGGCGCAAGGAAATCGTCGCTGACCTCCGGCACTTCGGGTATACCGACGCCTGTGATGCGGGGCACGGCGGACATTAGCGCCCGCGTATAGGCGTGTTGTGGGTTGGCAAATAATGCGTCGGTCGGCCCGTCTTCGACGATGTTTCCACGATAGATTACGTAAATCCGGTCGGCAAATTCACGCACGACGCCAAGATTGTGTGAGATGAACAAAACAGACGTCCCGTTTTGGACGACCATGTCGCGCATTAGGGTCAAGGTTTGGGCTTGGACGGAAACATCGAGTGCCGTGCCCGGTTCATCTGCCAGCAGCAGTTTGGGTTTGTTTGCCAACGCCATAGCGATCATCACACGTTGGTTCATGCCGCCTGACAATTGGAACGGATAGGCCCTTAACACACGAGCTGGATCGGGGATTGCAACCTCGTCAAGCAGTGTTGTTGCGCGGACGTGGCTGTCGGCTTTGGACAGCTTAGGGTCACGACGGCGCAAAACTTCGGTAAATTGATTGCCGATGGTGAACATCGGGTTCAACGAAGACGTCGGGTCTTGAAAAATTATCGACATTTCTGTGCCGCGCAACGTCGCACGATCGCGGGCAGACATGCTGTTGATGTCTTGGCCGTCGAACTGAACCGTCCCGTTGATGCGGGCGGTACGGGTTTCCTGTAGCAGGCCCAAGACAATGCGGGCGGTCACGGATTTTCCGGATCCGCTTTCGCCAACCAAAGCGATCTTTTCACCAGCTGCGATATCAAGATCGATGCCGTGTAGAACGTCGACCTGTCCGGCCAGTGTTTTGAACCCTAGGCGCAAATCTTTAATGTGCAAAAGGCTCATTCATCCACTCCCAACACATCGCGCAGGCCGTCACCCAGCAGGTTAAAGCCAAACACAGCGACCAGAATAGCGAGGCCGGGAAAGACCGTCAGCCACCAGCTGTCGGGAAGATATCGTGCACCTTCAGCGACCATCGATCCAAGGTCGGCGGTGGGCGGTTGGACTCCTAAACCGAGGAACGAGAGCGACGAGGCAATGATAATCACAAAGCCCATGTCGAGCGTCATTTTCGTGATAATCGCGGGCAGGCAATTTGGCAGGATTTCGCGGAACGCAATATGGCCAGCGCCAGCGCCAATGACTTCGGCCGCCAGCACATAACCTTCTTCGCGCTCACCTCGTGCAATGGAATAAACCAGCCTCGCATACCACGGCCACCACATTGCGGTGACGGCCAGCATGGCGTTCGTCAATGTGGGTTCCAACACACCCATCATGGCAATCGCGAGAACCAGCGGTGGGATCGACAGAAACACATCAACTATGCGCATCAGGACCATCTCAAGCCAGCCACCGATGTAGCCGGCTAGCAAGCCTATCATCGTGCCGATGGGCACCGCGATGGCGAGGACAACCACACCGAGGGTTAGGCTGATCTGATAAGCAAACAGGATGCGACTAAAAATATCGCGACCAACCAAGTCAGTCCCCATCCAGTTGTGGGACGATGGTGGGCGGTTGTTATTGAGAAAATCAACGACAGCGCCGTTGTGGGTAGGGAAAGGCGCAATCCACGGCGCGAAAATCGCGGCCAGCGTGATGAGGATTACAAGGGTCAGACCCAGAAGGCTCAGCGGATTGGCCGCGAGAATACGAAGAGTGCGGATCATGATGTCCCTCGCGTTGAATAGCGAATGCGTGGGTTCAAGAAAGCGATCATCAGATCGACGATGATGTTGACGATCAAGAATGTGATGGCGATGATTAGCACCGTGCCCATGATCGCGTTCAGGTCTTTGCGCAGGATCACGGCAACACCGTAACGGGATAGACCGGGCCATGCAAAGACCGCTTCGACCAGAAATGCGTTGCCGAGCATGGCGGCAAAATCTAATCCGATGATGGTTAGTGAAGGGATCAATGACGGCTTGAACGCATAGCTGCGTGCGATGCGGGATGGGAAAAAGCCATACGCCTGCGCCATCTCAATGTAGGGTTTATCATAGGTTTCGACCATGTTGGCTCGGGTCAGGCGTGCGGCTTGGCCGATGCCCGAGAGGGACAGCGCAATAGCGGGAAGGATAAGGTGATGCACCGCGCTACCGAAGGCGGTCCAATTTCCTGCCAAAAGCGTGTCGATCGTTAGGAATCCGGTGGTTCGTTCGATGTCATATATATCTGAAATACGCCCTGCGATGGGAAACAACGGGAGGTAGAAAGCAAATAGTAGCATTAGGATAACAGCCCAGACAAAGGCGGGTGCAGATACGGTAAGCAATGCTATGACGCGGACTAAATGGTCCTGCCAGCGCCCACGATAGTGCGCGGCAAGAATGCCTAGCGGCAAGCCAACAGCCACCATGATGAAACCGGCCAAGAAAACGAGTTCAAGTGTCGCTGGCAGGAATTGCGCAATATCTTGTGTGACTGGGCGGTTGGTGTAAAGCGACGTGCCTAGATCACCGCGCAGCACATCGACGACGAAGTGCCCATATTGAACAGGCAAAGAAGCATCCAAATGCATCTCTGCGCGAAGCTTCGCAATTTGCTCGGCGTTGGCATTGGGTCCGAGGGCGATCCTTGCAGGATCACCAGGGATTATTCTGGCTATTGCAAAGATCAGCATCGAAACGCCAACAAGCACAATAAGGGAGATACCTAGCCGGTTAAGCAGCAGGCGGAGAAATCCAGACATGTGGAGCTTTCAGAAAAATCAGAGGCAGATGTATATGTAGAAAAAGTGGGGCGAAGGCTCGGTTGCCGACGCCCCAGTTCAGGAAAATTATTCGCCAGTCATTTCCATCAAGCGGAAGCTGAAGCCCATACCATCAAGACCGAACGCCATCGCCGGATCGCTTAGTGCCGGAACATTCACACGATTTGATGCAGCAAAGACAGATTGGCGGTCAAAGCCGTAAATCGTCGGTGCAATAGCCATCAGTCGGGCGTTCAGCGCTGAATAAGCTGCCTCACGATCCGCATCAGATGTAGCTGAGCGGCCTGCGTCCAATGCTGCATCAACCTCTGCGTCATTCAGATACTCAGGCGACTGCCATGTGCCCGGCGTGGATGAATGATACATGCCGTAAAGCAGCGTGTCCGGATCACCCGTGACAGCATTCACAAACAATTGACTGATGTGCGGTGTGGTTTCTGCGGTTGAAACCTGCTCAGCAAACAAGGCCCATGGCAGCTTCGTGATGCTTGATGAAATGCCCATCTCGTTAAAGTTGGACTGCATCAACAGTGCAAAACGCTCTTCCAATGGAACTTCCGCGATCCAGCTGATTTCAAGGTTCATCTCAGCAGGATCGTAGGGGCAATCAGCAAGGTATGCTTTCGCCGCATCAAGGTCCTGCGTTTGTACCATATCGGAACCGTTTGCACCAAACATGCCAACCGGAATAGCACCCGTTGAAGGGCTACCACCGGACACTTCATCATTGATCGCAATCATCTGAATGGCTGTGCCGTAATCAAACACAGCACTCAGCGCCAAACGGCAATTCACGTTATCAAGCGGTGGTTTCTGCGTATTCATCTTGAAGTAGAAGCCACCAGTTCCGCTTTCAGTCAGTAATTGTGCGCCGTCATTAGCCAGTGCTTGAACCACCTCTGGTGGCAACCACTGGCTGGCAATGTCGTGCTCGCCTTGGGCGATCAACGTGCGAACCGTCGCTGGCTCAAGGCCGTAACGCAGACGTACCGTGTCGGGGGCAACATCTGCAACATCAAGGAAATAGCTATCAGACTTGGCCATAACCGTTTCTTCTTGGGGGTTATGTGACGTCACCGAGTAAGCACCAGTTCCCGCGCCGTTTCCGGACAAGAAATCTTCACCCCATTCGGAATCAGAGTTTGCTTTCACAAGCGTCATATCAACGATTGGAAGGCGGACCAAAGACGCAATGAATGGTGCATATGGTGTCTCTAGTGTGAGGGTTACGGTCGTGTCATCAACAGCTTCAGCAGTTACTCCCGCAAAAAGATACGAAAGACCCGCACCAAGCGCTTGCATACGCTCAACGGAATAAACCACGTCTGCGGCTGTCATCTTGTTGCCAGATTGGAACATGACGTCATCGCGTAATGTGAAGGTGTACGTCGCACCGTCGACGTCCCAGCTTGCGGCAAGGTGTGGTGTATGGCCGGGGCCACCCTGCGCAGGCAGCACAAGCGTATCATAGACGTTGAACATCAAAATGCTGTCGGCATAATCGGATGCTTTGGCCGGATCAAGTTCACCGACGGCCACTTCATCAAGACGTAATACGGTTTCGGCAAAAGCAGGACTGGCCAAAGCCGTCGCCGCGCAAAGCGCTGTAATCAGAGCAGTATTTTTCATCATTTTTCAGTTTCTCCGGTTGGGTAAGTTGCGACCTCTTGAGGTGAGGCTTTTTTGTGAATTGGGGCGGGCGCATCACCAAAAACATCCATGGTGCCACACCACAGAATGGACGCAATTGATGAACCGTGGTTCCAAGTGGAATGCACGCGGCGGCTCTCAAAGTGGATAGAGTCACCTTTGCGCAAAACCTCGACTTCACCTTCGATTTCAACCGTGATTTCACCATCAAGAATATAGAACATCTCTTCACCATGATGGCTGATCGGTTCCATCCGGTGCCCCGGTGTTTCATGCACGATGACGGAATGGAGCTTTGATCCCGCAAAGGAAGTTGAAAGCCGCTCATACGATACGTCAGCATCGGCCACGGAATATGCCAAACGGCTGGCTTCATGTGTGGTTTGGCTACCAGCACTTGGTTGCTGTAGAAAACTACTAATTTCGGTATCGAGAGCGGCGGCAAGAGAGGCAAGAGAGCCTAAAGAGGGAGATGTAAGTCCGCGTTCGACTTGACTGATAAAACCAACAGACAATCCAGCGGCGTCTGCGACACTTTGCATAGTGAGCTTCAACTCCTTGCGTTTGGCGCGCAAAGAGGCCCCAAGATCGGGCGCTGCATTGTCTTTTACCTGGATGTTATTTTTTAGCATAGGTAAAAAAATTGCATAAATTGGCACTGCAAGTCAATTTATTTTTAGTATTACTAAAAATATGGCGAATGTTGGTTTCGCGGCGTGCAATCAAAATTGCCAAAAGCTATTATCGTAGCAGCTGCAGCGGAAGACAGAAAACCACCGGTAGTTTCAAGACTTACATTTCGACGTATGTGACTTAGGGCTGAAACCAGCCGTTGGCGCAGTTGTAGCGAATTCACCCTTTGTCCGCATTGCAGACACACCTGCCCAACACCCATTGCCTCCCTCCACCCCTCATGCAAATCTCGCCCACATGACAAACCTCACAACCGCCTCAGGCGCACCCTTATCCACCACCACATTTGGCACCATGCAATTCGGCGGCAACGCGGATCCAACTGCCAGTCGTGCTATGTATGACGCGGCCCGCACTGCTGGGATTACCCATTTTGACACCGCCGTGGGCTACACCGACGGGGCATCCGAAACCCTGCTCGGGCAGTTCATCAAATCAGAGCGCGACGCGATCTATTTGGCAACCAAAGTCGGCTATATTGGCGGCGCGTCTCGCGCCAACATGACCGCGCATTTTGACCAGTGCCGCAGGCAATTGAACCAAGACAGCGTTGACCTGTTGTACCTGCACCGCTTCGACGACGACACCGATCTTGAGGAAACGTTCACCACCTTCGCCGACCTTCAGCAACGCGGGTTGATCCGGCACATCGGCGTGTCCAACT
>Ga0115003_10001688_pt1 | contig 19046 bp, 11 predicted proteins | sample ArcticOcean_MG_C_7_FD_88736 | JGI IMG/M metagenome (GOLD analysis project Ga0115003, IMG submission 88736) | Marine microbial communities from western Arctic Ocean - ArcticOcean_MG_CB11_88 | ecosystem: Environmental > Aquatic > Marine > Oceanic | place: Arctic Ocean: Canada Basin | collected... | reverse complement strand
GGGGACTGCTTTGGCGTTGTTGCACGAATCAATTTCAAGCCGAATTGTAAGAGCAAAAGCACGTTTCAGTCCCTAGTCGCGACGGACCTCGGGCGACCGCATTCGAACACCCGATTGAGGATGTTGCAGCCGAGGATCACTTCAGTGTTTTGCGCGTCCAGATCCCGAGATCGAAGCCGGTCGCCGATCATCGTTTTGTACCTGCAGAAGGTATTCTCGACTTGGCCTTGCCTGTGATATCCGACCTGCGCTTTCCAGCGTCGCCGACCAACCTTCGCGATGCATTTGACTGACCGATTCCTTGCCCGCGGCGCACGCCCCAGGAAGGGGCCTGGTTATCCGAACACCTAATATCGGTGGTGCGGAAAACGCAGCTTGAAATTCCTATCCTCTCCGTCATGTCGAGGGCTGGGAGAGAAGCAATTGGCAGAAGCGCGTATCAATACCGAAACTGCCATGTCGCACCGACCACATGTACGGAGTAGTCGTCGTCTACGTGACCCAAGAACAGGTTCTGATTAACGACTGGCTGTAGGCCTCGCTGGTGAAAGTCGCGAATCGTCGAATATTGGTATCGGTAGAATGCGCGAGTCGTGATTGTGTCAGTCCATGCATAGCTTGCCGAGGCGTCGAGCAGATGATCCGTCTGGCTAAGCGAAGGGAACCTGCTTCGCGCAGTGGCAGGGTCCGTACTCGGCGGGAGAGCTCCGCCAGAACGATCGAATGCAGTATCAATGTCCTCATTGGAGCGCTGGAATCGGTAGTCTGCCCGTAATGCGACTCGCGGGAGCGGCGTGGCAGTCAACCCAACGCCCAGCGTCATCCCTCTAAAATTAGAATCCCAGGTCCACCGATTTGACAGCGGATACCTGCGGCTTCCCGCCGTGAAGTCAGTACTTTGTCCGAGCCCAATCGCCCCATTGATGGTGGCCATTCTCCTGTCGCGCCATTCGTAACTCGCAAAACCGTGCGCCGTCAATTGCGGTGATAGCTGGATACTCGTGTCGAGATTCACTTCTGCAATTCGAGTTCCGGTTATACCGTACGACGTATGATAATCGCGCAGCTCAAGATGAGCGGCGAGGGCTAGGTCGACACTCGGCCCGATTAGCCAGTTTGCGCGGAGATCCACGTTGTGATTATCGTGGCTGCTCAGGTCGAACTGACGAAAGCTCCGTAGTGATCGAGAAGGCCCCCCCGTGCGCGCCGGGCGTCCGGGGCCTGTGGCCTCGTAATACCTGGAGTCGCGTGCGGCGGAGTAGTTCGACCCGCTTCGTTTTTGGAAGGTATAAGACGCGCGAAGTTGCGTATGCGGTATGGCTGCCGTCGAGACATGTAAGCGAAAGTTGTCATCTCGAACCTCTTCTCTCGCTCGGTTCTCACGCCGAGTCGAGTTATGCCGATATCGAATCCCTACTCTTGAGCGCTTCGCGAAGCGCCAATCGACTGCCCCGCTCACACGAAGGCGCTGGGCGCTAAAGGCAGCGGCACCATAGCGAGTTGTTAGGCTCTCATCCTCTGTGACGTAGCCGAACTGTCCGCTCGCTGGGTTGAGCGATAGATAATTCGTGTCGTTATCCCGCATCGAATATCGGAAGCCGAAGTCGACGTTCACCGCTGAAGCGGGCCGGAAGCGGAGTTTCGATTGAACAAGGAGTTGGTCGACCCGAGCATCTCCTCGAGATCGAGAGAGCGTATCAAAGTTTGTAAGAAGCGGGTTGATCGTAGCGGGCAGCAGGCGCTGATTCTGAGTCATCCGCGTCCACGAGGCGTGCGTCGTAAAACGACCGCGGAGTGGCAAATGAATGCCGACGTCGGAGGAGACCTGGTGCAGTTGATTGTCCGGAGCAAGCGCAGATCGCCCGCGAGGCGGACCGGCGACGGCTGTGGGTGACGCTGGGTTGCCGCGTTCGCTCGCCGAGAAAGGGTTCTCCCAGGTCAGAGAAGAATTCTGGTTATCATAGATCGAACCCCGGTATCGCAAATTTGCCTGCATCTTTGGGCTTGCGTACTCGAGCCCTGCCGAAAATTCGTGTGTATCCGACTCCTCTGGAGCAATCGTTTCGGCAAAGCTTCCGCCGGTCGTTCGGGCGAACCGCATCCCGAGGGTTCCTCCGAAAGGTCTTTCCCCCTGTCGCTTCCTGAACCCGTAGTCGCCAATCAGCGTTAGGCGGGGGTGCAGCGTGACTCGCATCTGCAATTCGCTCTGTTCGCGTTTTTGCGAGAGTTGAGTTTGACCGACACCGACCAAAGCCGCGCTGACGTCGCTTTGCAAGTTCCTGCCGGGCACGAGCGGTGAAGGAAGCGTGAGCTCCTGACTCCCCACTCCCTCAAATAGGATCCGTGCGTCATCGATTCCGACGTGCTCAACTGCATCAAAACGCCCCCGAAGGCTGAACAATCCACGTCGCCCGATCTCACCGTAGAAAAACTGATCGCTACGACCGACGGACCCACCTCCGACCTCGAAATAGCGTCCATCTTCCGTTCTCTGTCCCTCGACGAGGAATCGTCTTAAGAGGAACCCATCGCTCAGATCTGCGTATTTGCGGAACGCGGCCTCGCTCGCTTCACCGCTGTTCAGGACGAATCCGAAATCGACCAAACTGCGCAGCTGATAGCTCTCTCCGCTCCACGGCATGGGCTTGTGTGGATAGGGATAGAGAATGCCGCTCGGACTTCTTAGGCGGCTCGTCCTCCACGTCGAGAGGCCGCGAGAATCGATCGGCCGAGTGGATTCGATCAAGGAACCGGAAAGCACGCTGCCCTGTTCAGCGGACCCGGCTTCCGTGCGCTTAGGCGAGGACACGAACAGGAGGGTCAACAAAAGGATCACGATTCCGACCGACAGACCTGGCCGACTTCGCTGACGCACGAACCCAATCATCGATGGAACCGAGCACCAGAGGGGTGATTGGAGCCATGAATCTGAACGTGACAATTCACACACCCGCGACCGATGAGCCTAACATCTCGTCGTCCCGGTACCGAAGAAGAAGCGAGATTTCCGGGTGTTTGCAGAGCGATTGGATGATTTTGAACACCCAGCTGTGCGTGACATTGCTGGCATAAAAAAGGAGGAGAGGTCACGAGCAGGCTGTCACGGTTTGAGCCATGCGGGAGGTGACAGCTCACACACCCCTCCGTGACCGGGGCGTGCTCCCAAATAAATGGACCTCGCTTGTCGCTATGACAGCTCGTGCAAAGCTCAAAACTGGAGTCAGCACGCAATAGCGGGTCCGTCGCAGATCCGTGCGGTTGGTGACAGTCGTCGCAATCTATCTTGCCTTCGAAGAGAGGCATATGTGATCGTTTTCGGAACTGAACTCGCTGTTGCGGATGGCAACTGAAGCAGGTGTCGCGCACCGTAGCCTCGCGCAGGAGCCCTTTTTCTGAAATCCGGTTCATTGGATTGTGACAGTCGCTGCAGGAAAGTTCGTCGACCTCGTGGGCCGATCCCGCCCATGCGATACGTGCACCCCCTGAATGACACTCCAAGCAGGCGCCGTTCATTTGCTCGACTGCGAGGGGACTATCCCTTGTGAAAGAGATGATTCGCGCGGGATTCGTTGGCTCGACGATATGCTCGCTGCCTGGCCCATGACACGCTTCGCATCCTCTCTTTTCCGCGAGGGTACGCGGATTCTGAAGAAACACTTTTGCGTGCACTGTGTCTCCCCAGTGTTCGGCTGCGAGAGCATGGCAACCCTCGCAAACAGCCTGCCCCAAATAGGTACGTTGGGGCTCTGCTGAGAAGTCCGTAGGACTTTCGGAGACGTAGGAATCTTCCGTGTCGGATTGCGTCGGACCAGAGGGGTCATCGAGAGCCACGCAGGCCAAAACGAGCGACGCTGCGACGAGAAACGAGACGTAGGCCCCTACGAATGCGACTTTTTTGAAGATCTTCATTAGCGGAGCTCTCGAGGTAACTAAGGCGAGTTATGAACGCGCCAAACAATGGCTGCGCACTTTCGAACTAGTCCATTACTGATTGGAGCAACCGTCGAGGCACCACCGATACGGTTTCTCGCGAACGAATTGCCTTCGGGGACTGACGATTGTCTCGGTGACGGTCCGGCTGTCACAGTGTGCCACACACAGCACCGCTACATCAAACGGCCCGAGGCTACGCGAAACCGCCTCAGACGGTCTGAAGGCACTATTTACGGCCACAGATGAGCCCTCATAACGTCAGGCAGACGCGAGTTATCAGAAAGCCGAGCAGTCTTGGTTCGAAGAATGCGAGCTGCGCAGGAATTCTTCCCCGACCGCCAAATCAAATCCGTTGAATGCGCCTGGAGCCCACTCGATAGGACACCACGAAGCAGCTTAACTCGGCCTCATTCAAGCAAGTCTATTGGCTTGGTTGCGAAGTCAATTACCTCGACCTAACAATCACAAGTATCCTATGAGCGAATTCACAAAGGATTCGAACTAAGACCCTGCATCAAAGGAGACAAGAACGTGAACCTGGCCCAAGAGGAGTTCGGGAAACCGATCGATATCGTCCGGAAAAAATCTTCTCGGTCATGCACCAATAGGGGACTTTTAACGCGAATCCGCTGAACGTGCAGCGAGTGCGTAGCAGCACGTCTACCTTGTCAGGGTTGGTGTGCGCTTCGAGGGCGTACGCAGGAGTGGTTTATGTCCGGGTACGGATTTCCTTTGCAGCTATTTCTCGTCGCAATGCTTCTAGTTGGCTGCGCGGCGCTTCTGGTTATCCGGAATCAGGGCGAGAGCGCGGGGCGAAATCGAGTTGGCTGGGCGATTTCCCCGGTCCAGCAGAGGTCGGGGGCGGTGCTCGCGGCCTTGGTTCTGTGTCTGGGTGGATTGCTCGCTTGGCTCGGATGGATTGATGCCGATCGTCGTATCACTTCGAGCGTTGCGCTGGCGAAGGAAATTCCGGCCCGTCGTCTGGACACGCCCGACCCGACTTCGCCCGAATACGCTTCTTCGGATCGATGCCAGGCTTGCCATCCGGGCCAGTTCGCCTCGTGGCACGAAACCTATCATCGCACCATGACGCAGGCCGCTGGCACGGATTCGGTCCTTGGGAGATTCGAAGGGCAGGTGCTTAGGGCGCGAGGCCGCCAATACATTCTCGAGCGGCGCGGGGACGAATACTGGGTTGAAATGGCCGATCCTGATTGGGAGCGCGATTTGCTCGATCGCGGTCGGCGTCCAGAGCAAGTCCCGCGGCCTCCTCGAGGTTGGAAGCGAATCGTCATGACGACGGGATCGCATCATATGCAAACCTATTGGGTCGCGAGTGGGCGGGACGGACGACTCTTTAACTTTCCTTGGCTCTGGCTGGTCAAGGAGCAGCGTTGGATTCCGCGCGAAGATGGCTTCATTCGACCGCCCGGAGGAGCGAGGACCTTCGATGTCTGGCATAGCGCCTGCATCGAGTGCCATGCGGTCGCGGGCGAGAAGACGCGTAGTCCTGCAGGCGACTGGATGCCTGAGGCCGCCGAGCTCGGGATCGCCTGCGAAGGGTGTCACGGTCCCGCCGAGGAACATGTGCGTGCCAATGCAGATCCGCTTAGGCGCTATCAGCAACGGCTCTCGGGCGAACCCGACTCGACCATCGTCAACCCCGCACGACTTGACGCACAGAGTTCCTCCGAAGTCTGCGGTCATTGCCACGGGATGAACATCATTAGGGCCAACGTGCTCGCGCAAGGCAAGCGTTTCCGGCCCGGAGGCGAACTCGCAGACACGCGGATCGTGATGCGGATCAGCGAAGGCGCTCGGCGCGAGGCGACGAAATCCTCTTTAGGGGGCCAGGCCTCCAAACACGCCTCGGATTGGGAGGCGATGCAGCATTTTTTTGATCGCATGCTGGATCAGGACGAGAGCTATCTGGCAGACCGATTTTGGTCCGACGGGATGATTCGGGTCTCCGGTCGCGAGCATAACGGCATGATTGAATCCGCCTGCTTTCAGGGCAGCGAGCTCTCGTGTCTGACCTGCCATTCAATGCACGACGCAGATCCGAATGATCAACTCAAGGCGAGTTCAGCCGGAGATGCGGGATGCCTTGGCTGTCACCCGTCGTTAGCGGACAATCTTGAGGCGCATACGCATCATCCCGCCGAGTCGAGCGGAAGCCGCTGTAATAATTGCCACATGCCGCATACGGTCTACGGTCTAATGAACTTGATCCGAAGCCATTGGATTGATGTGCCCTCGGTTGAAACGGAGCTTGCAACGGGGCGTCCCAATGCCTGTAGCCTTTGCCATTTGGACCGACCGCTCGGCTGGGCAGCGGATCATTTGACGAGCTGGTACGGGCAGCCGCGGCCAACACTTTCCGAGGATGAAGAGAAGGTGGCAAACGGCGTGCGCTGGCTGCTGATTGGAGACGCACATCAGCGTGCGCTCACGGCCTGGCATCTGGGTTGGCGGGATGCACAGGCTTCGTGGCGTTCAAATGAGGGGTGGGATCGCTTCTTTCTCGGTCACCTACTCGATGATCCCTATTCTGCGGTCCGGGCGATCGCGGAGAACTCCCTCGACCGGTCGGTCGAGGACTCCGCGGGCAAGGTACACACGGCCGTTTCGGAGTACGATTTTTTGGACCCGCGCGCTCGGCGTCGGTCTTTGCGCTCTCGCGTCATGGAAGCCTGGGAGCCCCGTCGGCAGGGCAAGACAGAGATGCAGGCTGCCGCGCTGCTCATCCACGGGGACGGCAAAATCGATCTTCCCGCTTTCGACCGCCTCGCGGCGAGTCGAGATGACACTGAAATGGACCTACGTGAATGACCGATCAGACTCCCGACTCTGATTCCCTATCCCGTGATCGCTCTGCGGCCATGGCGGTCGCGGATGCGCATCTTTCATTCGGCTGGTGGGCGCTCTTTGTGTTCTTGATGCTCGGGCTCGTCTTGGAGGCGCTGCATGCATTCAAGTTCGGTTATTACCTCGACTCGTCCAATGAAACGCGTCGGCTGATGTGGAGGTTGGCGCACGCTCACGGAACGCTGATAGCCCTCGTGCATATTGCCTTCGCTCTCTCGTTGCCCTCGCTTTTGCAGTCGCCGTCTCTACCGCCGTCTCTATCCCTGGCTTCGCGATGTTTATACGGCTGTGGCGTTCTGTTGCCCTTGGGATTCTTTCTGGGTGGGATCTTTGTCTACGGCGGCGATCCAGGTCTGGCGGTCCTTCTTGCACCTGTGGGTGCATTGCTTGGCGCGGTCGCCGTGTTCTTGATTGCGCGTGCAAGCCGAGGCGCGAGTTCCTGAAAAGGGAACGCCCCGCTGAACCTTTCGATTCAGCGGGGCGTTTCTTGTTCTCTCTATGAGCCGACCCGAATTCTCAGGTGGTTCGGTTCAGAACTTAGGCTCGACCCGAACGTCGATCACGAATCATCAGACCGATCAGCCCGAGTGCGCCTGCACCGATCAGCGTTGCTGAGCCCGGCTCCGGAGCGAACTTGATCAGCGTGTTCGTCGTGTGTGCGAGGTTCGACTGCTCGCCACCGAGCGTGCGGCTCTGAAGCAGCGCGCCGGACACCAACTGAAGCTGCCCCGTGATCCCACCCATCGTCGTGGTGTTCAGGTTGTTGAAGCCCACCTCGGTTCGCGTCGAGAAGTTGTTGGTCGGCGTGCCGATCGTGTTGGCGAGAACCTGGACTGTCCCGGTTGTGAAGCCAACGTGCGTGAACCAGCCTGTTCCAGGACCCGCGAAGATCGTCATAGCGGAAGCTGTGGGCGCTGTGCGAAGCACGAAGCCCGCCTCGGCGGTCTCTCGGAACGCCACGTCGGCGGCAATGAAGCTGTTGCTCGGGATGGTTCCGCTCGTCGCAGTCCAGTTGTAGTCGAAGCGTGCGTCAAAGCCGACTCCCGGACCGTAGACGACAGGGAACAGGAAGTCGGCATAGGTGCTCAGCGAAACGATGTTGAAGCCCGTCGAGAGTTGCGTCCAAAGAATATTTCGGGTCGCACCGAACTGTTCGACGCCCGGTGTGACGCGAATCTTTCCTGCTTGACTCGCATTCGGTCCAGCCCATGTACCGGCTGTGCGAAACACGGGTGTCACCGTCGCTCGGTTATCGAAGGCGTCATACTCGAAATAGTTACGAGGGGCCGCCGCGGTGATCGTATTGGGTCCGCCGAGTCCAATATGGTTCGCTGCAATGCCTCCTCCGGGCTGGAACACATGTTGGCCTACAGTGCGATCGAGGTTCGTGGTCAGAGCCGCCAAGTTCCCGCCCGGATTGATCAGCGTCAGACCCTGGTTAGTCGTGAAGAGGCCCGCAGGCACCGTCACGGTTCCGCCCGCCTGCACGACCGCCGTTCCGTACTGCTTTCGCTTGTTGAACTCCGCGAAGTAGAGACCGCCCTTGGTCGTCCGGGTATCGTAGGTGCCTGGCTGGACGAGCGTGACGGTCGCACCGCCGGTCGTCATCGAGGTCGCAGCCTGATTACAACAAGGAAAGGAACCGGGCCCTGACGAACCGTCCCCATGGCTGGCAAAGAATTGTTGCTGAATTGCAACGGGCGTCTGCGCGCCGGCCGCGAAAGCACCGAACAAAAGTGCAAGCGGCGCGAGGAGTAGAAGCAGAGATAAATACGAGCTGCGCATCGGTCTAATCATTCTTTTAGTTCTCCGAAAAATGGCGGGTCTCGACCGTCCGAGCCCAATGACTTGCAGTACTATCACGTCAGAATACTATGAACAGGGGCTCCGACTCAAGAATAATATGGAGGCATCCGGAAAAAAGGCTTCCTAGATAGAGGGCATCTGCGCGTGGGTAGCGAGAGCGTGCCTAGGGGAGCCCCAATACTCAAGTGATAGTGTTCACCCGAGGTCGGCGGCAGCAGAGCGAGCTTGAATACGAATATTTCACCCTGGGGGATGCGCCTAGAGGGCGCCTAGAGGGATCCGTTGATCCCCGAACAGGGTGCGGGCGGGGCAAAAATGCGCCAAAAATCGCTCAGGGCAAAAGAATTCTGAAGCCCGCGGAGAAGAGTCCGGCGGAGGATGCGGCTTCCCAGTTAAAGGATGCGCGTCGATTCTCATCGTCCCGCGTGCTTCGGAAGCGTCGCGTACCGGCGACATCGAAGAGCAAGGCTCCTTGGATAAAAAGATCTGCCCGTAGGCTGAAAAGATCGATCCGCTCAGTCGCGATTCGCAGAGACGGTCCTACGAAATGCTGGACAAGATTCACCTTCGATCTCGCGTTTCGGATGATCGGGTCCGCTTCGGAAATAAAGCTTCGAAGGGACTCGGCTTCCCCGACATAGCGCGAGTCGAGATATAAGTAGTCGAAGCCTGGGGTGAACTTGAGCTCAACGGGCAGCGAGTCAAAGATGAACTCCACTCCGAAGCCGGCGCGGTAGGAGTTATTGTAGTCGACGGAGAGTTTGGTTTCTTCTTTAAGGCTGTCGTTAAACCTTCCTTTGATGATTTCGACGGAACTCCCGATCGTGCTGGTCGTATTCATAGGAATCAAGATTCCAGCTGAGACACCAAATCTCGGCTTGCCCGGCACTTCATTGAAACGCGGCGACTGCACGCCCACTTCGAGAATCCAGCCCAGATTCGTAAGTGTATTGGCCGAGCGCTCAGCAACGCCGAAATCGGTATCAATACTCGCGCTCACTCTTTGAATCGTCGTGTAGGGGCCCGTTGCAAGATAGGGTGAAAATCCCTGAAGCAAACTCCGCGTCGCATCCCGGCCACGCGCAGCCACGGCTTCACCGCGTTCTGTTTCCGCGAATACCGGGTGAGCGGCGAAAAAGAGCGCCGAAAGGGTGACGATTGCCGCGACGAGCGTGCCGCGAACGAAAGCAGATTCCGCTCTGCGAGTAGCGGTGAATTGGGAGCGTAGAGGCGGAGCAATCATGGGTGGTGATTCCTGATATCAGAAGCGGATGGAGGCCGTGACGCCGTAAGTTCTCGGGGCGGACATGACCCATACGATCGCGCCGTTTCCGTCCTTACGGTCGAAAGCGGTCACGGGGTAGATCTCGTTCGTCAGATTGCGGACCCACCCAGAAATGCTGAGCAGGCCATCGAGGTCGGAGAGCGTCAGCCGGGCATCCAGCATCCAGCGCGGATCCGCTCCGATACGCGAGTCGTTCTCGGGTGTATAAAAGACGCGCGACTTATATCGCCAATCGAAGCGTGGTGTGATGGTGCCGATTGCCGGAACTTCCCATTTGTACTGCGCGTAGCTGACGTAGCTGAGTTCTGGTGAGTTGACGAGCTGGTTGCCCGAAAAATCGTCAACACGAAAGACTGTGCGTACACCGCCGCTCGGAGAAACGAAGTCCTGCCTTTGGACATTGCGGAAATCGCTGAACTCGCTGTAGGTGATGCCGATCGACTGGGCGATCTCGAGCCCTTCCCAGCGGATCGTTACGTCGGTCTCACCGCCGATCAGACGCGAGTCTTCGGCATTGATCAGGGTGTTGATCGGAAAGGCAGTGTCCGGGCTGTCCTGAAGCTGGAAGACCTGTTGGTTCTCGTAGTCGTAGAAGAAGCCGGCCCCGTGCCAGGATACCACGCCATCGAATAGAGAAACGCTCCATCCTAGTTCAAGCGCATTGACGAACTCAGGCTTGACAGCGTCGATGGGCGTTCCGGGAAAGACCGCCGTCCCGTTGAAATGGCGCCCTTTGTAGCCTCGGGAAAATCGCCAGTAGAGCTTGATGTCCGAGGTGGGTTCGTAGCGTAGAACGATTTCGCCCGACGGGTGCCACTCCTCCGAGAGGGCGCGATCATTCTGTTTCGGAGTAGTCGCGGGTGTCTCGATATTGTCCTCGAGACGCCGTACGCCCGAAGTGAGCTCGAATCCCTTTCGCTCGTAGTTCAACCGGATGCCACCCTGAAGGATGATGTTCTCTGTGATTCGCCATTCCAGATGACCGAAGAGCGCGGCGTGCCAGGTCTTCTGAGTGATATTCTGTGAAAGGAAATTATTCGAGGCGACGAAGATCTGGTTGGAGGCGCCGAGCCGGTCGTAGAGCGCTGTGGCTCCGAACATAACCTCGAGATTATCGTCCTCATTCCAAATCAAGCGCGTATCGACGAAATACTCCGCAGCGGTGTCTTCGAAAAAGGTCTCCGCCGCCACGTAGGGGGAGGCGTCGATATCGATCACGGCTTCTCGATCGTTGTATTCCCATCCGACGACGGTTTCAAGGCGCCACGGGCCGTCTGTCCATGTCAAATTAATGTTGCTTCCGATCGCCGTTAGGCGCTCGTCGCCCACTCTGCTGTAGTCGCCGTCGTAGGGATTCCCGTCACCCGGGTTCAGCCCGGCCTCAACGCATGCACCCCTTCGATTGGTTCGAGTGCAGGTGTCGGGATCGAAATAGTTATTCTCGTCTGTGAACAGGCTTTCGCGATTTCGCTGCGGATTACCAAATGGGACGGGTGAGGTTCCGCGAAGCTGAAACGAGGGCGCGCGGCCCAAGTTCTGCGTTCCGTGAACGTTGAAGAGAATCGAAAGCTCTTCCGCCGGTTCAATCAGCCACAGATTTCGGGCCGCCCAGTTTTTGCGGTTGTTTACGCCGGCGTCCGGGCGAGGCAGCGGATCATTGCCTCCGTTGGTCGGGGGGATCTGGGTGAGGGCGTAGTTGCACTTGGTCCCGGCATGCGTGGCGGGCCGGCCAAGCAGGAGATCGTCGATATCGTAGAACTCGTTGCAGCGGTTCTCGCCGAGGAAGTCGCGGCGGGCATACTTGAATGCTATGCGCGTTGCCACGACGTCCTGCACCACGGGCACGTTTATGAAACCATCAACGTCGATTTGATCGAAGCGTCCGTAAGTGAAATTTACTGCTCCCGAGTTCTCGTGTACGGGGCGTCTCGACTTGATGAGAATTGCGCCGGCGGATGCATTGCGCCCGTGAAGCGCACCTTGGGGCCCGCGGAGAACGGTCAGTCCCTCCACATCGAAGAGCTGAGAAAGCTGGCCGGCAGGAGAGGCCATGTAGACCCCGTCGACGAAGACGGCCACGGCGCTCGCGGCATTAGAGTTGCTGTCTTGGAGTCCGACGCCGCGGATGAAGAGCTGAGGGTTCGAGGCGGCAAAGGGAGAGGTTATCTCGAGGTTAGGCGTGAAGTCGGCGATATCACCGACGTTCTGGGCGCCGATACTCGCCAACGCGTCTCCATCGAAGGCGACGACGGAGGTCGGCGCCTCAAGCAGCTTCTCCACGCCTCCTGTGCTCGTGACAATCATCTGCTCGACGCCGGCCCACGGATCGAATTCTGCTCCGCTCTGCGCGATCGCCGCTCCCGGAAGAGCGATCGTAAACATTGAAGCGAGCGAGGCAGCCAGGGTTCGGCCCGCGGAAAAACGAGTATTGATCAGATTGCTTAGATGAGGGTTGCGAGGCTGCAAAGTTGAGGTTCCGCCGATCGTATTCCGGGATTGCGAAGAAAGAGTGCGGCCATGGTGTTAGCCGCTCGCGCTGAGATGTATGACCCGCGTGTGAAAGTGACTGTCGTCCATTCTATCAACATGGCTTGTCGCTTGTCTAGATAGTTTGGGCTCTCCGTAAGTTAGGGTTTGACTGATTAGAGAAGCCCTCACTATCTTCGGCTGACCCATAGGAGAGAAGATTGACGACCGTCCGATTGGTCGCGGGGATCACCGCGTGCCTCATTAGTCTGAGTATTTCCCTGACGGGCTGCCAGGAGGAGGAAGCCTCCGACCCGGTGCTGCTCGAGCAGGCCCAACGCGCGTTTGCGGAGGGCCGTCACGAAGAGGGCCTCGCGACGATGCGCGAGATGGTCGATCGGAATCCCGGAGATCCCGAGACCCAACGAATCTACGGCGAGGCCCTGATCGCCGCGGGGCAACCTAGTCTTGCGGTTTGGCCTCTCGTTCAGGCGATGAAAGATCCGGACCAAGCGATCGCCGCGGGCTTGATGTTAGCTCGCGCACAGCTGGCCGGAGGCAGCGGAGCAGACGCGATCGCCACGGCCACGCAGGTCATCACGATCGATTCTGAGAACCCCGTTGCTTATCTGCTTCGCGCGCGCGCGCACCTCGCCGAGAAAATGGAGGAGGAGACAATCGCCGATCTCGATTCCGCGCTCGAGCGAGGGATTGAGGACGACTCGATCGAACTCGTCCGACTCTACGCGCTTTTTGGGATGGGTAAGATCGAGGAAGCGGAAGTCTTGCTCGACGTCCTGCACGATCAGGCAGTTGCTGAAATTGAATCGAATCCCGCCCGCGCGGCTGCGCTCTGCGGAGCGACGGCGACCTTCGCTTTCGAAAGCGGCGACGCGGAACTCGCAGAGACGCGCTTCGAGGAATGTTTGGCCGACGAAGGATTGCGGAACCGCCTTCTGGTTGATTCCGCCGTGAAGTTCTATGACGACCGCCAAATGTTCGATCGCGCAACAGACATTTTTCTTAGACGCTTCGATGCCGAAGAAACGAATCTTGTGGCTCGGGTGGCCTATGCCGAGCGCCTACGGAGAACGGGCAAAAAAAATGAAGCTGAAGCGCTTCTTCTGAGTGCGGCGGAAGAACAGCCTGCCGCTTGGTCTGCGCTGGTCGATTTTTATATGAGAAGCGAAAGATTCGAGGAGGCTTTGGCTGCGCTCGATAAAGCGATTGCGGCGAACCCGAACCCGCCGGACAGCTGGATGATGTCGCGCGCCGACTTCCAGATCATCCTCGGCCGATTCGAAGAAGCGAAATCGAGTCTCGACGACGTTGAAATCGATGTTCATCGTGCGGTCATCGAGGGGCGCCTCCTACTTGCCAAAGGCGAGCTTCCCGCAGCCGCAGCGAAACTGGAGGAAGCCGTTCGGATGTGGCCCGATAATCCCGACGTGCGTTATCTCGCGGGAAACGCCTACGAACGACTCGGCGATTGGGCGAAGGCCATAAGTCATTTTCGTGAAGCAGCACGTATGAAATCGCCGCACGTACCGAGCTCGCGCTCTCTCGCTGAGATCCAGGAAGCAGTCGGCGATCGCGAGGGACGCGCTTTCGTGCTCCAGCGTCTTCTCGAGCTCAATCCGAATGATGCCGATGCGATTGAAGGACTTCTCGATCAGTGGCGAGCCACCGGCTCGCGCGATCTCGCTCAGCAGATGTTTGCGCGGCTTTCCGCGATTAGGGGCATGCAGGGCCGAGCTCTGGCGAACGTCGCGGAGGCGAGAGCCCGGACGAATGGGCCTGAGGCAGGACTTTCCGTGGTCGCCGAGTCGGGCGCGGACCTCTCTCTGTCGGTTTTCGAGGAGGCGCTCGAAGTGAAGGTGAAGTATCTCGTCGCGTTAAGCCGCCGGGACGAGGCGATTAATTCACTTTCTGAGTTGATCAAAAAGCAACCCGGTCGATCTGTATTGTTCTCGATGCGGGGGGCGCTAAGAAATGCGGCTGGGGACGAGAAGGGCGCTCGCGCGGATCTGACGCACGCCCTTGATGCTGATCCCGGTTCGGTCAAGACCCTGCTGAGCCTCGCCGACCTCCAGCAGGGAAGCGGTGAGCCTGCGGGAGCCCGGGCGACTCTGCTGAAAGCGGTTTCTTTGGAGGAAGGCCTAACTAATCATGCCGCCTCTGCGGCGCTGGCTCTGGCCCGCTTCGAGTTCGACGCGGATGAACATGAATCAGCGCGCGAGAGATTGCGTGGTGTTCTAGACGGCAGCCCTCGGAATGGTGCCGCGGCTTCCGCTTTGATGAACTCTTTGCTGGTGCAGGCGGACCTTTCGAACCCTTCAAATGAGCTTGTCGACGTCGCGCGTAGGGCGTCGTTTTTTTCCCGAAATCCACGTGCTCGCGAACTCTCCGCCCGGTTCGCCTCACTCGATCGCGACTAGCGACTAGCGACTAGCGACTAACCGGCATTGGCTTAGGGGGCGGCGCTCTCGGCTCTCGACCGGCGGTCTCGGTGCATCGCCTTTGTTTGCTTCAGAAGCTCTATGCGGCGTTTGTCCGGCAGTACATTCCAGCGATGCTCGACGCTTCTGCGAGTATTTCCGAAGGTGTCCGGCGAGACGATTCTCTGCATCATTGCGAGCGAGATGGAGGGGTTTTCAAGTGCGTGATGAACTGCGAGACGGCCGGTGCGACGGTCCAGTTCTTTGCTCTGCTCCTGACCGACAATCCATTCGCGCGCCTTTTCCGCGTCCCGGACGGCCCAGATTCGGATCGCTTCCGCCACGACATCATCTCGTCCTTGCTCGGGTGAGAGTGAGCGCGCCCATTCGATTCCGGCCAGCGGATCCGACCGCACCCAATGCACCGCGATGCTTCGCCATCCGCCTTTCGCCCAAGATGCTCCTCTGGACCGCGTGATCCAATTTATGAATTCGTCGCGATGACCGTTATCGAGGTGTGCTGACTGCGCGGCCCGGAATCCCACGCGCTTGAGATCATTCGAGCTACCTTGGCCGGGCGGGAGACCCTCGATCCACGTCTGCACGACAGATGGGCCGTGGGCGCGGATCATTTGATGGAGCGCGATGCTCGTGACCATCTCGTGCTCGTCGGGGCTTTGGAAGCTCGTGATGAAGCCTGCGAGGTCTTCAAGCCGTCCGTGCTCAATCATACCAATCACGAGGTTGGGTAATCCGGCGGAGCTCATATACGTCGGCATCTCGTCATAGATCGCTCGCGCAGAGTCGTAGCCTTCGCTCTTCGCGACTTCGGCGATCGCCTGCGCAGCGGCCAAGCGCTGTACCCTTGCATCGCTCCACCCTTCGACCTCCTCAAGCATCCGTCGAGGTTCTTGCTTCGCCCAGTAGGCCATCAAGATTCGCAGGTCGACGGTTTCGAGAGGATAGAGATCGTCGTGATAAGCTCGGATTGCGCCTGGAAGCGTCTCCGGTGTGAGCTGCTTTGTTAGTCTAACGAGGGTCTCCGTGCGCTCGAGAGCGTCGGGAGTGCGGAGTGCATTGCCGAAGCGAAGATAGGCATCTTCGGACCCCTCGAGTGGCGCGCCCCCTTGCACGTACATGGCGGCTGCCCAGCCCATTGCTGCGGCAATCAGCACGCTGCCTATCCAAAGCATCGTTCGACTCACATCCAACTCCTTCTTTTTCTTTCTATCCGCATTCTCAAGTAGGCCTGACCTCGACCTCCTCGGTCACAATTGAGATCAAAGTCGCGGGGAACTAGCATTCATGGGTCGGCATTCGGTTCGGCCGGGCCTGTCTATCTAGCATGTCGGTCACTCAATTGCGTAGCCGATCGCTCGGAGTTGGCCCTTCTGCATGTCCGAGAGCTCCACTTTTTCGACTTCGTCCCGCCAAGGGGGCGGGGGCCGGGCGAGAATTTCGTCTACCATTGCATCAAGTTTTGTCGCCCGCGCGTCATTCTCCGCGTGTTGAAGCAGGTCGTTTTGCTCCAAGGGATCCTCGCGCAGATCGTAGAGCAGCGAGGTGCTCCGACGGAGTCCATGCGGGCCGGCCTGCTGCCGCAGCGAGTTCGGATCGAGTACACGCAGGTAGCGATTGTCCGGGAGCGTGAGAGCGACGATCGGGTCGGATGGCTTTTCGGCTTTACCCCAGGAGCGGTCAAGTTCAGCGAAAAGCGGACCTGCGTCGGGTTCATGCTCGGCCAAGTCTGGGCGCCCGGCGCTCGTCAAGATCTCAGAAAGTCGAGAACGGCCGTCCGCGTATTCGAGTTCGGGGGCGCCCATGAGGTCGAAGAGTGTGGGCCAAATGTCGACGTTCTCGCTCGGGGAATTGACGACAATTCCCTCCGCGAGACTGAAGGGTAGGCTGAGGATCCACGGAACATGGATCACCTCTGTGTGAAGATCTTTGGCATGGCCTTCAGCGCCGTGCTCTCCAAAAGCTTCGCCGTGATCGGATGTGATGACAACGATCGTGTTATCGCGAAGACTTTCGTCCTCGAGGGTTTTGATGAGTGCGGCGATATTGCGATCGGTCCAGTGGATCGAATTATCGTAGAGGTCAGAATAGCTGCTGCCAAAGAGCGCAGAAGTTTCGTCTGACATGTATTGGTGCGCATCCATGTAATGGAGATAGAGCATGAATGGGTCGTTGCCCGTTAGGCGTAGGAATTCAATGGCGTTCTCCGTGACATCGACATCGGAGCCCGCGATCTTGGCGTAGGGGTTCTTTGATTCCCGCCGCTGAAAGCCGATCTGCATTCCAGTCGACGGGCGATGGTAGGTCTCGAATCCCTGATCGAAGCCGAAGGTGGGGGCTACCCAGCCGTTCCGCCAGATTGCGGCTGTGGAAAAACCTTCTTCGCGGAGGATTTCCGCGGGAAGCAGTGCCGCACCCGGCAGAGCGTCATTGAAGCGAAGGATGCCGTTCCGGTGCGGATACATTCCCGTCCAGATCGACGCCATCGAAGTTTTGGTCCAAGACGATTGCGAGTAGTGGCGGGAGAAGCGAATGCCCGTACTCGCCAGACGATCCATCGTCGGACTGGTCGGGCGTCCGTAGCCGTAGCTTGCGAGGCGATCGGCGCGGAGAGTGTCAATCAAGACGAAAACGATGTTAAGGTCGTCGCGACTGGCCAACTCGAGAATACTCTCGATCTCACCAATGGGCCGTTCGTCGGGCTTGAACTGAAACTGTGTCAAGAAGAAGAGTACGGCGAGCACGACACCGAGAGCTGCATACAAGATCTTCCGACTTGACATCTCTAGTGCTCCGCTTCCTTAACCGAATACTTCGTGTTTCAGGTTGTTTGTCGTGACGATTGCGCACTCGAACGACCGATCGCGTCGAGCGTAACAAAAATTTGTGGCACGGGCCTCGTGCCCACGATCCGTATCCGATGGCGAGCGGCCTGAAGGGTCACAGTTTCTGGTGGGGGTATGAGACATGGGTCACACCCGAGGTGCACCGTATCACCCGCAGACCCAGGGGAAGATTGAGCGCGACCACCGTCGCTATAAATAACGTCGTCAAGTTTCGGCATTACTACTTCCGGAGCATCTGAAAGCCGCCCGGGTAGGGCCACATAGCCCCGCCGTGGATCCACTTGTCGTAACGCCTAACATTGTCCCGGAAAGGGCCCCTTCCGCCCAACTTGTCAGAATGCCTAGTATCGGTGGTGCGGGAAACGATGGGGGGTGGAGGTCCTTTGCGTGGCCTTCTTTGCCGTGCTCCTGGAAGGCCTCGCCGTGGTCCAAAGCGATCACGACGAGGGTGTCGTCGCGCAGTCCATAGCGCTCCAGCGCCGCGCGGCTTGTTGCTCCACAGGACCGAACTGTCGCAGAGGTCGCTGTACGACGTCCCGAAGATCGCGGACTCCTCGTCGGACCGATATTGATGGACGTCCATCAGGTGAAGGTAGAGAAAGAAACGTTTGTCCCGGTAGGCGCGTAGGAACTCGACCGTGCCATCGGCCAGGTCGAAATCCGAACCCGCCAGTTTAGCGTCGGGGTTGTCCGACTCGCGCCGGACGGCGTCGATCGGTGCGCCGATCTCGGGGCGGTGGTAGACCTCGAAGCCCTGCTCGAAGCCGAAGGTGGGGGCGACCCAGCCGTTACGCCATATGCCCGCCGTGACGAAGCCAGCGTCGAGTAGGATCTCGGCCGGGAGTGTGGCTGTGTCGGGCAACGCGTGATCGAAGCGCAGGATCCCTGTGCGATTCGGATAGGAGGCGGTCCAGAGCGAGGCCATCGAGGTCTTGGTCAAGGACGACTGGGAGAAGTGATTAGCGAACCGGATGCCGGTCCGGGCCAACTCGTCGAGGGTCGGGCTGTTCTCAGTATTCGTCCGGCTAACATCTTATTCATCCGGGGGGAGCCAAAGTAGTCTTTCCGCGGTGACGATCACGAAAACCAGGCTGCTTCCCCGATAGGGTCGAGGCTGGTGACGTGGTCCGTTAGGTCGTAGCCTTGTGTGCCCAAGATCCCCTGACCGGGCATCCCGCGAGGCAACTACCCGACCCGATCGTTTGTGAAAACCCGATCACGTCGTGGGCCAGAAGCCAGGGTACATCCGAGAGAGAATGGTGAGCGCGGCAGGATTCGGGATCCATCGTACCCGTGAGCTCCGTAGCCCCGACGATCGATCCCGATTCCAATCAGCCGCCGACTCCGTTCTAAGGGAAACCGAAGCCCCTACTCATGGCGAGGATC
>Ga0115003_10001684_pt1 | contig 19065 bp, 14 predicted proteins | sample ArcticOcean_MG_C_7_FD_88736 | JGI IMG/M metagenome (GOLD analysis project Ga0115003, IMG submission 88736) | Marine microbial communities from western Arctic Ocean - ArcticOcean_MG_CB11_88 | ecosystem: Environmental > Aquatic > Marine > Oceanic | place: Arctic Ocean: Canada Basin | collected... | reverse complement strand
CGACATCGCGAGCGACGGCAGCCTGAGTTGTCCCGAAACCTCCGACGAATACTTCCCGTGTTGCCAACGCGCGGGCGAACTTATCCGCGAGCGCTGCGGCGGCGCCTCTTCGCAAGAGTGTGAAGAACGGGTGCGCGATGCGCAGCAAAACTACGTCGACGCAGGGGTCACGGGATACTGGACCGTGCCCAACACCCAAGTCGAAGACTGGCTCGGTTGCGGACAATGCCCCGACTGCTTCCAACCCGGCTTCGACCACCGCCCCGCGACAACGGCGCAGTACGCGCTTGCCCTCACCCACGACCCCGAAGGCGAAGCCCCCATGCGGTACCGCTTCGGCATGATCGGGTCGTCGGACAACCATTCGGGTCGACCCGGCACCGGCTACAAAGAATATGGCCGCATCGCGATGACGGAGGTGAACGGCAGCCAAATGAAGGCGATCGCCGACCAGCAGAACCTAGACCCCCGCGAGGCCACTCCGTTTTCGATCCCCTACGACCACGAGGCTGCACCGCTCGGCCTCGGCCAACTGCGCCACATGGAACGGCAGTCTTCTTTCTTTATGACGGGCGGGTTGGTCGCCGCGCATTCCACTGGCCGCGAGCGCACCGCGCTCTGGGATTCCTTCAAGCGACGCGAGGTCTACGCAACGTCGGGCATCCGCATGTTGCTTTGGTTCGACCTACTCCATTCAGACGGCACAACGCTCCCGATGGGTTCCGAAGTAACGAGCAGCGACACGCCGCGGTTCCGTGTGCGCGCCGCGGGTGCATTTGAACAACAGCCAGGCTGTCCCGAAACCTCCATCAGCGGCTTGGGCGAAGCGAACATCAACCGCCTCTGCCACAACGAATGCTACAACCCCGGCGAAACGCGTCACCGCTTGACTCGCGTCGAAGTCGTTCGCATTCGCCCCCAGATCACAGCGGGCGAAGACGTTGGAACGCTCGTCGAAGATCCGTGGCTCACCTTGCCATGCCCCGATGACGCGTCCGGTTGCACGGTCGAATTCGAAGACCCCGACTACGCAAATGAAAGGCGCGAAGTCATCTATTACGTGCGCGCCATCCAGGAACCCACGATGGCGGTCAACGCCGGAGGGCTTCGCTGCGAACGGGACGAAGCCGGACGTTGCATCAAGGTCCGGCCGTGCCACGGGGACTACCGCACCCCAGCGGACGACGACTGCATGGCCGAGGTGGAAGAGCGCGCATGGTCCTCGCCGATCTTCGTGACCCCTCCAAGAGGCGCCACGCGCTAGAAGCCTTGTCGAACGCGCTGGCTTTGACCCCAAAGTTGCTAGACCCCAGCGCTCGCATTCAGCGACAGCCTCGCGTTCGGCGGATACTGTGTTGCTTCCTTCGCTCTTACTAGAGCGTCACCTGGGAGCGCTACCCAATGAGCGAGATCATAAGCATCGCAGACGCGAAAAAACGGCCAGGCGTCCGCCTTGTCCTTACCGAAGGGGCACCCGGCCCGTGGGGTGAAGCGATCAAGGGCATGCTTCATGTCAAGAAGATCCCTTACGTGCGCGTGCGCCAGATACCCGGAACCGACGACCCGGAACTCCTGGCCTGGACCGGCATCCGCAACGCGCCGCAACTCATTGCCGACGACGAACCCGCCATTCACGGCTGGTCAGACCTGATTCACTTCGTGGACCGCTGGACCGACACGCCCGCGCTTATCCCCGAAGACCCAAAGCTACGAGCCCTCATGTTTGGATTGATCCATGAACTCGCCGCCGAAGACGGGCTCGCGTGGAACCGAAGACTTTGCCTTTTCAAACCCATTATTGACATGGCGAAGGAAAACCCGAACCCCGCGTTTGAAACCGTGCTGGCCTTGGCGCGCCACTACCGGTACAGCGAAGAAGCCGTCGCGCGCGCTCCCCACAGAGCCGCCGAAGTGCTCGGTCTATTTGCACAGAAGCTTCAGGAACAACGCACAAGCGGAAGCGAGTACCTGCTCGGCGACACCCTTTCGGCTCTGGACGTTTATTGGGCGACGTTCCTGGCACTCTGCTCTCCGCTCTCGGAAGACCTCTGTCCGATGCCCGACTATTTGCGACAGTCCTACGCGAATATCGACGAAACCGTTCGCGCGGCGCTCGACCCAGGGTTGATCGAACACCGTGACTTCATCTATCAGACCTACCTCGAACTTCCGGTTGAGCTTCTCTAGCGCCACGTAGTCTCGTTACGCCGAGAAGTCTGCACCCTCATCAAATGTCCACTTGCCGCGTCGCGTCTCACTCGCGAGCGCGGTATCGAGGGCTTCGAGGAACACTCTGCGGGTCAGCTCCTTGGCGCCAAAGCGACTCAAGTGTTCGGTGTGAACCTGGCAGTCCAGAAAGTCGAAGTTCCATGCCTTGAGTTGGCGCACGAGGTGGACGAACCCGATTTTTGAAGCGTCGCTTTCGGTCGCGAACATCGACTCGCCGAAGAACCCGGCGCCAAGCGACACGCCATACATCCCGCCAACAAGCTGACCATCGCGCCACACTTCAACGCTGTGCGCGTAGCCCAGTTCGTGGAGTCCAACGTATCCCTCGATCATGTCGTCGGTGATCCACGTCCCGCCCTGGTCTGGACGTTCCACGTTTGCGCATGCGCGAATCACTTGCCTAAAAGCTGTGTCCAGCTTCACTTCGAACTTCTTCCTTCGAAGGTTCTTCGCGAGAGTTCGGTTCACAACGAGATCGGGCAACTGCAGCATCATACGCGGGTCGGGGGAAAACCAAAGGATCGGGTCTTCGTTGTACCAGGGGAAGATGCCGTGCGCATAGGCCGAGAGCAGCCGCTCGGGGAGCAGGTCGCCACCAATTGCGACGAGCCCGGTTTCGGGATCGGCCCCGCGTGGGTCCGGAAACGGAATCACGGATTTCACTCTGTGCCAGTCCACTTCAACTCCCGGCTTCGAGCGCGCCGGCGGCGATGGGTCCCACCGGACCAAAGGCGCCGCCTCCGAAAACGACTGAGCAACCCGTGCCAGCGCGCTGTCGGCCAAGCCTTGCCGCCGCCTCCCGAAACGTGGGAGCTACGCCTTGGCTGGACGCGCAATAAACCCGCATTTGGGCCCCCGCCTGCGGGTGAGGTCCCGCTGGGCTCGGCGTCGTGTCTGAATTGCCCATGGAGTTGCCGCCTTCTAGGCCTGAAAGACCCGGTATTGGATTCGCTTGACCCGCTCTCGGCCGACGCCTACATTCGCAATCTAGGTTCTATATTTCAACGGGACGATTTCCGGCGCTTGCAGGCCCAAGGACCCCCCAACCCCATTCGGGGCGGGCTCCACCCGACGTGCTAAGTGCCCTTCCAGACAATAAAACGCCAAGCTTCGCATTTTGCTTCGGCAGGCATTGTCGGAACTCGCCAAACGGCCGCAAGTCGACCGTCATGAAAGTATGTCGCGGGCACATTCCCCGGGCATCGAAAGCAGAAGACCCATGAGCAACCAGTCCTCAAAGCGAGGAGAGGCAACTTCCGCAGTTCACGCGGGAGAGCTTCGACAGCAAGAAGCCAACGCGATCACCACCCCCATTTATCAGACCTCGACCTTTTGGTTCGAAAATTCGCAGCAAGTCATCGACTACCAGGAAGGCCGCACCGACCGCGAAGAATACGGTCGCTACGGGAACCCCACTTGGCGCGCAGTCGAGCGCAAGCTTTCAGAACTCGAGGGCGGCGAAGAGTCGGTTCTATTCGCGTCCGGAATGTGCGCGGCGACCACGACCTTTATGGCGCTGCTTCCGGTTGGAAGTCACCTGATCGTAACAAGCGACTGCTACCGACGAACACGCCAGTTCATCGACCAGTTTTTGAAGCGGATGGGCGTCGAGGTGTCGGTGATTGAACCCGGCAGCACACAAGCCTTCGCAGACGCAATCGTGCCGAATACCACGATGTTCTTTACCGAGTCGCCCACTAACCCGTACCTGCGCGTGGTAGACGTACCCGCCTGTGTCGAAGTGGCGAACAAGCACGGCGTCAAAGTTGTGATCGATTCTACCTTCGCGACGCCGGTGAATCACCGTCCGCTGCAAGACGGCGCACACCTGGTGCTCCACAGTGCGACGAAGTACTTGAGCGGACATAACGACCTGCTCGCCGGCACGTTGACGGGCGATTCAGACGTCGTCGATGTCGTGCGCAAAGCATTGGGTGTACTCGGTGGCATTATCGATAGCCACGGTGCGTGGCTCTTGTTGCGCGGGCTGAAGACGCTTGCAATTCGCATGCGGAGCCATAACGCCAACGGGCAGGCAGTCGCGGAATACCTCGAGAAGCACCCGAAGGTCCGCAAGGTTTGGTACCCGGGCCTCGCTTCGCACCCCGACCACGAAGTCGCCACGCGACAGATGCTCGGTTTCGGTGGCGTTGTCACCTTCGAAATCGAAACCGACCTTGACGGTGCGATTCGCTTTGTCGATGCGACCCGCATTCCCTACCAGGCTCCGAGCCTGGGCGGCGTAGAGTCGCTGATCGAGCTTCCGGTGACGATGTCTTTTTGGGACTACCCGAAGGAAGAGCGGCAGAAGCTCGGGATCACCGACTCGCTGGTCCGGTTCGCGTGCGGGATCGAAGACCAGAACGATCTGATCGCCGACCTCGAACAAGCGCTCGAAAAAGTTTAGACCCCGTTTAGACGGCATTTAGACAAAGAAGCGAATGGCGATGACTTGATGTCTCAATTTGCAATTGGCCTCCATTACATCGCTGCCTACGTCGTGGCAGCCGGCGACGGTGATCGCTGTGGACTCAGCGAGTTACTCACGGCGATCGGAACACGTCGCCCCGAAGCCGACGCCGAACAGATCTTCGAATCGTGCGTCGCCGCATGCACGACCCTTGTGCAGAGCGAACACGTGCGACTCGAGATGACGCCCGCTTTCGCATCGCGCCCGGGCCGGGATGGGTATCTGACCGTCACAAGCGACCAAGTCGACGCGACATTGCGCAACCCCGTGTCTTGGGAGAGCCCGAAAGAATCGCAAGCGAGCTACTGGCTCGTTGCTACCGACACGGGCAAGGCGGCATACATCAGCGAGGAAGTGGTTTCGTTGTGAAGGCCTCGCGGCAAGACGGCCGTACGAGGGTGTGCGTTCGCCTCTTCGCAGTTTCACTCTCGCTGCTTTCGTTTGCATGTGCATCGCCGCTAAGAATGCCGCCCTTCGATACCCGTGGATACATCGCGCATTCGGATTCACTCGACGCTTCGGGTTACATTGGCTATCGCCAACTTCGTCGAGACGACTTCCTCGCCGCGCAACCGCCCGACTACGCGCTCATGCACGCCGAACGTCTCGGCGCACTGACGTGCGGCATAATCGTTTCCGACGGTGATTTCATCGTTCAGTACGAGACGAATCAAAAAACCGGCGACACTTGGTTGTGGATCAAAAATTCCTCGTACCGCGGGAAGATGGACCGCAACTGCTCCTGGTGGAATCCAGCACGGACCCTGATTCCCGAAGCGTACATCCTTGAGCACGAGCAAATTCACTTCGCGCTGCTCGAAAGCTACGCGAGCAAAATCAACAGTGAGATCGATGAACTCCGAATCCACGTGAGTTCAATTGACGAAGTGACGAAGGCCGCGAAAGACCACACCACGCGCTTACTGCAGCGCGGGCTCGATGACCTCGCAGAAGAAAGTCTCCGCTTCGACGCCGAGACGTCAGAGGCGGTCAATTCCGTCGCTCAACGGCGGTGGCTCCGTGACGTTGAAAATCGGCTCGCCGCCGAGCGGCATGTCGACGGAGAACAAAAAGACGGACGAGAAGAAGAACGACAAAAATTGAAAGACGAGCCACATCTCAACCAACAAGTCGTCGACTAGAAGAGCCGCGCGTGAGCAACACCCTCAGCTAAAAAAGCCGTCCGTTTGCTGGGCCTGTTTGCTCGGCCGCAAGAAGCCGCGCCTTCAACTCGACGCCGCCCGCATAACCTTGCAGCTTGCCGCCTTTTCCAACCACGCGGTGACACGGGATCACGAGTGCAAGCGGGTTGGCTTCTAGCGCCATCCCAACGGCACGAACCGCTCGGTCATCACCCGAAAGCTGCGCCACGTCTTTGTACGAAAGCGTTTCGCCAGAACGAATTTCAGAAACGATCTTGAAGATCTTTTGCTGAAAGGGGCTCGCGCGAAGGTCGATCGGCACCTCGAACTCTTTTCGATCGCCCATGACGAACTCGATCGCTTGTTCGAAGAAAATCTGATTTACAGCGACGTTGTTGCGCGTGATACACCCGGGTGCGAAGCGTTCGCGAAACCCGCTAAACCCACGACCGTTGTTCAACGGGAAGCCCAGGTAGACCAGCCCGCGTTCCGAGGAGGCAATACGAACCGTTCCAAAGTTGCTCTCGAAATCTGCGGTTTGAATGACTTCCTGCACGGCGCTCACAATACACGCCGGTGCCGAGATGTGGAAGAGAAAGTTGGCGGCAATCGCGTTTGAACAGAGAGCCACGGCTCAACGAAGCAAACAGTGTATCGAATGGCATCCGCTGTTCGCGGCAGCATCAACCCGCGCTGGCTTCTTTCGTCAAGCCAAGCCGTTTCATCATTTTCTGAAGGGACTGCCTCGGGATCCCGAGGCGCTCTGCCGCGCGGGTCTTGCTCCCGGTGTCGCTGATCGCCTGGGTGATCATGCGGCGCTTCATGTTGTCGACCGAGAGGTTGAGGTTCCAGTCTTCGATCTCGGCGTCGCTTGCGCTTGCGGGGATCGGGTTGGGCTGACCCCCACGGATTGGGGCCGAGAGCATTTCGACCGAAACTTGCTGTTCGTCACCCGCGAGCACAACCACGCGTTCAATTTCGTTTTCTAGTTCGCGGACATTGCCCCGCCAGACGTAAGCGGTCAGCAGATCCATCGCGGCGTTGCTGAACCCTTTTATGGAGCGCTTCATGCGGCCATTCGCGCTCTCGAGAAAGTGATCTGCCAGAGAGGGAATGTCGCTCCTGCGCTCGCGCAACGGTGGGACTTCGATTTCGACGACCCGCAATCGGTAGAAGAGATCTTCACGAAAGCGGTCTTCCTGCACGCGAGATTCGAGATCGCGGTTCGTTGCCGCGAGCACGCGCACGTCCACGTTAAGGGTGTCGGACGAGCCGACCGGTCGTATCTCGCCTTCTTGCAACACCCGAAGCAAGCGGACCTGCATGCCGGGTTCGGTTTCTCCGATTTCGTCTAGGAAAATCGTGCCCCCGTCGGCCGCCTCGAACAGACCCTTCTTGTCCTGGTTTGCGCCGGTGAAGGCACCTCGGCGATGACCGAACAGCTCACTCTCGAGCAGGGTGTCTGGTAGCGCGCCGCAGTTTTGCGCCAAGAAACGCTTTTCCTTTCGCGTTCCCCCATAATGGATCGCGCGGGCGACGAGTTCCTTGCCCGTTCCGGTTTCGCCGGTGATCAGTACGGTGGCGTCAGTTTCGGCCACCTTTTTCATAATCTCAAAAACACGCTGCATGGCGGGGCTATCACCGATGATTCCTTCGAAGGAATAGCGGCGCTCCACCTCTTCGCGCAGGTAGCGGTTTTCGGCGCGGAGACGCTCATTCGCTTCTGCGAGGGCTCCGGCGAGAGCGCTGTTTTCGCTGCTCAGCGCGTAGCTTTCGAGGGCGCGCTTTACGTTGATCCGCAGCTCACTCGGTTCCCAGGGCTTTGTGATGTAGCGGTAAATGCGTCCGGTGTTGACCGCGCGGGCAAGCGACGAGATGTCGGCATAGCCCGTGAGCATCATGCGAATCGCCCGGACGTCCCGCTCGATGACTTTTTCCAGGAACTCAACGCCCGTCAGCCCCGGCATGTTCTGGTCGACGATCACCAGTGCGATGTCTTCCGCGTCAAAAATCGCCAACCCATCGCGACCGTTCGCAGCGGTGAACACCCGATATTCGTCGCTCAAGGTAAGTTCGAGCGATTCGCGGATCGCTTCTTCGTCGTCGACGATCAGAATCCCGTAGGGCTGCGCCGGATCCGCTACTCCGTGAGGGTCGGGTTCATCCATCAAGGCCTCCCAGAACCCGCGGCAAACTTGGCTTCGACCGCATCCATCACCTTCGCCTCGAGACAAGTGTCGTCCAGCGTGTTGATTTCCTGGACGCCGGTCGGGCTCGTCACGTTGATCTCCGTGAGACGGTCGCCGATGACATCGATCCCGACAAAGAACAAGCCGTGACGCTTGAGAACCGGCCCCACGCGCTCGATAATTTTGAGATCCGCCGCAGTCAGCTCCGCCTTCTCAGCCGTGCCGCCGACATGAAGGTTGGCTCGGACCTCTTTCGGGGCCGGAACGCGCAATACGGCGCCGAGCAATTCACCTTCGAGGAGTAGAATGCGCTTGTCGCCCTCGCGAATGGCGGGCAGATATTCCTGCGCCATCACGGCGCGGGTTCCAAACTGTGTCGACTGCTCGAGAATCGACGTGACGTTCTTCTCGCCCTCGACGAGGTGGAAGATTCCCTCGCCACCCTTGCCATCCAGCGGCTTCACGATCATCTCGCCGCCCCGGGCTTCCATGAACTGGCGCAAGTCCGCGATATTTTTGGTCACTGATGTAATCGGCATCAGGTCGGGGAAGTGCACGGCAAATAGTTTTTCGTTGAAGGCCAGCACGGATTCGGGCTGATTCAAGATGAGGGTTTTTTGACAGGTGCCCAGGATCTGGGTCGCTGCGATGTAGGCTGCGTCGACCGGCGGGTCCTTTCGCTGGAAAGCGACGTCGACCTCGTCGTCGAGAATGACCGTGCGCGCGTCGCCAAGATCGACGTGATTTCCCTTTTCTGCTCGCAGGGTCACAGGCGTAACCCGGGCCGCGGGCCGACCTTGTTCGATCGCGAGGTCGCCGGGGTCGACGTACAGCACCGCGTGCCCGCGCTTTTGTGCCTCGAACATGAAGACAAACGTCGTGTCTCCCGCAACATCGAGGTCGGTGACGGGGTCCATCACGAAGGCCATGGTGAGTTGCTGGGACGGCATGTAGAGCTTCCTTATTGAGTCTTGTTGAGTCTATTATGAGCGTCTTGTGGTGTGCGGGTCGTCGAAGTCGGCTTTCACAAGGCGGCCCTTGCGCGCTTGGGCTTAGATCAAGAGCAGTCGGGTGCACGAATCGCCAACGGGCCGTGCAGAACGGCGCACCCCCTGCGATCAACGGTCAAATCTCTAGCGCAGCCGGGCACGCCTCGGCTAGGGTAGGGTAACTATTGGAGTTCGCATGGCTTTCATCCGGTCCGGGGGGTTCCGGGTCCTGCTCGCGCTGGTGCTCGTACTGGCATTTACAGCAGGGGCAGGCGTCACATTCGTCTATGTCACCTACCTGCAAGATCTCCCCGACCTTCGATCCATTGAAGACTACCAGCCTGCACTGACCAGCCGCGTGCTGGATCACAAGGGCCGAGAGATTGGACGCTACGCCAACGAGCGGCGCGATCTCGCACCCTTGGGTTCGCTGCCCGATCACGTGGGCTTGGCCTTCGTGGCAGCCGAGGACAGCGCGTTCTTCGAGCACGGTGGCATCGACTACGTATCGATCGCGCGCGCGGCGTGGGTCGACATCCGCGCGGGCGGGATCAAGCAGGGCGCGAGCACAATCACCATGCAGCTGGTGAAGCAAATGTTGCTGAGCCCCGAAAAACGCTTCTCGCGAAAGCTGCGCGAAATGTTCTTGGCGCGAGAGATCGAAAGTCACTTTACGAAAAACGAGATCCTGTATCTCTACTTGAATCAAATTTACTTCGGCAGCGGGGCGTGGGGGATCGAAGAAGCGGGCCAGACTTACTTTGGCAAGTCGGCAAAAGAACTTTCGATTTCTGAGTCAGCGCTGCTCGCGGGGCTTCCCCAGCGACCTTCGGCCTACTCACCCTTCGTGAACCCGGACTTGTCGGAAAGTCGTCGCCTGTATGTGCTCCGCCGCATGCTGGCCGACAAGATCATCGACCAAGCGACATACGAAGCAGAAAGCAACACACCTCCCGCCCTCGTCGCTCGAACTACAGACGAGGGATTTGTTGCCGCCAAGCACTTCACCGAAGAGGTGCGCCGATATCTGTTTGAACGCTTGGGTGGCGACATGGTGCTCGAGGGCGGCATTACTGTCGAAACGACCCTCGACCTTGACCTTCAAATCGCAGCCTCGGCCGCGGTACGCCGGGGACTCGAAGACCACGACAAGCGGCGAGGTTACCGCGGACCCATTCGACAAGTTGCGGCGGCGGATCTCGAAGCGGAGATCACCGCTCTCGCGAAAACGAACAAGCTCGGCCTCGATGAAGCGGGTGTCTGGCAAGAACTTGAAGTAAGAAAATTTGCTGAAGGCGTTGTGGTGAGCGTCGACCCGGACCTCACGACCGCACTCATCGCACTCGCGCCAGGCATCGAGGGACAAGTGGCCCTTGAAGACGTTACTTGGGCGCGCGAGGCAGACGTCAAGCGCCGGCCGCTGCCCGTCAAAAAGATTGAACGCATCTTTAAAGTTGGCGACGTTGCGCAGTTCATTCGCCTCGAAGGTGAGCCGCTTGTTGCGCCGGTAGAACTCGAAGCCGAGGACAACGATGCAGCGGCAGCCGAAGCGGCATCGGAGATCGATGAACTTCTTGGACGCGAAGAAGACGAGCCCGCGCCTCCAGCGCTTGCACGGTTGATGATTTACCAAGAGCCTACGGTCGAGGGCGCACTGCTTTCGATGGAAGTCGAAACCGGGGACGTTCGCGCCATGGTAGGCGGCTACGACTACAACCGAAGCCAGTTCAACCGCGCTACCCAGGCCATGCGACAACCGGGCTCCGCGTTCAAACCATTCATTTATGGTGCGGCACTTTCACGTAAGTACACGCCGGTGTCGACCCTGTACGACCGACCCGCCGTTTACGAAGACCCCGTTTCGGGCTTCATCTGGCGCCCTCAGAACTACGGCCGTCATTTTTACGGTCCGATGCCAATGCGCGCCGCACTCGTGCGCTCGATCAACAATGCCACCGTCCACTTGTTTCGCGACGTGGGGGTCGACTATGTAATCGACTACGCACGACGCCTCGGCATCCAATCGCCGCTGAGTCGTGACCTTTCCCTCGCCCTGGGTTCGAGCGATGTTGGGTTGGTCGAACTCACGGCCGCGTACGCGGTATACCCCAACAAAGGGCGCCGGGTCACGCCGCGTTTCATCACGCGGGTAACCGATCGCCATGGCGAAGTGTTGTTGGAAGACTTGCCACTTGGCCCCCAACCGCCACCGGTGCTGCGACCGCTCGAATTTGCAAAGGATCCGTCCAAGCAAGCACCGAGTTCTAAAGAAAGTGACGCGGTCGAATCTGCCCTCGCCATTGACGACGGATACCCGGATGCCGAGTTCATCCCTACGAATCAAATCATCTCGGAAGCCGCGGCGTACTTAATGTGTGACCTCTTGCAGGCCGTCGTCACCGACCCACGCGGCACCGGTTGGCGCTTGCGCAAACTCGGGCGCCCCCTCGGCGGCAAGACGGGCACGACGAACGATCAAAAAGACGCATGGTTCATGGGCTTTTCGCGCGACTTGGTGACGGGCGTATGGGTGGGTCGCGACGATTCTACGATCCTCGGGTGGGGTGAGACGGGGTCCCGCGCCGCGGCGCCGATCTGGGTTGAGTACATGGAAGTCGCCTTAAAAGACCGGCCGGTTCTCGACTTCGAAGAACCCGACCACATCGTCACGGTGCGGATCGATCGAAGCAATGGACTCATTGCCGACAACGCCAGCGCGGATGCGTACTTTCAGCCGTTCCTCGAAGGCACCGAACCCACGGAGTCGACGATGACGCGCAAGAGCGCGGGCGACACCAAAAAGACGCTTCGTGAAGACTTCTTCTAATCGCGGCCTGTGCCGCAACCGAACGAGGGTGTAGTTGATGGCGAGCGGTGATTCGACGTTGATCGGCGCTCCGGCTACACGCGAGGTCACCCGTGAAGCCGGTCCCGAACGAAGCGTCGCCGGCGCTGGGCTAAACACGGCAGCGTCACGAGATTTACGCAGCTTGCTCACTGATGCACTCCAGCGACTTATCGAGACCACGAACAGCAGCCGAGCATGCGCGTGGGCGCGACGCCCCGACGGTGAGCCCTATGTCATCGCCGCCAGCTATCGCGATGCGACTTCTCCCCAGACGCCGGACGACTCAACCCTTGATGCGCTCGAACCCTTGTTCGCGATAAAGCATCCGGTCGACCTCGGGGCAAATTTTATTGGCATCCTCGACGTAGAAGGTGACGCTACCCACGCCAGCTCGTCGGCGCTTTCACAACTTGCCGAGAACTTCGGCATGAGCTGCGCGATGCCGCTTCATTCTGCCAACGACGAACCGGTCGCGATCGTGCTACTCGGCAGCGCCGACGACCCGCCCGGCAGCGTGCGACCGCGAACCCTCGCAGCCCTCGACGCTGCAATCCAGCAACTGCGTGCACCGACTGCTGCGGCAGGCGCGCTCGAACGACTGACCCGCCTCGACGCCGAAGTCTGCCGGCTCGATCGCCTTGCAGTTCTGGGAGACCTGCTCGCTGAAGTCGCTCACGAAATCCGCAACCCGCTGGTTTCGATGAAGACGTTCTTGCAGCTACTCCCCGAACATCTCGACGACCAAGAATTCCAAGTCGAGTTTCGAGGTGTCGTGCTCGAAGAGCTTGGGCGCATGGAACGCTTGCTCGACACGCTGCTCGCAAATGCCCGCCCCGCAAGCAATCGCGTTGCGAATGAAACCCCACACGCGACCGCAAACCTCGCTCATGTCTTTGGGGCTCTGTTGCGTTTGCTCGAACAACGCGCCGCGGAACGAGAAGTCGCACTCCAGATCGAAACGGACATTGCGGTCGACGACGTTGCAATTGGAGAAGACGCCCTGCGGCAGGTGATGCTGAACCTGGTCCTCAACGCCCTTGAAGCTTCCCCACGATCTAGCTCGGTCATCGTGCGAGCCGAGGCGCACGAAACTTCTGTGTCGTTTAGCGTCGAAGATCAAGGAGATGGTGTGCCCGAAGCCATGCGATCGCGCTTGTTCGAACCGTTCTTTTCCACTCGCGTTGGGCGCGCCGGCGGACTCGGCCTTGCCATCACGAAAAAACTCGTCGAAGAAGCGCGTGGCCAGATCCGAATCGAAAGCGGTGACGTAGGCGGGGCAAAGTTCCTCGTCGAGTTGCCACGGGTCCGGTCGTCCGAGTAGGCGCGACACGATGTCCGGCTTGAGCGAGAGCAAACCGAGGCTGGAAGTACTTTACGGCGTGTACCAGATCGGAGAACTGTAGGCGCGGTCTTGTATTTCCATCAACATGTTGGCCGCGCTCTCCGCGCCCAAACGCTTGACGTCGTAGGCGGGCCAGCGTGGGGTTGGGATTTCGATCACCCGTGCGTAGTAGAACGCGTGCTGCTTCGGATCGAAGTCCGGGTCCTGCCAGTAGGTTGAAAATCCGACTGCACCGATCGAATTACTGTACGTCGCGGCTTTGACGTCAACGGTTGACTTCAATGCCTTTGCGCGACCCTTTCGGTTCGGGGTGCGGCCGTCGGACAGGGCAGCTTCGTAGACTTTTTCGTGAAGTTCACCCTTCGCGTCACGCCACCCCTTGATGACTTGGATGCGGTCAAGGTTTGCGCCGTGGGGATCTTTTGTTGCGCTCAGCAAGAAACCAGGTGTGCGCTCCTTCCCATCGTTTGTCGAGGTGAGGTCGCCGCCCATCGGCACACCTTTTCGATAGCCAATGCGTGCGGCGTCCGCGCGTTGGGCGTCACTGGCTTCAAACTCCCAACCGCCAAAGAAGCGAAGTGCGATGCGAGAGCCCGTGGTCGCGTAGACCTCCTTGCGCCGCATCGCGTCGAAGATCGCTTCTCGCGTATTTTCATGCGCCCACACTGCGGCATATCCCGAGGCGACGAACTGCCACGGCATCAGCTGCACTTCGTCGTCAGGGCCCGACGAAAACATGCCACCGACGGTGCGCTTCATACCGGGTTCGACCAGCGTCGCCTTGCCCCAAAAGTTGCCTTCGTTCGCAGTTGCGAGGGAGGTGTGGGCGTCAGTACTCCCGATCATCCCATACTTGAACGGGTTGCTTCCCGTGCGTGCTTCTTCTTCGAGGCCCATCTTGAGAGCAGAGCGCACGTATTCGTACTTGATCATCTCGTCTTGCTTCAGCACCGCGTTGGGATGGAGGTTACCGAAGTCCCAGGTTTCGAAGTCGGCGAACTCCTCGTCGGGGGAAAGCAGCGGATGCGTTTCGCTGTCGCCTTTGATCTGGGTGACTTCGACGATGGGTTCATGGGAGATGCGGCGCGCCGTGTAGGCAGCGTCGAAGGCACGACCCTGCGAATCTTCCAATGCGAACATGCGGCCGTTGCTGACGTTCGGGTTGTGGGGGATCGCGAGAATACGGCCTCCGGTTTCCTTCTTGTACTTCTCCATGAAGGTCCAGAGATGTTCCGGATCGGCGCCATCAAAAGCCGAGACGGGGATCAGCTGGTTCGCGCGTTCGGCGTCGTCGGCATAGATCACGACACGGTGCAGGTTGTCGCCCCCCGGCATCGAGGTCCACTCGTAGCCGATTAGCGCCGTGAAATTTCCCGGGTCGTTGTGTTCGTCCGCGAGACGGGTGATCTCATCCCAAATACTTCGCTTCAAGTCCACGTTGTCGATCACCGGCTCGTTGGTGGTAAGCGAACCGATGAGTTCTTGCAGGCCGTTCATCACCGAAGCCTTGTCTCCCGTGATTGCATTTGAAATTCGCTGCGCCACTGGATCAGCGAGGAGCTTGGGATCCTTTGCGCGCAGTCGAGGAAGCAAACCCATGTATTCCGCGTGGTCGGAGACGACGAGAAAGTCGAGTGGCATGTCGAGTTGCGCGGTCATCCCCGTATTCGCGACAACCGCTTCACCCTTTGCAAACCGGTAAGCCGCGCTCGGATCGAGACGCGTATTCCCCATCGCGTTCGCGTCCATGCTGAAGGAGCTGTGAACATGGGTGTCGCCCCAAAGCAGCTGCATCGGGAAGTCTTCACCAAGGTAGGGCGAGTACTCAATGCGATCGGCGGCTTCGGCTTGCGCCGAGCCAGCAAAGGCAAGTGCAGCCAACAAGATTGTGAAGGAGGCGAACGTCGACACCGATGACGCCGTGGGTGAACAAGTCATGAACTTTCCTTTTTAGGGACGAGGGCGTTTTTGAACTGAACCGTTTAGCTGACTGCTACGAAATCTAGTGACTGCGTGTGGAGAGCTGGATCCCCCACCCGGCACGAGTGAAGTCCGGCTGCTTTAGGCGCGGAGGTTTGGGGTGAAATTCGCTGGGCGAATCGATCCACCTCATGTCTTCAAAGAAGCGCAATGACCGATCGAGGTCGCGGTCGACAGACGCTCGATCTTGCGGGCTCGAACTCTGGGGACTGGCCTTCGACATCACCCACAAGAGTCCTTCGTCGAGCGCCAGCTTGGCGGCCAATCTGAGAGAAGGACACGGTAGTGGCGCTTCGCAAGTCTCGGGATGGCCGATCCATGCTTGCCACGCGCGGTTGATTCGTGACGGCATCTGTGGTTTCTGAAACCTCGCAGCAGACCCATACGCGGGACTAAAATACGCAGCAATCGCGATGCCTCGATTCTAACCAAGTGTTGAATCCACCGGGACCCTCGTCGTGCCTTTGTTCGGCAGATGTAAATCACTCGCAGCCCATTGCGTTGTGATCGCGAAAAAACACAATGAGTGAGCGTTCAGCGCGGCTCTGTTCCGAACGGTTCGCAACCAAAACATGAGCCTCAGCTTCGCGAACCGCCTAAGCGAGAACCTTCACGTCAACAAAAATATCGTTCACGAACGATCCGCCACGCTCGACATAGCCTTGGCTCGACATGTACTGGGCGATCTCGGGGAGGGTCTTCGTTGTTCCGGACACGAGTGTTTCAACACAGATCACCAGTGGGCGATATTTTGAGTAGTCGATCGCCTTCACAAGGTCGAAGTGAAGTCCTTCGGCGTCGATCGACACGAATGTCGGTGCACCGCCAAAGTGTTCTCCCATGACTCTGTTGATGTCGAGGAGCGGCATCTTGAGTTGCTTCTCGACAAAGATCGCGCCGTTCGTGGTTTTGACGACGTGCTCTGCTTCTTCTTTGGAAAACGTGTTCCACGACGGGTCGCTCATCTGGTAGAAGTCGGCTTCGCGTTCGTCCGTGATTCCGATCCCCGCGGTGAGAGTGGTGTCGCGCGGACGCACCTTGCGCAGCTTGTCGCACATCACCGGGTTGGGCTCTACGAGAACACCCTTGAAGCCCTTCTCGTAGAAGAGATAGGTGTTGTTGATCTTAATCGGGTCGAAGGCACCGATGTCGAGATACGTCATGTCCTCTACCCCGATGTAGCCAAGGAGAAAGTCGACGATCAGGTCTTCGCCACATTGGGCAAACGAACGCGTGCCCGGGTTCGCGCGGTCGTGCGCGATCGCACCGAGGGGGAAGCCGGCGGACAAGGCCCCCGCGCCGATCAGAAACTCCTTGCGGCTTAGCTTCATCGTCTGGAGTCCCCGGCTTTGTGTTTGTCGCGGTGAGCTTACCGCGACCCTTCGCTACGCAGGAACGTAGCGACTGATGGTGTCGATGATACATGCCGGACGGTCGCTACCCTCGATTTCGACCGTGACCCGCACCGTCGACTGAACCGCATTGCCCTTGACGTCTTCTACTTTGATCAATTCAGCGCTGCCCCGAATCCGCGCGCCGACCGGGACCGGAGCCGGAAACCTCAGGCGGTCGCTGCCGTAATTGACTCCCATCGAAATCCCGCGAACGTCGATGATTTCGGGCAGGAACTTGTTCACAAGAGAAAGCGTGAGGTAGCCGTGAGCGATCGTTGAGCCAAACGCGCCGTCTTTCGCGCGCTCGGGGTCGACGTGGATCCACTGATGGTCGCCGGTCGCGTCGGCGAAGGTGTCGATGCGGGCTTGGTCGATTTCGAGCCACTCGCTCACGCCAAGTTGCTTGCCGACAGATTCTTTGAGTTCGCTCGGATGATTGAAGATGGTCGCCATACTGGATATTCCTCTTGCGGGTCTCGCACGTTGCCGCACGGAGCCTGGCCAATTGTTCGTAGATCTAGTCTTTCGTCGTGTTCTTGGCGGCGGCAAGAAACGCTGGCTTCTCACCCCCACCATGCACCCACACACTCGAGCCGCTCACGTAACTTGCAAGTGGAGACGCGAGGTACAAGCAGGTATCACCGATGTCCCGGGGTTCGCCCATGCGCTCGAGGGGTACCGTCTGACCTACAGCGGCAATGCCTTCTTCGTCGCCGTAGTGAAGATGCGCTTGCTCGGTTCGAATCATCCCGGCAATGATCGCCGTCACACGGACCTTGGGCGCCCACTCGACTGCGACACTCTCGGTCAGGCTCAACAACCCCGCTTTCGCCGCGCCGTACGCCGCTGTTCCAGGTGATGGGCGCGTGGCACTTACGCTTGCGATGTTGATGATGACGCCACCAGTTTCTTGTTCTTGCATAACCGCATTCGCCTTTTGAGCAAAGTTGAGCGGCGCAATCAAGTTCAGGCGAATGATGGACTCTGAAAAACGCGGGGACACGGTTGCGGCATCGGCTTCGGGTGCACCGCCCGCGTTGTTGACCAGCACGTCCACGCTGCCATAGCGTTCCTTTGTAAAGGCCACGACGGCTTCGATCTGTTCGACATCTCGCACGTCCGCAGCAATAAACGCTGCCTTGCGGCCACCGGCTTCAGGGAGTGCTTCGGGTTTGTTGCGTCCGCAAATGACAACGTCCGCACCGAACTCTAGAAACCGGTGCGTGATACCAAGACCCACGCCGCGCCCGCCGCCGGTCACAATTACAACCTTGCCTGCGTAGTCGAGGGGATTGTTCATTCCGGTTGTTCTCCTTGCCGCTGCGTGTCTTTGCCACGTGAGCGCTTCAGTCAATCGCGGAGGTGACCTAGAGGTCGATACGCTGAGCCAACAGTTCGCGGTGATAAGAAGCATCGCCGAGCAGGGACTCAGTCGACTTTGCGCGCTTGAAATAAAGGTGCACGTCGTATTCCCAGGTAAAGCCAACCCCACCGTGAATCTGAATGCAGTCTGCCGCGCATTGAAAGTACGCGTCGGAGCAGTACGCCTTGGCGAGTGGTGCCACCGTGTTGATCTCGGCGGCGTTGCCTTCCGCTACCGTGCACGCCGCGTAATACGCAGCGGAGCGTGCAGACTCGATCTTCACCATAAGATCAGCGCACTTGTGCTTAATGGCTTGAAACGAACCGATCGGGCGACCGAACTGTACGCGTTCGTTCGCGTAGGCGACCGACATGTCGAGGCAACGCTGAGCGCCGCCAACTTGTTCTGCAGCAAGTGCGATTGCGGCAAGGTCGAGGGTTCGCGCGATCGCAAGCGATGCTGCGCCTTCTTCGCCGAGCCGGGCAGTCGCAGGTACGGTCACATTTTCAAAGTTGAGCTCGGCAAGCCTTCGAGTCTGGTCGACGGTGGGAAGCGCTTTTCTTTGAAGGCCAGCGGCGTCACCGGAAACAACAAAGAGACTCAGCCCCTCGCTGCCTGTTGAACCCTCTGCCCGGGCGGCAACGATCACGAGATCGGCACTGTGGCCGTCGACGACAAAGGAACTCACGCCGGACAACATGTAGCCGTCGCCTGAAACAGCCGCGGTGACTTCCACAGTGGATGGGTCCCAATTCCCGGACTCGCCACAGTACGCAAACGTGGCCCGGGTCGTGCCTTCGGCAATGCCGGGCAAGTATTCTTGCTTCTGCTCTTCGCTACCCGCAACCAGCAATGCGTTGGCGCCCAGGCATACGCTGGAAAAGAACGGCGCACACAAAAGCGAGCCGCCCATCATTTCCATCAGCGCAACGAGTTCGACGTAGCCGAGTCCAAGGCCGCCGTATTCTTCGGGGATATGGACCGAAGTCCAGCCGAGTTCGGCACCGACCTGGTTCCACGTGTCGGCGTCGTAGCCGAGCTCGCTCTCCATCGCCTTGCGGACCTGTTCGCTGCCAGAGTTTTCTTCGAGAAAACTTTGCGCCATTGCGCGCAACTCTT
>Ga0115003_10001681_pt1 | contig 19074 bp, 17 predicted proteins | sample ArcticOcean_MG_C_7_FD_88736 | JGI IMG/M metagenome (GOLD analysis project Ga0115003, IMG submission 88736) | Marine microbial communities from western Arctic Ocean - ArcticOcean_MG_CB11_88 | ecosystem: Environmental > Aquatic > Marine > Oceanic | place: Arctic Ocean: Canada Basin | collected... | reverse complement strand
GTTAATGGTCGAGTAGTGCGAGATAAGCTAGTAGGGCATGCCGTGCGTCAGGCTTATCGTGATGTGCTTTATCATGGGCGTCATCCGGCGTTTGTATTGTATTTAGAACTAGAGCCTGCAAATGTCGATGTGAACGTTCACCCCACTAAAAACGAAGTGCGTTTTCGTGATGGCCGCTTAGTGCATGACTTTATCTTTCGTAGCCTGCACAAAGCCTTGGCTCAAGTGCGGCCAGAAATACCTACAGGTGGTGGCATTGAACAGTTGGGCCTCATGCAGGGCCAGTCTCAGATGCAGCCTCAAGGGCTTGAAATGGGTGTATTTGCTGGCCAAACGCAAGTGGATTTGGGCCAAATTGCCGGTAATCCAACATCATCAACTATGCAGCAAATGCCTTGGCAGAGCGGATCGTTAAACCAGCACTCACCGCATCAAATGCAGGAGCAGGCTAAAGTATATGCCAGTTTGCATGGCGATGCAGATCCATCAATGGGTTCTGCAACTGAGGCCGGGCAGGTGCCACCCTTGGGTTATGCCGTGGCGCAACTCCACGGTATCTATATCGTTTCTGAAAATGCCAAAGGCATGGTACTGGTGGATATGCATGCAGCCCATGAACGCATTGTTTACGAAAAAATGAAAACATCATGGGCAGAGCAAGGCATTAAAGCTCAGCCTCTGTTAGTGCCTGTATCCATGGCTGTGAGTTCCCGTGAAGCGGATCAGGTTGAGACGCAGCAAGAATTATTTACTGAGCTAGGTTTTGTTATCGACAGGTCTGGCACGGAAAATTTAGTGGTGAGGCAAGTGCCTAGCTTGTTGCAACACGCCAACGTTGAACAATTAGTGCGAGATGTCCTAGCTGATGTAGTCACCTATGGCAGCAGTGACCGCATTAGGGCAGCTCATAACGAACTGCTAGGCACTATGGCTTGCCACGGTGCGGTGAGGGCTAATAGAAGGCTAAATCATGTAGAAATGAACGCACTGTTACGGGACATGGAAATTACCGAGCGCAGTGGGCAATGCAACCATGGTCGCCCTACATGGACGCAGCTGAGTTTGTCTGAACTAGATAAACTGTTTATGCGGGGGCAATGACAGGTGTGTCCTAGTCAGTTATCACCGGCCATTTTTCTTATGGGCCCAACTGCTGCAGGTAAAACAGATTTAGCTGTAGAGCTGGTGCAGCAACGAGCCTGTGAAATTATTTCTGTAGATTCGGCGCAAATATATCAAGGCATGGATATCGGCAGTGCAAAACCAGATTCCTCCACCCTAGCCGCAGCACCTCATCATCTGATTGATATTTGTGATCCCCTTGAGGCTTATTCGGCAGCTCGGTTTCGCACTGATGCGTTAGCCCTTATGGCACAAATTACCGCTCGTGGTAAGGTGCCCCTGCTGGTGGGGGGCACCATGATGTACTATAAGGCGTTAGTGGATGGTTTAGCGCAATTGCCTATATCAGAGCCGGTTATACGCGGGCAGTTAGAGCAAGAAATACAAGACCACGGCCTAGGGGCAATGCATGTCCGTTTGTGTGAAATTGATCCAGTGGCTGGGGCGCGTATTAATGCTACTGATCCCCAGCGGATTACGCGGGCCATGGAAGTGTTTTTGCTTAGTGGAGAAACCTTAACGGCCCATTGGTCTAGGCAAAAGCAGCAGTCCTTGCCATATCAAGTGACTTCAGTTGGCGTATGGCCGCCAGATCGAGCCTTGTTACACCAGCGCATAGAGCAGCGTTATGAAATAATGTTGCAGCAAGGTTTTGAGCACGAAGTGAAGTCTTTAATGGCCCGTGGAGACCTGCATTTAGATCTGCCCTCCATGCGTTGTGTAGGGTATCGTCAGATGTGGCAACACTTGGCTGGCGAATACGACTACGCAATGATGCAATACAAGGGCATTGTGGCAACTCGGCAATTAGCTAAAAGACAGTTGACTTGGCTGCGCAGTTGGCCAGAATTACAGATGTTTGATAGTTTAGATACAAAATTAGCATTCAAAGTTTTGCAAATATTCGATAGAATAGGGTTTTAGCGTAAAGGCTGCGTAAAACGACTTGCATCTGTTGGTACATTTACGCATCATAATTCTCGAACTTTACCCTAAAGTTATATTAATGTTACAAGGAGCTACCATGTCAAAAGGGCAAACCCTACAAGACCCTTACTTGAACGTATTACGCAAGGAGCGAGTGCCGGTTTCTATTTTTTTGGTAAACGGTATTAAATTACAGGGCCAGATTGAGTCTTTCGATCAATTTGTAATCCTGCTGAAAAATACCGTTTCCCAAATGGTATATAAACATGCCATTTCAACTGTAGTGCCGTCTCGCCCAGTTAAAATGCCAGCTGAAGACGAACTAGATTAATTTTGTTGGCTTTTTTGAAACCCCGACGAGCACCTAAGGGTGCTCGCTTTGATTTAGGTTATTGTTTTGTTTTTTGAACGTCACCAATCAGGCGAACGTGCGATCCTTGTCCATCTTGAAATGGGCCAAGAGGGTGAGCGTGAAGATGCCAATGAATTAAAAGAGCTGGTTTATTCAGCTGGTGCAGATCCCCTAGAAACAATAGGTGGCTCACGCGCAACTCCTCATCCAAAAACCTATGCTGGTTCTGGTAAAGTAGAAGAGATTAAGCTGGCCGTGGAACAACACGAAGCTGAAATTGTCATCTTTAACCATGCCTTAAGCCCTGGTCAAGAAAGAAATTTAGAGCTTGAACTGCAGTGCCGAGTGTTAGACCGCACAGGTTTGATTCTTGATATTTTCGCCCAGCGTGCCCGTACCCATGAGGGTAAGTTGCAAGTTGAGTTGGCTCAGCTAGAGCATATGTCTACTCGCTTGGTTCGGGGCTGGACCCACTTGGAGCGTCAAAAAGGTGGTATTGGTCTGCGTGGTCCAGGTGAAACCCAGTTAGAAACTGACCGTCGTTTACTGCGTGTGCGTATCAATACCATATTAAAGCGCTTAGGTAAGGTGCGTAAGCAACGTGAGCAAGGGCGTCGTGCTCGTCGCCGTGCAGAGGTGCCTACCATTTCTTTGGTGGGCTACACTAACGCTGGTAAGTCCAGTTTGTTTAATCGAATTACCATTGCCGATGTGTATGCTGCAGACCAATTATTTGCCACCTTGGATCCAACCTTTAGACGCCTTGAAATTAAAGATGTTGGCCCCACTATATTGGTAGACACGGTAGGTTTTATTCGTCACTTACCCCATAAGCTTGTAGATGCCTTTCGTGCTACGCTACAAGAAACGGCGGAAGCAACGTTATTACTTCACTTGATTGATGCAAATGATGAAAAACGTGACGATAACATAGAAGAAGTTGAATCGGTGCTGGAAGAAATTGGCGCCGATGATTTACCCCATTTATTGGTGTACAACAAGATTGATATGTTAGAAGATTGCCCCCCACGTATTGACCGTGATGGTTATGGTGTGCCAAGAAGGGTTTGGTTAAGTGCTCTAACGGGTGAGGGTGTAGACCTTCTGGTGCAAGCCATTAGTGAGCGCTTAGGTGGTGAAATTTTTGCTCAACAACTTGTGCTGGAACCTCAGTATGGTAATTTGAGAGCTCAGCTTTATGCCTTAGACGCCGTAGAAAAAGAAGGTATTAACGATCAAGGCCACATGGTGTTGAACGTGCGCTTACAAAAGCGAGATTTTTTACAAACATTGAGTCGTATAGGAATGGATGCAACGCCTTTTGTAGGCAAACCAGCCAACCCATGGGACTCATAACCATTTAATAACTGCAATAATCAGGAGAAGATTATGGCCTGGAATGAACCGGGTAATAACGGTAAAGACCAAGATCCATGGGGCGGCAATCGTCGTCCAAATGGACAAGATCAGGGGCCACCTGATCTAGATGAAGCGTTAGGTAAGCTTATTGAGAAATTCAACGGCTTATTTGGTGGTTCTGGTAATAAAGAGACCTCTGGTTCAGGTGGTGGTAATACCCCAACTTCTACAGGTAAAATTATTGGTTTTGGTGCCGTAATTATTTTAGTTTTATGGGCAGGTATGGGTTTCTATACCGTAGACCAACAAGAGCGTGCAGTGATTTTGCGCCTCGGCAAGTTCAGTGAAACTGTACAGCCTGGCTTGCATTGGAATCCACCGTTGGTTGATCTTGTCACTAAAGTTAATGTCACAGCTGTTCGTAACGTTGAACATCGTGCCTTAATGCTTACAGAAGATGAAAATATCGTTGAAGTGGGTTTATCGGTTCAATACGTTGTGTCTAGTCCTAAAGATTTCTTGTTAGAAGTTAGAGATCCAGAAAATAGCTTATTACAAGCTACGCAAAGTGCCTTGCGTCATGTTGTAGGCGGTTCGGAAATGCACTCTGTGCTGACCGAAGGCCGTGCCCTTCTGGCTTTAGATATTGAAAGCCGATTGCAGGCCTTATTGAATGACTACCAGACTGGCTTAGAAGTCATTAAAGTAAACATAGAAAATACGGCAGCACCTTCGCAAGTGCAGGATGCGTTTGATGACGTGATAAAGGCTCGTGAAGATGAGCAGCGAGTTAAAAACGAGGCCCAAGCCTATGCCAACGGTATCGTGCCAGAATCTCGTGGTCGTGCACAGCGTGTGAGCGAAGAGGCCCAAGCCTACCGTGAGCAGGTGGTTGCCCGCGCAGAAGGTGAAGCAACTCGGTTTACTAAATTACTAACGGAATACCGGAAGGCTCCAGAAGTAACACGTGAGCGCCTTTATATTGTTGCCATGGAAGATGTACTTTCCAATGCTTCTAAGGTCATGGTAGACGTTAAGGGTGGCAATAACATGATGGTGTTACCCCTAGACCAAATCATGCAGAACCAATCTTTGCGTGCAGCAACGGGTGCTGGTGGTAAAATGTCTTCCAGTATGGTGGATGAAATTACTAACCGTGTAATTCAACAGCTAACTCAAGGCGGTTCATCTTCAAGGGAGTCTCGTTAACATGGCTACTCGTACTTTAGTGACCTTAATTGGCTTATTTGTGGCACTTCTTGTCGCCTCTTCTACACTGTTTGTAGTAAAGGAAACAGAACGCGCAATTATGCTTCAGTTTGGTGAGGTGGTGCAGTTTGATATCCAGCCTGGCCTACATGTGAAAGTTCCATTCGTGAACACTGTGCGTATATTTGATGCTCGCGTGCTTACTTTGGATGCTCGTCCACAACGTTACTTAACGCTAGAAAAGAAAGCTTTGATTGTTGATTCTTTCGTCAAGTGGCGTATTCACAACGTGGCTGACTTCTATACTGCAACTTCTGGTGATGAATTTACCGCTGCTAAGTTGTTAGCGTCTCGTGTAGATACCGGTTTGCGTAACCAGTTTGGCGAACGCACCTTAACGGAAGTAGTTTCCGGTGAGCGTGATGAGCTAATGGCTGAACTACGTGAAGAGCTTAACGAAGTAGTTAAGACAGATATGGGCATCGAGGTGGTTGACGTGCGCGTGAAGCGTATCGATTTACCCCAGGAAGTAAGTGAATCTGTTTACGGTCGCATGCGCACAGAGCGTGAGCGTGAAGCCCGTGAACTGCGTTCTAAGGGTAAGGAACTGGCCGAAGGTATTCGTGCCGATGCAGATCGCCAAGAAACGGTCATCGAAGCGAATGCCTACCGTGAGTCAGAGCTTATTCGTGGTGATGGTGATGCCATTGCAGCAGCAACCTACGCTGCAGCCTTCAACAAAGATCCAGAGTTCTATAGTTTTTACCGTAGTTTAGATGCTTACCGTAAAACCTTTGGTGCTGGTGGTGACGTGATGCTGATCGAGCCTGATAGTGAGTTCTTTAAGTACATGAACCAGTCTACTCTGAAGTAAGCCTTCGGCTTGCTTTTAGCAAGACATTAAAAGGGCCTTTCGAGGTCCTTTTTAGTGGCTGCTTTTTAAGCCTGAAAGGTGGTCATTTGTGGCTAAAAGAAGTACAATTGTGTAACCGAGAAGTAGGGTCCGAGATGGGCCGTATGATGCTCGGTTTTTTTGTGTTTGAAGCATTAGTAAAGAACCATGAATGAATTGACCCAACACCTACTGGTGGCTTTTTGCTTGATGCTGATAATAGAAGGTATTTTGCCTTTTTTATACCCACAAAGGTGGCGTCAATTAGTGGTTCAGCTAGCACAGATAAGTGACCGCAATATGCGACTGTTAGGTTTGGGAAGTATGCTTTTAGGGCTTACCTTACTGCTTTTAGTGCGTTGATTTAATGCAATTGTTTGGGAAACAGGAACTCACATGAGTCGTGCAAATCGCTGGTTATTGCCAGATGGCGTAAAAGAAGTATTGCCCCCGGAAGCTGCCCGTATAGAAGACCTGCGCCGCACCGTGGTCGACCTATACCAAGCATGGGGTTACGACCTAGTTATGCCGCCACTCATTGAATACATTGATTCATTGTTGATTGGTACTGGTGATGACTTAGATTTAGCCACCTTTAAGGTGATTGATCAAAAAACTGGCCGTACCATGGGTATTCGCGCAGACATTACGCCTCAAGTTGCCCGTATTGATGCCCACAGTATTGACTGTGATGGTATCAACCGCCTGTGTTACTCCAATACTGTTTTGCATACAAACGCTGCCAACCCCTTAGCCTCTCGCAGCCCGTTACAAGTGGGCGCAGAACTATATGGCCACGCTGGCATTGATAGTGACCTTGAGGTCATTAGTTTGATGTTAGAAACGCTCACCAGGATAGGCATCAAACATCCCATTACCTTAGACTTGGGCCACGTGGGTATCTACCGTGGCTTGATTGATGCTATCGGCTTAGCTGATGATGATGAAAGAGAATTGTTTAATCTGCTGCAAAGTAAAGCAGTAGCCGATATAGATGTCCTGGTGTCAGCTATGGATTTGACGGATGAGGCGAAAACTATACTGTCACAGCTGCCCCGGTTATACGGTGAGACTTCGGTTTTACATCAGGCCGAACAAATATTTGCTAATGTGTCTGCAGAAGTCTCTACAGCCATTGTCTACTTACGTGAGTTGTCAGAGGCAGTTAGCACGCGCTTCCCTCAGGTGACCTTGTACTTTGATTTAGCCGAACTACGTGGTTATGAGTACCATACTGGAGTGGTTTTTGCCGCCCTCACACCAGCTTTTGGCCAAGCCATTGCTAAGGGTGGTCGTTATGATGATATTGGCAAGGTGTTTGGCCGGGCACGGCCTGCAACTGGATTTAGTGCCGACTTAAAGGTGTTGTCGGAACTGTCTGAGGTGCCTTTGGTGCAGGCTGACACCATTGCAATGCCAGCAGAAGTAGGTTTGAGTAGTGCACAGCGTAAAAGTCTATGGATAATGCAATCTCAATTGCGTCTGCAAGGCGAACGTTTGGTTGCACAACTATTTGATAGTCCTGCACCAGAGCGGTGTTCCCGCCAATTAGTTTGGCAAAATGATGTTTGGAAAATAGTCCCAACATCCTAAGTTTAAATAGGCTTCTATTATAAACTATGAATTTTAATTTTGGCGTGATCTCACGTGCAGCAGCAATAAACTAGAGCAAAATATTATGGGTAAGAATGTCGTCGTTTTAGGCACCCAATGGGGTGATGAAGGCAAAGGTAAGATCGTTGACTTGCTCACCGATCAGGCCACGGCAGTGGTGCGTTTTCAAGGGGGCCATAACGCGGGTCATACTTTAGTGATCGAAGGCGAAAAAACTGTTTTGCATTTAATTCCTTCAGGTATTTTGCGTGACACGGTTACCTGCTTTATAGGTAACGGTGTTGTGGTTGCTATGGATGCGTTACTAAAAGAAATGGCAGAGCTAGAAGAGCGTGGTATTCCTGTGCGTGATCGTTTGCGTATTAGCACTGCTTGCCCATTAATATTGCCTTACCACGTTGCCCTAGATCAAGCGCGTGAATTGGCTCGTGGTGATGAGAAAATTGGCACCACAGGGCGTGGGATTGGACCTGCCTATGAAGACAAGGTGGCTCGTCGTGGTTTGCGTTTAGGAGATTTGCTAGATCCACAACGGTTTGCAGTAAAGCTTAAAGAGGTGATGACTTATCATAACTTTGTCTTGCAAAACTTCTACCGTGTTAAACCATTAGATTATACCCAAGTCTTAGAAACTGCATTGGCTCAAGCCGAGCAGATTAAAGCCATGTTTACCGACGTGACTGCAGAAATTCACGATTTGCGCCGTGCAAGTGAAGATATTCTGTTTGAAGGTGCCCAAGGTACATTGCTCGACATTGACCATGGTACATACCCTTATGTAACCTCTTCAAATACCACTGCTGGTGGCACGGCTACAGGTTCTGGCTTTGGCCCAATGTACCTAGATTACATTTTAGGCATCACCAAGGCGTACACTACACGTGTTGGCAGCGGCCCATTCCCAACAGAATTATTCTGTGATGTGGGTTTAGGCCTTGCGAATCGTGGCCATGAATTAGGTGCTACTACAGGCCGCCCACGTCGTTGTGGTTGGTTTGATGCTGTTGCACTTAAACATGCCATTCAGATTAACAGTGTGTCAGGTATCTGCCTGACTAAGCTGGATGTATTGGATGGTATGGACGAAATTAAAATGTGTGTTGCTTACCATGACGCCATGGGTAATGAGGTATCTTGCCCAAGCGATGCTGAAGGTTTTGCAGCCGTGACCCCTATTTACGAAACCATGCCGGGTTGGACTGAGTCTACCGTAGGTACCCAGACAGAAGCACAACTACCCGCTGCTGCGTTGGCCTACATTGCCCGTATTGAAGTCTTGATTGAGGCGCCAGTGGACATCATTTCCACAGGCCCAGATCGAATTGAAACAATTGTTAAACGCCATCCTTTTGGCTCCTAGGAAAAAATGACACAAATCGACGATCCACATGCTCAGCGTGAGGCGCAAAAGTACGACAATCCAATTCCCAGCCGTGAATTTATTATGGATCACTTGCGTGACCGAAGCGGCCCAGCAACGCTTAAACAGGTTAGTTTTGAACTGGCCTTGTTTGAGGCAGAAGATGTAGAAGCACTGCGTCGCCGTTTACGTGCCATGGAACGCGATGGCCAGCTGATAAGTGACCGCAAAGGTGCCTATGGCGCTATCCATAAGATGGACCTTATCCATGGCCGTATCATAGGCCATCGAGATGGCTTTGGTTTCTTAAAGCCCGATGCAGGTGGTGATGATTTATTTCTCAGCCACCGTCAAATGCGAGCTGTGTTAGATGGCGACAAGGCCCTGGCTCGTATTACTGGTGTAGACCGCAAAGGCCGTAGCGAAGGCGCTATTGTTGAAGTGACTGAGCACAATACTCGGCAAGTTGTGGGGCGGTTAACGAAGGAAAATGGCATTTGTTTTGTGCGCCCAGATAATCAGCGTATTAGCCAAGACATTCTAATTTCAAGCGATAGCGTACTTCAAGCTCAGCATGGCCAATATGTTACCGTGCGCATTACTCACCAGCCTAACAAACGCAATCAAGCTGTAGGTGAAGTTGCTGAGATTTTGGGTGAACACATGGCTCCAGGCATGGAGATTGATGTTGCTATTCGAACCCACGAAATACCTCATGAATGGCCGTTAGAGGCCAGTCATGAAGCTGCTAAGCTTGCCCCAGAAGTCACTGAAGCTGATAAGCATGATCGTATTGATCTTCGTGAAATGCCTTTTGTTACCATTGATGGAGAAGACGCCCGCGACTTTGACGACGCAGTTTATTGCCGTAAAAGAACCTTAGGTGGCTGGCGTGTATATGTTGCTATTGCTGATGTAAGCCATTACGTCCGCACGGGCACTGCTTTAGATACAGAAGCTCACAGGCGAGCAACCTCAGTGTATTTTCCTGAGCGTGTAATCCCTATGTTGCCAGAAGCTATTTCCAACGGTTTATGCTCTCTTAATCCCCATGTCGATCGGTTGGTCATGGTGTGCGAGATGACTATCAGCAGTAAGGGTAAGTTGAGTGGCTACGAGTTTTACGAAGGTTTAATCCACTCTCACGCCCGCTTAACTTACACCAAAGTGGGTGCGATGCTGGATTCAGATGATGAGCAATGTCTGGCTTTACGTCAAGAATATAACCATGTAGTAAAGCCTGTAGACCAATTGCATAAGCTGTATTCTGCTTTGCGTTCTGCCCGTGACGCCCGTGGCGCGATTGATTTTGAAACCCAAGAAACACGTATCATTTTTGGCGAAGACCGTAAAATAACTGACATAGTGCCGGTACACCGCAACGATGCCCATAAGTTGATTGAAGAGTGTATGTTAGCGGCTAACGTGAGTACGGCTAAGTTTTTAGCGAAGCATAAACTAGATGGTTTGTTCCGCGTGCACAAAGGCCCTAAGCCTAGCAAGCTAGAAAACTTGCGTGGATTTTTAGGTGAAATGGGTCTTTCATTGCCAGGTGGGGAAGAGCCAAAACCAAAGCATTATCAGGCGCTGTTGAGCTCTATCAAGGGCCGTCCTGACGCACACTTAGTGCAAACTGTGATGTTACGTTCATTAAGTCAGGCCGTTTATACGCCAGAAAACGAAGGCCATTTTGGTTTAGGCTATGACGCATACGCGCACTTTACGTCGCCCATTCGTCGCTACCCTGACTTGCTCGTTCATCGAGCCATACGTAGTGTGATTCAAAGCAAGCGGTTGAGCCGGTATGTGAAGCGAATTAAAGCCACTGAAAAGCAACCACAGTCGCCATGGTATCCATATACCACTGCAGACGTAGTGATTTTGGGCGAACATTGCTCAATGGCTGAGCGTCGAGCAGATGCTGCTGTTTGGGATGTAGAAGGCTGGCTTAAGTGCGAATACATGCAAGGTCATATCGGTGATTACTTCCATGGCACCATTAATGCTGTAACTAGTTTTGGTTTGTTTGTTGAGTTGGCTGATGTTTATGTTGAAGGCCTTGTGCATATTAGTGCGTTACCAGGTGATTATTATCACTTTGATGCAGCTAAGCATCGTCTCCAAGGAGAGCGCAGTGGCAAAAGTTTCCGCTTAGGTGACAGTATTGAAGTACAAGTGGTTCGAGTAGACCTAGACGAAAAGAAAATTGATTTTGAGTTAGCTGATGCGCCACCAAAAATTAAGTCTAAAACGGGTCCAAAACCGAAATCAAGGCCTGTGCCTAAAGCTAAGTCAAAGCCTAAAGCTAAGTCGAAGAAGTCCAGTGCTGAAACTTCAGCAGATGCCCCTTTGTTTGATCAAAAGGGTAAGCCTTCTGGCGGTGCAAGAAAACCTCGCCGTAAAAAGACTGCGCCATAAATAAGGTATTTGAGAGTCGTTAATTATGGCTAACATTGAATATGTCTTTGGCATTCACGCTGTGCAAACTAAATTGCAACGCAACCCCGAGCGGGTGCAAGAAATTTGGCTTCAAGAAGGTCGTGAAGACCAACGCTTAAATCAAGTTAAGGCGCTGGCAGACGAGCAGGGCATTGAATGTCAAATAATGCCCCGCCGTGAGTTAGACAATAAAGTTAAGGGTCGACACCAGGGTGTGGTTGCTGGGTGTACTCCAAACCCAGCTAAAGATGAGCATTTCCTAACGCAGTTGTTAGAAGAGCTTAAGGAGCCAGCATTTTTGTTGATCTTAGATGGTGTAACGGATCCCCATAACTTAGGTGCTTGTTTGCGTACCGCAGATGCTGCTGGTGTACATGCAGTCATCGCGCCCAAAGATAAGTCAGCGTCACTTAATAGCACCGTAAGCAAAGTGGCTTGTGGTGCAGCAGAGAGCATACCTTTTGTGCAGGTGACTAATTTAGCCCGCTGCCTCAAAAGTTTGCAGGATGCTGGTGTTTGGATTACAGGTACCGCCGGCGAAGCCATCCAGCATATTCACCAAACCGACCTTACAGGCAACATGGCTTTAGTGATGGGAGCGGAAGGCGAAGGTATGCGTCGCCTTACCCGTGAAGGGTGTGACCAGTTGGTTAAAATTCCTATGGCGGGTGAAGTGAGTAGCCTTAATGTATCTGTGGCTGCGGGTGTGTGTTTATTTGAAGCAGTACGTCAGCGCAGTTAGATTATTCACTAACTCATTTTCCTGCTGGAGATGAGTTTAGTCCTGAAGTAATACGTCTTTAGCTTGGTTGATTTGGCTAGCTAAATAGGTGCTGCCCCCTTTATCAGGGTGATTTTTGGCCATCAAACGTTTGTGGGCAGATATTATTTCTTCATGGCTGGCATCTGCTTCAACATCTAAAACTTGTCTTGCCTGTTGTTTATCCATAACAGATGCACTGGGAGCGTTGCTCTTAGTGCTGGTTTGGCTAAAACGTTTGATCGTCTGCCATAGGCCAAAAGCCTGAAGAACAGGCCTGCCATAGACCGCTAGGCCGCCTAGAAGGCTTATGGCCACAGGCCACAAGCCACTTAATGCCAACCCGATAGCTACTATTGCAATGATCACCACTGCTGTGCGCAATAGAAATGGCTTGCCATTGCTAGGTGCGCTATTCAGTAATAGACGAATCAGCAAAGCAACAATAACAATGCCTAAAACCCATAATATTAAAATCATTTCAATCTCCAGCTTCCTAGGTTAGGTCAGTTTGTTTAGATGTCAAGATGAGACGATGCAGGTTGCCACGCTCGCGAAAAGCAAAATAAATCACCACAACAAAAGCAATCACATCTGCAATAGGGAATGAATACCAAATACCATTGATACCATAAATTGTGGGTAATATGAGTAGCGCAGGTATGAGTATAAAATAAATTCTTAGGGACGATAAGAAAATGGCATGTCTAGCCTTCCCCAAGGCCTGAAATAAAGAGCTAATGACACTGTGGGCATTGGACAGTGGAAATAATAAGAAAGACCAAAAGGCGATGCCGGTTGTGGTGGCCAACAGTGCCGTGTTTTGGGTGAAGATACCAATAATCTGTTGAGGTGCAAGTAACATCAAAGCGCTCACACCTAAGCCGTAACATAGGCTTGAAATAACGCCAAGTTTGATCATGGCTAAAACTCGGTCATATTGTTTAGCGCCATAGTTGTAGCCAGCAATAGTTTGAAAGGAAATAGTCATGGCAATGGCTGGTAATATAAAAAAGATCATTAAGCGGCCAATGAGCCCGTATGAACTTACATACAGGTCACTGTCAACTTCAGTAAACTGGATTACTGTGTAGTTGGTTAAACCTATAAATACAGATACCCCAGCATGGGATATTAGAATGGGTATGCCTAGTAAAGTGACGTCCTTAAGAATCCCCCAGTTCATCTGATAAGCAAACGGGCGTAATTTTAAGTGGGTTCTGCCACCTAAAATGAAGTAAAGCATTAACGCTGCAGCAAATATCTGAGACAGGATGGTGGCATAAGCTACGCCCTCCACGCCCATATCCAAGACGAAGATAAACACGGCATCTAACACAATGTTCAGCAGCGCAGATGACACCATGCTAGCCATCATTAACATGGCCTTGCCTTCCGCTCTGAGTAAATCACCAGGAATACTACTAACAAATACGATTGGGAAGCTCAGCAATACCAAGGGCACGAGATAACCATAGGCGTATGGCCACAATGCTTCTGACACTCCCAGAAATTCGAGTAAGGTATCTATATTTAAATAGATGCCTAGGGTAATGGCTATGGCCATAGTTAAGGCTAAACGGAAGGCGATATCTATTGTGGTATTGGCAGCAGTTTCCTGTTTTGCGCCTAGTTGGCGAGCTACAATTGAAGCCATACCGCTGCCCACCAAAGTGGCCAAAGCAAAGATAAACATTTGAATTGGAAATACAATGGAAATGCCACCCATGGCATTCACACCAATGGCGCGGGTAACAAAAATCGCATCAACGACATTGTAAAGGCCATTCACCATCATACCCACAGCGATAGGAGCAGCCATGCCAAAGAATAGCCCTAGGATGGGTTTAGTGCCTAGGTGGCTGGTGTGCTGGCCCATAGTAAAACGTCCTTGTTATGTTTATTAACTACACACGTGCTGGAGAGTGGTGATGACTTGATTAACATCCGTAGTCCAAGCCATAGCTGCTGCATCCACTTCCTTTAAAGGGTGAACGATGTCTTCGCTATGTAAGGTAATGTATGGCGTACCCATGGCAGCGCAATACCCAGCATCAAAAGCGGCATTCCATTGCTTATATTTGTCGCCAAACCTAATGATGGCGATGTCTGCTTTGGCAATGAGGTTCCTGGTGCGAATGGCATTCACCTTGGCCGATTGGTTGTCACGCCAAAAGCTGGTAGCCGTATCTGCTAAGTGGTCACCTGCTGCATCACTGACTTCGTGGTTGGTGCAGGCGGATGAAAAATTTACAGGCAGGTTTAGTTCTGCACAACGGCTAATGATTTGCTCGCGCCAGTCCGTATGTATTTCGCCAGATAAATAAATGTTCCACATAGTTTTTTCTCAAATTGGTATTGGTTCGTTTCACAGGCACTTAATATATGCTCTTAGCATTGCTGTACTTACATCAAGCTTTTCTCATACCCATGGCGGTAGCTGTTCTGCTATTTGTGACACACCGATTAGCCCAACTCAGGCCCCATGTAATATATCAGTCGTTATCGCTCTAGTCTCAAAAAAAGCTGTCATAATGCGTAAAGTTTTGACTTTAATTAGGTAGGTGCGTAGGTGCTTTAGTCTTGGCAATATTCGGGCACTTAAGCAAGTTACTAAAAGCGTGATAACTTGTACCTTTCCATTAGTTTACGTATAATGCGCCATCACATTTTTAGGTGTGATTTTTCTCCTTGCTTTAAGGCTGTAGTTCAATAACGAATTATTAGACGCTTAAGGCTATTTAACCCATAAGGAGCAGCAATGCGTCATTATGAAATTATCTTTTTGGTCCATCCAGACCAAAGTGAACAAGTACCCTCTATGATTGAGCGCTACACCACGACTATTGAAGCTGATGGTGGTGCGATTCATCGTTTAGAAGATTGGGGCCGCCGTCACTTGGCTTACCCAATTAGCAAGATTCACAAAGCTCACTATGTACTAATGAACGTTGAATGTTCAAACGCCGCATTGGTCGAGCTAGACAGCAACTTCCGTTACAATGATGCGGTAATTCGCAACATGGTTGTACGAATGAAAGCTGCTGAAACTGGGGATTCCCCTGTTAAAGCTGCTGAAAGCCGTGAAGACCGTCGTCGTCAAGAACGCGCCCCTCGTGCCGAAGCCTCTGAAGCAGAAGTTCCTCAAGCAGAAGCTCCTCAAGCAGAAGTTCCTCAAGCAGAAGCTCCTCAAGCAGAAGCTCCTCAAGTAGAAGTTCCTCAAGCAGAAGCCTCTGAAGCAGAAGCAGAAGCAGAAGCAGAAGCAGAAGCAGAAGCAGAAGCCAAAGCCAAAGCCGCCAAAGCCAAAGCCGCCAAAGCCAAAGCCGCCAAAGCCAAAGCCGCCAAAGCCGCCAAAGCCGCTGAAGCCGCAGCTGAATAATTAACTGGAGATATTGACCATGGCACGTTTTTTCCGTCGTCGTAAGTACTGTCGTTTCACCGCCGAAGGCGTAACTCAAATCGACTATAAAGATATTGAAGTTTTAAAAGGCTACGTATCTGAAACTGGCAAGATTGTACCTAGCCGTATTACCGGTACTAAAGCACGCTATCAGCGTCAGCTTTCTACCGCTATCAAGCGCGCTCGTTACGTTGCATTGTTGCCATACACTGACGCTCATCAGTAAGCTGTATTAACATATGCGCGGACTAGCTCAATACGCCATGCGTGGCAACAAACAAGTAACTATGGTTGCAGTGTTGTTTGCTATCATTCCTGTGTTGTTTTGGATAAGTGCAGCACTTGTGGCCTTGGTGATCTTGAGAAAAGGTTATCAAGCTGGAGCTAATGTTTTTATGTGGAGCCTATTACCTGCTATAGCTTGGTGGAGTAATGGAGATCCAACACCTGCTTTAACTTTAATAGGTGTGGCAGGTTTGGCTAGCGTTTTACGCTACAGTGCCAGCTGGGCTTATGTGTTGGTTGCTAGCCTATTGGCTGCAATTGTATCTATGCCTATTTTAGCTAGCTACTTGCAAGATGTAATGGCGGTTTTTGCCGAAGCTGGAATTCAGCTAGAAGCGCAACAAAATTTGCCAGAAAATATTGATAAAAAGCTACTACAAACCCTCATGGAGGGTGTGTTAGGTGCCGTACATATGGCTATATTGTTAGCCTGTGTCGTGTTGGCGCGTTGGTGGCAGGCGGCGTTGTATAACCCAGGTGGTTTTCAAACCGAATTTCATCAGTTGCGTTTGCCGATATGGCTTACGGGAACTCTAGCTTTAGCCGTATTCGGCTTAAGCAGTATTACCGACATGACGCAATGGTTGTTTGTGTTATCAATACCATTGCTATTTGCAGGCCTGGCGTTAGTGCATGGACTGATTGAGCAATTAAAATTAGGCCGAGCTTGGCTGATTGCAACCTATTTGGGGTTGCTACTCTCAAGCGCAGTGGTCTTTACTCTATTAGCATTATTAGCCACCTTGGACAGCGTGTTCAAGTTACGGCAACGTTTGCCAGTTAGGGTAAAAAAATAGAATTAGACTCTTCGTGTATACATGTTGAGCAAACTAAGGAATTAAACATGAATGTAATTCTTCTTGAAAAAATTGGTAAGTTAGGCGCGCTGGGTGACACTGTTTCAGTTAAAGCTGGATATGGCCGTAACTTCCTAATCCCAAATGGCAAAGCTGTACCTGCCAACAAAGCTAACGTTGAAGCTTTTGAAGCACGCCGCTCAGAACTAGAAGCTGCTGCTGCTGAAAAGCTATCTGCTGCTCAAGCTCGTGCAGATGCGATGGGCAAATTGACTATCACTATTGCTGTTAACGCTGGCGAAGAAGGTAAGCTGTTTGGTTCTATCGGAACTAACGAAATCGCTGCTGCCCTACTGGAAGCTGGTCATGCCGTTGACAAGACTGAAGTGCGTCTACCTGAAGGTACGTTGCGTGCATTGGGCGAAACTGCCGTTGCTATCCAACTTCACAGTGATATCACTGTAGAGGTGACTGTAGCGCTTATTGCTGAGTAAAGTTCCGCACTCATTATTGCGAGCGTAGCGTAGCAATTCAAGACTTCAGTTAATGCATTGCCACAGGCCTTTGGCCTTCGTAATGACGCAGGCTAAGCACCGTAACAAAGCAATCTCAAAAAGCCCCAGTAAAGGGGCTTTTTTGTGCCTGTGGTAAAGGTTATCATGGGCCAGTATTCATCTTATTAAATCGACATTTTCATGCTACCAGCTTCACATTTACTTAAGTCCGACCCTCAACTTGATGCACTTAAGGTGCCTCCTCAGTCGCTAGAGGCTGAGCAGTCTGTGCTAGGCGGTTTGATGTTGGATGAAATGGCATGGGACCGAGTGTCTGAGGCCGTGGCAGAAGTTGATTTTTACCGTCAAGATCATCGGCTCATCTTCCGTGTAATGACTAAACTGGTAGGCGATTCTCGACCTATAGACGTTATTACTTTATCAGAAGAGTTGAGCCGTATAGATGAATTATCCAATGCTGGTGGTCTAAGTTACCTAGGTGAGTTGGCGAAAAATACTCCGAGTGCGTCAAACATTACCGCTTATGCCAATATTGTCCGTGAAAGGGCTATATTACGTCAGCTCATTGGTGTGGCCAATGACATAGCCGATTCTGCTTTTCATACAGAAGGCCGTTCTTCTGATGATGTATTGGACGAAGCAGAACGTAAAGTGTTTGAAATCGCTGAGGCACGCCCAAAAGAAGGCGGACCACAATATGTTAACCCTATCCTTAAAGGTGCAGTAGAACGCATTGATCAGTTGTTCCGGTCAGACAGTGCAATTACTGGTTTAAGTACGGGCTTTACAGACCTAGATAACAAAACTTCAGGCATGCAAAACTCTGATTTGATTATCGTGGCAGGCCGACCGTCAATGGGCAAAACTACCTTTGCCATGAATATTGTCGAAAATGCCGCAGTAATTGGCGATGCACCCATACTCGTATTCAGTATGGAAATGCCAGCTGAACAGCTGATGATGCGCATGCTGTCATCCCTTGGCCGTATCGACGCCACCCGCATGCGTACGGGTAAACTGGAACAAGATGATTGGCCTAAACTTACAGGTGCGGTAAACTTACTAAAAGATAAGCCGCTCTATATTGATGACAGTGCGGGCTTAAGCCCAACCGAAATACGCACTAGGGCAAGGCGAATTGCCCGTGAACACGGCAGTATTGGCATGATCATGATTGACTATCTTCAGCTGATGCAGATTAAAGGCCACACCGAAGGTCGCACCGCGGAAATTTCAGAAATTTCACGTTCTTTGAAAGCCCTAGCGAAGGAACTTAAGTGCCCGGTGATAGCGCTGTCACAGCTTAATCGTAGTTTGGAAAATCGCCCCAACAAACGGCCAGTAAACTCAGACTTACGTGAATCTGGTGCCATCGAGCAAGATGCTGACCTCATTATGTTCATCTACCGTGATGAAGTCTACAATGAAGACAGTGAAGATAAAGGCAAGGCCGAAATCATCATTGGTAAGCAACGTAATGGCCCTATTGGCACCTCGCGCTTAGCCTTCATTGGTAAATACACCCGTTTTGAAGACCTCGTACATAGCTATGATGGCTATGATGACGTGGAATAACCTAAGTTACGGCATAACCTGTATAGGTAAGACGATGAGTGACTGGTTTAATGATGAAAAAACTCAAGTCGATATGGGCGTTAGCGCCTCTTTGCTAAACCACTTACCTATTGGCTATGAATTAATTACTACGGCAAATGACTTGCGTTTGTATGGCGATCACAACATCGATTTAATGGAATCCTTGCACTTGGCTGGCGGGCATTGGGATCCAGACTTACTGGCCTATAGCATACCCCTAGGGCGTCACGCCCAGCTTGAACATGCCCTTAAGCACTTCACGCAACAGCAACAAGGTATGGCTGATACCATGAGTATTTTGGCGAGGCACATGGCGCCTGACCAACATCAGGTTGAACAACAGCGACGCAAGAAAGCGGTGGATCAGCGTATTAAAATTATCGTCGGTCGTTACCATGCAGGGGACTTGCTCAAAGGTCATGAAATTCTCAGTTTAGGCAAGCATTG
>Ga0115003_10001678_pt1 | contig 19102 bp, 19 predicted proteins | sample ArcticOcean_MG_C_7_FD_88736 | JGI IMG/M metagenome (GOLD analysis project Ga0115003, IMG submission 88736) | Marine microbial communities from western Arctic Ocean - ArcticOcean_MG_CB11_88 | ecosystem: Environmental > Aquatic > Marine > Oceanic | place: Arctic Ocean: Canada Basin | collected... | reverse complement strand
CTCGACTACTAATCTGTTACGAATACTCTTCCGAGTACTTGGCAAAGCTCTTCGACGACGGTCGTCTCCCGGACCGGAAAGCGCAGTCGGTACATACGGCCACCTTCGCGAGAATCCGAGCCTCGAACCATCTCGCACTCCTGGTCGCCGACGATCTCGTTCAGTCGGTTTTCTTCGATCGCGCTGTGCGTGTCCTCTTTATGTCGGCGCAGGAATTGGGTTTGGGGTCGTCACGGTCGAGTCCGACTCCGGTGCGAACGTCTTGGTCGTCGATGACTCGAGCGTGGAATTCGCCTGGAATATCATGGCAGGAGCAAGTGTTCCCGTGACGGAGGCGATTTCGCTCACAGGGGGGTACCGGTATCTCGCGACGACGGATCCTGAGTTTGACGCGACACTTGTTGGCGTGGGAAGCGGAACGGTCGAGGGCGAGTTTGCCGTGCATGAGTTTCTGTTCGGTGCACGGATGACATTTTGAACGCCCTCCAGTGGGAGTGTGAGCCTAACGTCGGCGCGGAGTTCGTAGTCGGTCCACGTAATGGAAGTGCGTCAGATGAGCCGACTTGCGAGCCTTAGCCGAAGCGAGATATCCGATAAACCGGCTCCATCGCTTCAGCTCGGAGACCGCTTCCATTTCCAAGGATTTCCCTGTTCGTGAGAACAGATTCCCTGTCGAAATGGATTGATGACGACGGACAGGACCGGATCCCGGCGCTCGCGTCCCCTCAGCCGGCGGGCGCGAGCGTCTTGCCGTTCAGCGAGACCGTCGCGTTCACGGTCCGCGGGCTCCGGATCGCGTCCATCAGGAAGCACATCCGCTCGGCCTGCCGGACGACTTCAGCGACCTGCGCATCGTTCGCGCTCGATTCGAGTTCGAGCTTCGTGTCGACGTCGACCAGTGTGCTCAAAGCGTCCCCGGCACCGATCGAACCCGTCTGCTCGAAGCGCGGTGTGACGACCATCGCGACCCGGTCGAACTCGACCTTTTTCGCCTCGCTCACCCGAGCGAGCTGCGTGAGCAGTCAAAACGCGATCGAGGACGCGAAGTACGCCAGGGGCGGGGGAGCCGCGTCCTCGCCGCCGATCATCGCGCTCTCGTCGCAGAGGATCTCGAACGCGCCGAAGATCGCGCGCTTCAGCTGCTTCTCTCCACGGACGACTTCGACGTCGAATTCGAGTCGGATGCCCTTTCCGACGGAACGGTCGACCGGGGTGATACGGAACGGGTTCGTGGCATCGCTCATAGGGCCTCCTGGGATCGGCGTCGCGGGTCGCGCGACGATACCTGCCTGGTCCTCATTTTTCATCCGACGATCGAGATCTGAATGCGACGCCAAGAAGAGCGGCTGGCTGCATCGCCGCGGAATGTAGGCTGATAGTTTGTTTAGATTTCCTTGTTCACCGAAAGAAATTCCTTGTTTCAGGTTGCAGGGAATTCGACGCTACGACTAAGAAAATGCTCGGGAATCTCGGACCTGATTGGCCCACGGGAGCCTGGAATCAGAGAAGTTCCCTGTACTTTCCCTGCATAACAGGGATCTGTCCGTAGAGACGAGTTCGCATTCGACTCCCTCCACCGCCATTAAGCCCCCGAGTGCGGCTCTGGGTATGACGAACTCTCGCTAGGACTTGGCGATGGCACGGGAAAAGCCCGCGATTCCGCGGGGTGTTGGCGGTTCGCGGTCTTTCGATCCCGAACCAGAGACGGCCCGTTCGAGGGTCTGTTTAGGCTGATTCCCCCGTTTGTCTCTGTCGGCCATTTCGGCGGTTCGGTTTGCTGCTGTGGATGTCGCGAAGAGACCGGCATGGAACTTCGCGTCCTGATCTGGCGCAGATTCTATGAACTAACAGGGTGTTACGCGCGGAGAAATTCGGTCAGGCGGAATTCGTCCCAGGATTCGGGGAGTTCCGGGCCGGTGCGCTGCGGCGAGTGGGGAATGAATATTCCCACGATCGTCGATTGTGAGCGCGATCAAGCTGGGGTCACGTCGCGATCCATCGAGCGACTCGCGGCGGCCCATGCCCCTTGATTCGTGGGCCTGCCCCGCGGCTGATGAGCTGCCGAGACGTCGACGTTCCCCTGAATATGGACATTCCCCTCGGGAGTTGTTAAAGGTATGTGGGCTAACCATTAATAACGACCCTCCTTATTCAAGGATCGCTCTTCATGAAGCGGGACCTTCAAGGCGAATACGCGGAAACGAGCGTGGGAGGAGAGGTCGTTCGGGCCTTCATCCCGTCTCCCCTCCCTCCTATCCCCGCTCTTGATCTCGCGGGGGAGCGCGAGGGTCTGGTCGAGCGCGCGACCCTGGCGATCGGGCGACTCGATAGCGTCGGGATATTGCTCCCCGATCCGCAGCTATTCCTTTATGCCTATGTCCGGAAAGAGGCCGTCCTCTCCTCTCAGATCGAGGGGACGCAATCCTCCCTCTCGGATCTTCTGCTCTTCGAGCTGGACGAGCAGCCTGGGGTGCCTATGGATGATGTCGCCGAAGTCTCCAACTATGTCGCTGCCCTCGACCACGGCATGGCCCGACTTGCTGGCGGCTTCCCGCTCAGCAATCGACTCCTGCGAGAGATGCACGAACGGCTCATGGCCGGGGCCCGTGGAAACAAGAAATCTCCCGGCGACTTCCGCAGGTCGCAGAACTGGATCGGCGGGGTTCGTCCCGGCAAGGCGCATTTCGTGCCTCCGCCGCCTAACGCGGTCGAGCCTTGCATGGCCGAACTCGAATTGTTCATGCACGGACAAGCCGCGGGCAGCATCGATCTTGTTCCCACGTCAACGCTTACTAAAGCCGCCCTCGCTCACGTCCAATTTGAAACGATCCATCCTTTTCTTGATGGCAACGGCCGCCTCGGTCGGCTGTTGATCGCACTTCTGCTTCACGAGAGCGGAATGCTCTCACAACCGCTTCTCTATCTAAGCCTCTATCTCAAGCAGCACCGCTCAACTTACTACGAGCTGCTTGACGGCGTCCGCGTTCACGGTGACTGGGAAGCCTGGGTCGAGTTCTTTCTGGAAGGCGTCGAGCAAACCGCCCAAGGCGCGGTCGATACGGCACAGCGATTGGCCGCGCTCTTTCAAGCGGATGAACGCCGCATGCAGGAAGCCGGGCGCCGCGCAGCGAGTGCTTCGAGGCTCTTGTCGGCGCTGCGCGAGCGACCGGTGAGTAATTTGAATCAGCTTTGTGAGCAGACGGGGATGACGTTTCCGACGGCGTCGAAGGCGATGGGGCATTTGATTGAAGTGGGGATCGCGCGCGAGTTGACGGGGCGGAGGCGAAACCGGGTGTTTGTTTATGATGCGTATCTTGGGATTTTGAATGAAGGGGGAGAGCCGCTTTGAGGGAGGGGCTGGCTATCGGCGCAGCCGGACTGAAAGAGTGGGCCTACCCCGCAGCAGAGACGCTCAAGTGCCGGCCGCCGCGGCTTCCTCATCGTTCCCATCGAACTGCGTGATCCGAACGTCTGCGTCCGGAAAACGCGCGACGAGTTCGAGATCGCCGCCGAGGGCGCGAACATACTTGGCGAGCTTGCTCACTAGAACGTCGTGGCGGCCCTCGAGTTGAGAGATGGCACCCTGGGTTACGTCGAGCAGCTCAGCAAGCTCAACCTGTGTCTTGCCCGAGACCTTTTGTCGTAGCTCCTGAAGGCTCATCTCCAGGAGTGTGTCGCGCACGCGATGCTCGACACGTTCGCGCGCGTTAGGGCTCATCTTGTCACGTAGTTTTTTGAAGGACTTTGCCATGTCGGAGGTACCTCGTGCTGGAGGGCAACTTTGTTTAGGGCAACTCTGTGTTAGTCGTCGACTACGCCGTCGCCTGTCTTGTCGCCACCAATGAGTAGGATCGACTTTCGTCGCGGGTCTCCGACTAAGCCTCGAAGTCGTCCGTGTACTCGAACTCAGTCAATCCGCCGCTCTCCCTGCGTGCATGTGGATATTATGCCGAGATAATAATCAGTCAAGGCTAATATCGGAATCTCGGCTAGGATCTTGAGCCAAGGGGGCGGAGTCGGCAGCAAGTCGGCATCCCACGCGCAAGTTCTGGTGGGGAGGGCATGCCCTTGGCTTCTGCGACTCGGGAGGCCTCGCTCTGAACGGAGAGTGCCGCACCATGAGATCAGATGGCCGTCGGATGCAGAGCATCGGTGCGTCCGGGTTCGCCCACGAAATCGCGAAGCTCGATCGAGAGTTTATGGATACAGCATAAACTCGATAAGATCCGTATAAATGGGCTCGTCGACTCCACTGAGGCGGGCGCCTTCGGGGCGACGGGACTCGATCTATGTCCGGATGCGCATCGATCTCTCTTCGGGCGCTTCTCATCTCGTGAGATCAGCACTGCCCGGACTTTTGGGTCGAAGCCTCTAGATTCGCCAGGCATTCGCGAAACCAAACCGGAAGTTCGAGTCTCACCCACCTCCTGGGAGTGCGGTTCGGTTGGGATTGCCGGGCACGGCCCGTCTAGAGACCGGTGGCCCCAGTACCCCCCCCACCGCTGCTGAGTTCTTCTGTTCAGAGACTCTCTCGGTCGCCATCTTTGGCGAAGGACCGTTAGTGTGTGCATGAGGAGGAATGATGATGATCAGCGAAGCGGACCGCTTTGAGATCCAGGAACTGCTGTCGAGGTACTGTCACAGTATCGACGCAGCGCGCGGCGACCTCTGTGCGGGGCTCTTTACGGACGACGCGACTCTCGACACGCCCGTCGGGACGGCCAAGGGCGGGACGGCAATTCGCGCGTGGATCGCCGAGCGGCTTGCTATGCGCCAGGAGGATATCCAGGTGCGGCATTCGATGTTAAGCATGCTGCTTGCGCCGCTCACTTTGGATGAGGTCCGTGTGCGAAGCACGCTGCTTTACACATGGGAAACGCTCGAGATTCCGCGGGAGGTCTCTGTGAAGTCGACGGTGATTTACGAGGATGTGGTTCGCCGGACATCTTCGGGATGGCGCTTTGCCTCGCGGCGGTGCGATACCCGCTTGCCGCTGGATGACGTCTACTTTCAATAGCGCCTCGCGGTTGGCTCGCGTGTTAGGCGTCGTCCCGAGAGAACTGGTTCCCGGCTGAGGGGCGGCTGACTTCGCGATCGAGCAGGACGAGGGCAGGGTGGCAATTTGTTCGAACGGTCTCTGCCTCTTGTGGACTGGGGGTCGCTCGACCTGCCTTTCCCGGGGTGAGTAGCCCGACGGCTTCCTTCATCCACGCATCGTCTCCGGGGAGGTCGAAGAACTCGACGATATGCCGCAGGACGCTTTCTGGGTCGGTTTGGAGGTCTTCGAACGAGACCTCTGAATACTGCTCGACCCCCAGCCGCTTCACCGACGCAAAGCCGCGAAGCACCATTTCATTCCAATCCCGAAGAAAGATTTCGAGCGGTACGTCGAGGTCGAAGAGGGATTGGAGTCGAGCGGACATTGGGCCGTCGTCGTTCAGATCGGTCTCGTCTAGATCTGCCCAACTCAGGCCGTCTTCCGTTGTTAGTCCGTAGTGCTGGAGCGCGAAGAGGCGCATGTGATTGTGCTGCTTCATCGAGCGGGCGACATCGAAGGGATCCCTATGGAGATGAAGGAAGCGCGCGTTCGGGAAGAGCTCCAATAATTCCGGGAGTTGGGCGAGGGTGCCACCACTGCGCTCGATCCATACGGTCTTGCCGGCTCTACGGGTCGCCCATTCGAAGAGCGTGCGAAGCTGCTCGCTTAGGAGACGCGTCGGCTGTTCGCTTGCGAAAGACACGAGCTCGTCAAAGGCGACCGTCGGATCGTCGAAGAGATTCGCGAGCGGCAGCAGGATGAGTTCGGGATAGACACCCTCGCGATAGTTTTTCGGATGGACGCCTGTCGGCGGATGCTCCAGATCGAAAGTGATCTCCGGCGTCTTGAGATGGCCGACGATCTTCTTGAACTCGCCGGTCGAGCGCAGGCCACAGTCGCAAATCTCTGCGAGTTCCGTCCCGCTGACCGGTCGCTCTCCGAATTTACGGACCGCGTCGAGTGCGACGAGGAACTCGGAGAGGACGGCGACGTGAGGATGAACGTCAAGCATCTTCGAAAGAATGGTTGAGCCGCATCGGCCGGTGCCGATGATGAAGCGCGCGATGGGATCCGTGGGCATAGTCGAGATCTTAGTTCAGACGGTAGAGAGATTCGTCTCCGTCTCCGCCTACGCCTCGAGCAAGTGGGCGGTTCGAGGCCTCACTAAATGCGCGGCGCTCGAACTCGGGCGCGACAATATTCGCGTGAACGCGGTCTGCCCTGCCGGAGGTTCGGACGAGATGATCGCACCCTGGCGCGATCCGAAGAGCAAGGACACGTCAGGCTATTCGGACAAGAGCGCGCTTTCTTCGACGAGATCGACGCTGCGCTATTTCAGCTCCACGCTGAGCTCGCGATAGGCGGTGGTCCCCACGTTTTCGAGCGAGTAGTTCGGGGCTGACTCTAGCCAGTGGCCACTCACGCTCGAACGTTGCTCTTCCTGACTCGACGGTTCACCACTCGCCTTCAGGGAGTGAATACGTACCTTTCCGCCGTCAATCACGTAGACGGCGGTATCAAGACAGTTTCGCGAGCGAGTGCACTCTCCGGGTTTCAGCGCAGTTTCGTAGACGCGAATCCGATCGTTCTCGAGCAGCATCACCGAGCCGGTTCGGGCCGGCATGCCGACGAGTGCGTCGCTACGCGAGAACCCCACGCCTTCCTGCTCCGGGCGGCGCGCTCTTTTGACCTCGATCAGTGCCGCTGTGAACGTGTTCTCGCTGAGATTCGCATAACCGGGCGAGAGGAATCCGCTGCCTGGGATGTAGTTCACACTGTGCTCATAGCACCAGCCGCCCAGACTCTCGTCGAGGGTCTCGCCAGCCTCGAGGCGCGATCGCCAGATATGGTCCTGTTCCTCATTCGCGTGATAGACCGCGCCCAACATCTCGGTCGTATGAAACAGGACGTAGTCGAAGTCGTGATAGTGATGCCAAAAAGTCTCGCCCGCCGGGGTGTCAACTTGCCAGATCTTGATTTCGTCGTTCTCGAGCAGGAGGTGTTGGGCGACCGGCCCGAGCTCGACGCCCTCTGGAACCGGTTCTCGATGATGATTAGGCATGGCTTATCTCCGTGACTTGATGCGAGTGCTTGATCTACGCTTTTCGCCCGATGCGGGATCTCGGAGTGTAGGGCGACAGGCATGCTGAAAGGTGTCTATTCTGTTTGCTGGCGCTTCTAGTTCCAGGACCGGCAAAGCCTCGTAGGCTCCGCTCGGCTTCTGGGTTTGATCGAGGAAACCGAATTCATGACGTTCGATTGGGTCGCGGGTCTTGTCTTTTTTACAGCATTAACGGCTTCCACTGCCATGGGTCGCTATGTGGCCTTCAAGAGTCCTGCGCTCCGGGAGATGCGGGAGCGAAATTTCGAGGCGGACGGACCGAAGAAAAAGAAAAAGGCCTACCGCGACGCGATTCGAATCAATAATCGGGTCGGCGCGACCCAGGCACTGACGTTCTATGCGCTTGTCCTGCCCTTTTTCGTCAGCCTTGAGACGCTGCCCTGGTGGCGGTACATCGTCGACGTGGTCGCCGTTCTCGCGCTCTACGATCTCACCTACTACGGGGTTCACCGGTTCCTCTTTCACGGGAAACTGCTTCGCCAGATACACGCTCTGCACCATCAGGCCAGAACACCGACTTACGTCGACTCTCTCTATGTTCATCCGGTCGAGACCCTGATCGGGCAGGGGCTCTTTCAAGGCTCCATCGTGGTCGTCGCGCTGATTTCGGGTGGCCCTCTCAATGTCGTGGCCATGCTTGTGGCGACGCAGATCTTCATCAATGCCGGCACCCTGAATCACGTGTGGGTAGATCTTCCGCGCTTCCCGTATAAGTGGCTGGAATTTCTCACAACGGGACACGCGGCCCATCACGTCGACATGAATCAAGGAAACTATTGCCAGGTGACCCTGCTCTTCGATTGGCTCTTCGGCACGTTTGAGAAACCGGTGGTTCGTTCGACACCCTGAAATGCTTTTGAAGCAGGCGAGCATGTCGACGCCACGGAATCCGACTTCATGACGGGGCATACGTTCTGGGTCGATGGTGGGGGCTCGATTCATGCCTAGGGGTAGTGACTACTTCGAGATCCAGAACCTGCTCCATCTTTACTCGGAAGCTGTCGACCGCGGGGCCTTCGAAGAAGTCGGCGCGATGTTCGAACACGCGGATGTGTATTTTCCGGGGAACGACGAGCCCGCGGTTCGCGCAGGCAGTCGTGATTTCGGGAAACATCTTGCGAAGTGGACGCGCCGGTTTCCCGAGACGGGCGGTACGCCTCGCACGCGCCACCTCTGTACGAAATTCACTCGAATCAATACGGTGCGAGCATCGGCCAGCGGGTTAGGATTTCGAGATGCCGAATTCAGATCGAATCCCTGCCGCCGATGCCGCCCTCAAGAATTTCCTGACGCACGCGAACCTGCCTGCGCTGCTGCCTGCGATCGTGCAGCTGACCGGGGACGCCAGTCTGCTGACCCGTTTCGCGCCGCCGACGACGCCGATGATGGGCGCGGTTGAAGGGGACCTCTCTCCGGTGGATCAGGCAGCGATTCGCGAGATCGCGTTCAATGCGCTCGTCGCCTATCGCGATGGCGATGGCACTCTTCCGTTGCTTCCGTCGGACGAGACCCTCGTAGAGATGATGAACTGGTGCGCCGGGGAGCCGCTGCCGCCCGAGTATGTGCCGCTTGCAATCGAAGAAGCCGCGCTTGCCGAGGTCGATCCTCGGCATTTTGAATGGAACGCGCCGCCTGATGCGAAGACGCTCGAGGACTATCACGTACTCGTGATCGGCGGAGGCTTTGGCGGGATCTGCGCGGGTATCCGTCTCGGCCAGGCCGGAATCGCGCATACGATCGTCGAGAAGAACGCTGAGCTCGGTGGGACCTGGCATGAGAACAGCTATCCGGACCTGCGGGTCGATGTCCCGAATCATTTCTACTCGTTCTCGTTTGAACATAATCCGCACTGGTCGAATTACTTTTCGATGCGCGACGAGATCAAGGGCTATGCGAACGATGTCGCGAAGAAGCATGGCGTCGACGGGCATGTTCGTTTCGGGACGGAAGTCCTACGCGCGGTCTACGACGAAGCGAGTGCGATCTGGAAGGTTCGCGTCCGGGGCGCGGATGGACAGGAGGAAGTTCTCGAAGCGAACGCGGTGATTAGCGCGGTCGGCATGCTGAACCGACCGCAGACGCCGGACATTGAGGGCCTCGATTCGTTTGCGGGGCCGAGCTTTCACTCGTCCTCCTGGGACCATGATCTCGATTTCAAGGGAAAGAGGGTCGCGGTGATCGGAACGGGCGCAAGCGCCATGCAGTTTGTGCCGCGAATCGCCGAGCAGGTCTCGGAGCTCACGATCTTTCAGCGTTCAGCGCATTGGACCTCCTTCAATGAGAAATATCGGGCGGAGATCGAAGACGAGTTTAAGTGGTGCCTCGCACATATTCCCTTCTACCACAGCTGGTACCGCTTCCTGCTCTTTTGGGCGGGTAGCGATCGTGCCTTCCCTGTCTTTCAGATCGATCCCGCCTGGGAACATCCAGAGCGTTCGACGAGCGAGGCGAACGACCTCTTCCGAATGGGCGCCTCCATGTACATCGAAGATCAGCTCGGTGGCGACCCGGAGCTCATGAAAAAGTGCCTCCCGGATTATCCGCCGCTCGGCAAGCGTCCGCTGATGGATAACGGTTGGTACTCGACGCTCGTTCAAGATCATGTCGAGCTGCATAACGACGGAATCGAGAAGATCGTTCCCGAAGGCGTCGTAACGAAAGACGGCCGAACGATCGAGGTCGATATCTTGATTCTGGCAACGGGCTTTCATGCTGGGAAGTTCTTATGGCCGATGGAGATCGAAGGCCGTGACGGTGCGATCCTGAACGAAAGGTGGGAGGGTGGCGAGAACCCGAAAGCCTATCTCGGGATTACGATGCCGGAGTTTCCGAATCTCTTCTGTCTCTACGGACCGAATACGAACCCGGTATTGGGCAGCGTCATCTACATGCTCGAGTGTCAGACGACCTACATCATGAGCTGTCTGCGTGAGATGCTTGAGAACGGACATCGGTCGATCGAGTGTCGCGCGGAGGTTCAGGACGAATACTACGAGCGTCTAGATACTGCGATGGACGGGATGGTCTGGCGCCATCCGAAGGTCAGCAGCTACTACAATAATAAGCATGGTCGGGTGATCACTAACATTCCCTGGACCATGTACGCCTATTGGGACATGACGAGGGCCGTCGACCTCAAGGATTACAAGGTCGTATGAGCTTGGGACGCGGTCGATGATCAAGAGGGTCGTACTCGGGATTGTCTTACCGATAGGTTTGTTAGTCATCGCAATCTTGGCGATAACGATTTTTTTTCGCGCGGTGTCCGGCCCCGAGCCACTGTTTACGATCGAGCATACGACGGAGATTGATGCGTCCCCGGCGTATGTCTGGTTGATCCTCTCCGACCTTGAGCGCTGGCCCGAGTGGAACACATACGCGATTGGAGTCGAAGTCGAGGGTTCGAATTCATACCCTGTATGCCTTTGAACGGATGAACGCCGATCTTAAGGCCCGTGCCGAAAGCACCGACTAAACTAGTCTGAGTCTTTAGACGCTTAAAGAAGGAAATATCCGCCATGGCCGCTGCCGCCGATCTCCCTCTCGACCAGCTTGATGTCATCAACCCCGAGTCCTTTGAGGCTCATGGCTATCCCCATGAAGCCTGGGAGCGCTTACGCCGCGAATCGCCTGTCCACTATTTCGGCGACTCGCCGGTTCCGTTCTGGGCGATCACGAAGCATGCGGACATCACGGCGATCAGCAAGCAGCCCGACCTGTTCTTGAACGGCCCGCGCCTCTTCGTGCATCCGGAAGTCTCGAATATGCAGGAGGATCTCGAAGCGCAACAGGGTTTCGATCGACCCGCGACGCTCATCGAGATGGATAACCCGCAGCACAGCGCGTATCGCAAAATCATCAGCTCCCGATTCACACCGGCCGCTCTCAAGAAGATTCACGCGGAAGTCGATCGCATCGCGCGAAAGTTCGTCGACGAGATGCTCGACGAAGCGGATGGCGGAGAAGCGGAAGTCGACTTCGTCGAGAAAATTGCGGCCCCACTTCCGATCGCCGTCATCGGTTGGTTGCTCGGCGTGCCAGAGCCGGATTGGCCGCAGCTCTACGACTGGACTAATCGGATGATCGGCTTCGACGATCCTGAGTTCAATCCGTCGGACGTCGAGAGCGACAGCATGACGGCGATGGTCGAACTATTTACATACTTCTCTTCGATCGTGGAGGATCGGAAGAGCAATCCACAGGACGATCTGATCACGCTCTTCGCCCACGCGGAGGTCGACGGGCAGAAGCTGCCGCCGATGGATGTGCTCGCGTGGTGCCAAATTATCGTGGGCGCCGGGAATGAGACGACGCGCAATGCGACGAGCGGCGGCATGCTTGCTTTGATCGACCATCCCGAAGAACGACGGCGCCTGCTCGCCCCGGGCAACATGCGATCGGGCATAGAGGAGATTCTGCGTTGGAGCTCCCCCGTGATTCATTTCGCGCGGACGGTTGCGGAAGACACGGTTTTCAACGGTCATGCTTTCAAGAAGGGAGATACCCTCGCGCTCTACTACCCCTCGGCGAATCGGGATGAAGACGTTTTCGACGCACCGTATCGCTTCGATGTCGCACGGCGACCGAATCGACATCTCGCGTTCGGTGTGGGCGAACATTTCTGCGCGGGAGCCCACGTTGCACGGCTCGAACTTGAGATGGCGTACAAGTACTTGCTGCCGCGACTCAAAGAAGTCGAACTCGCGGGCGAACCGGATCGGCTCCGCTCGAACCTGATCGGAGGCATCAAACGACTTCCGATTCGGTTCAAGGTGCAGCCCGCCTAGCGAGTGCTCGGAGCGAACTATCCGAGCATTTTCCCCAGGAAGGGGCAGGGATAGCCCCTTCGGAGCTGATTTTTCAGGATGCCTAATATCGTTGGTGCGAAAAATGGGGCTTGCTTTTCCTGTCCCCGTCGGATTTTTTGGGGTGAAAAATGGATCATCTCCCTGACTAACGAACGTTCTGTTCCGGTGAGGGATCACCGCTGCACGATGCACTATGCGCTCAAGGACTAGGGCGACGATGACCGCGCCATGCATCGCCTTACTGTTCGAGGCGAGCCTCCCGCATAGTCTCGTATCGTCCGTGTAGTGACGTGCTGTGTGCCGCTGGCTGCCGGCTCCTGCTTCGTCGAAGTAGTCATCCGGCAGACTTCATGGCTTATCGCGTCACTAAACAAGGACTTCGTATGGCAATCGATTTCGCACCCTACACGGACGACTGGAAAACCGACCCCTTTCCGATCTATCGCGAGATGCGCGACGAAGCTCCGGTCTACTTCGCAAAGCATTCGTCGAGCTGGTGCGTCTTCCGCTACGACGACGTCGAGCACGTCCTGGAAACGCCGGAGACCTTCTCCTCCGACACTCGTCAGGCCAGCCGCAAGCTCAGTATGGAAACCCTGATCGAAATCCAAACAGGGATTCGGCTCTCGCTCGCCCTGCGCGTCATGCCAACCACCCTCGCGCGTTCTCGCATGCTGATCCTCGAAGGCGGCGCTCAACATCGCGACATGCGCAAACTACTGAACCGCGGCTTTAAACCGAAGAACGTCCTCGACTGGGAGAGGCGCATCCAGGAACTTGTCGGGGAGTGCATCGCCGAACTGGACCTGGGCGGCAGCTTCGACCTCGTTTCTCAGCTGGCTCTTCCCCTACCTACGATTGTGATCGCCGAGATGCTCGGCGTCGAGGTGGAACGGCGAGCCGACTTCAAGCAATGGTGCGATTCCATTCTGATCGGTGTAGTCCCGCTCGCGAGTAGCGATCGAAGAACCGCGATGCTCCGATCCATGAAGAAGCTCAAGCGTTATTTGCTGCCGCTCGTCGCGGAGCGGCGTGCCTCACCTAAAGAGGATCTGCTGAGTGTTCTTGTCGCCGAGCAGAGGGGCGAAGCTGCGCTTAGCGAGCACGAACTATTCATGTTCGCCCTCCTACTCTTGATCGGCGGAAACGAAACGACGACCAATCTGATCGCAAACGCGGTCGATGCGCTTCTCGCCAACCCGACTCAAGTGGAGCAATTCGCGGCGGAACCGGATCGCGTCAAAGGGGTTATCGAGGAGACGCTTCGCTTCGACTCACCGGTCCAGTATGTCGCACGTGTTGCGACGCAGGATGTTGAGTTGCGGGGCCAGAAAATTCCAAAGGGCAGCGAGGTGATTGCTTTCCTTGGATCTGCCAATCGGGACGAACGGCGGTTCGCAGATCCTGACCGATTTGATCATGAGCGGGATTCGCGTGGGCACATGGGTTTTGGGCATGGGGCGCATTTTTGCTTGGGCGCTGCGCTGGCACGGCTTGAGGCGAACGCAGCTCTAACGGCGCTCGCGAAGGAGTTACCGGGCTTGAGTCGCGTTAAGCCCGACGTCGACTTGGTGTTGAATAATGCGGCTCGAGGGCGCGGAACATTGGAGCTTCGGCGCGAGGCGCCAGAGTCGCGGGATCTAGGAAGACGAGCGCACTAATGTGCGGCGGCCGAGCGTGACTAGGCCCTTGCTCTGGACGGATCGAGAGCGAACATCCGGAGATCGTGAACATCAGGTCGAGCCTTCTTACGAAGGTCGTCCGTCCCGGAGCGCCCTATGAACTCGCAATCAAAGTCAACCAATGCCGCAGTTGATCCAAAAGTGGCCACGCGGATTCCGGCGTCTCGCTACACCTCGACGGGGTGGGCAGACCTCGAGACCCAGCGGCTTTGGTCTCGTGTCTGGCAGATCGCATGTACCGAAGACTGTATTCCGGACTGCGGCGACTACTGGGAATACGAGATCGGCCCGCTGTCGATCTTTGTGTTGCGAGACGACGAGGGCGCATTGCGCGCTTTCAAGAACGTCTGCCCGCATAGGGGAACATCGCTCGTTTCGGGCTCCGGACGTGGTCTCAGTGAAATTCGATGCCCCTACCACCATTGGCGTTTCGACTCGAAGGGCCATTTCTGCGGGACCGAGGAGGACGGTGTCCGGACCGGTCGGCCAGGATCGATGAGCCTTTCGTCCGTCGCGGTCGATTCCTGGGGCGGCTTCGTCTTTGTCAATCCGGATCTCAATTGCGAACCGCTCAGCGAATTTCTCGAAGTGCTTCCCAAAGAACTCGAATGGGTCGGGATGGAGCAGTTTGGCTGCTCCGAATTTATGACTCTCGAAGTCCCCTGTAATTGGAAGGTCGTCGTCGACGCCTTCATCGAGACATACCATCTGCATGCCGTCCATCCGCAGATGCTCGCGATCGCCGACGATGTCCATACGCCAATTACCCTCTACGACAAACACACGATGTTTATGCAGCCCTATGGTGTTCCGAGTCCCCGCCGAAACGGCGATGTGAGCAAGCAGGAGCTCTGGGAGGAATTCATTCGGAATCTCGGCCATCGTCTCGGCCTCAGCTTCGCTTCGGTCGGACGCCCCGGCCCCCATCCACCCGTTCCGGAAGGCCAAACACTTCGGGATGTACTCGTTACGAAGATCCGGGAACATCTCGCCACTCTGGGCAGCCGGTATGACCATCTCGACGACAATCACGTCATCGACGATTTTCACTATCACGTCTTCCCAAACTCGATCTTCAACGTCTTTGCGGGATGGTGCGGACTGATTCGCGCGCGTCCCGGACGCACTCCCCACGAAAGCTATATCGATATGTGGAACTGCGACCTCCGGCCCGAAGACCACCCGGATAGGCATCCGCGACCACAGGTGCATAGCCTAACACCGGATAACGTCTCTTCTCTTGGATCAGTGCTTCCTCAAGATCTTGCGATTCTTGCACGGGCGCAAAAGGGGTTGCGCCAAGATGAGGATGGCTTGCTGAGGCTCGTTCCTGCCGAGGCTCGTATTGGGCGGATGCATGAGATTCTCGATCGGTACATTGATCCGCCGCTCGACCGACGCCTGCCCTAAGCGCTGCTCGATCAAATTGAGATCGGGGGGGCTCTAAGCGGAGCCCTCCAATTGCGCTCCTATTCGAGAATTGGATCCAGCTTATGGAAGAGTGGGTTCTCATCGTCGGGGTCGGTTCCCGCGATGATCATCGAAAGTCTCAGGCTCCGCTTGTGTAGCAATCGGACAAGCGCCTCATCACGATCAGCATCGCCATCAGCGATGACATTCGAGAGCGCTGCATCTGCCGCGGAAAGATCTTCGAACCGTTCGCCTACGAGTTGACCGATCTCGCGGATCGTCTCTCGCTCGAACCAGTCCCGGTAGCGCGTGTAGTTGAGCAGGAATTGCGGGATCGCGCCAAGAAGGTCGCGTTCCCAGTCTTCGAAGGCGCTCGAAACGGGCAGGCGCGCGATATCGACGAGCAGCTTTTCAAGGCCAGACGTCTCCCACGGCTGCTTTGTCGGTTCGGGGAGGTGGAGGTCGTAGTCGAGTGTTAGGCCATCTAGTTCGGCAATCGCCTCAAGGCCGCGCCTTGAGATGCTCGCGTACTCAAGAACGCCTTCGATCCAGTTCGCACCACGTACTTCGGGGTTCATGAAGGTCATTGCCGCGATCGCGGAGAGCTGCATGAAACCGACCGTGTGATAGGCCACGACAGGGAGGTCGACCTCCCGGCCGCTTGCTTCCGCATAACGCCGGTAGAGCGCGGGGATGTCGCCCATGTTTTCGTAGGGGTGACGGCCACGAAAGCAGGCGAGATCCCAATGCGTATCGCCGATCGCGGCGATCTCGAAGTCCATCAGGGCGACGACTTCGGAGCCACGGGACATGAACTGCCCTGCGTCGCCGGCTATGAAGCTGGCGCGAGTTCTGTGGTGGGGGACGTGTCGGCGAAGCCAGTTCTGGAAGAACTCGAAGGTCGTGTCGATGTTATGGGTTGCGACTCCGATTCGGTACATGCGCTCCGTCTGTCGCAGAGCGATTTCTTCCGCGGATTCGAGTGGTCTGAGGCCTCGGATTCCCGAGAACTCGCTGACCGGTACCTCGTGGATCTTCGCGAGTTCATCCATGTACACGAGCATGGCCTCCCAACGTTCGTCGGTCATCACGTCGGGATGATCGATCGCCGTATGCAGCATCCCGTGCGCACGTTCGTCCGTTTCGATCCAGTCCATCACGAACGCTTTGGGCGAATCCATGAAACCGTAGATGTGCGGGACCGGAATGCCGTTGGCTTCGAGGACCTGCATTACCTCCATCTCGAATCGGAGGTCGTCCTCGCCGGCGATCGGCCGATTGCCGCGCACAAAGATCGTGTCGATGACGTCACCCTTGGCGTATGTGACTTTCCATTGGGGTCGCCATCGCATTAGGCGCTTGGCCTCACGCAGCTCACCGCCGAGATGCTCGGAAACCCATCGTGAGATGCCCTCGACTTGGCTTGCCGCGTAGGCGTCATGGTTCATCAGTTCGGGGGCGTTTTTGGCTTCACTCACGGGGCTGCCTCGCTTAGTTAATCAGGGGCTGGATCTTTATCGGTAGCGGATCGGTGGTACGAGTTCACTGTCTCAACCGAGGAGTTAGCCTCGTTCTTCCCTGGAATCTCATTTGGTAGGCTGCCTCCATGGAATTTGAATACACACTCGAAGCAGCCGGTTTGTCCCGCCTCTCCCATATTTCGCTTCAGGTCGCGGACTTGGAGGGTGCGCTTGATTTCTACACGCGATTCTTCGGTATGCAGGTCGTGCTGGAGCGGAATCTCGAAGGACCTGAATTCGAGTCCGTGACCGGAACGCCAGGCGCCCGGTCGCGTTTGGTTCGTGGACTGGTCGCCGGGAACTCGGTCGTTCAGCTCTTCTGGCATAGCTGGCGTGAGCCGCAGCTGGAGAAGCGAACCCTGATGTCTTTCGAGGTGCGTGATGCGCGGATCGCCTACGAGGCGCTCACGGCAGCCGGCGTGGAATGTCAAAGCGAGCCCGTCGCCTTTGATAACTCTCTCGCGTTCGTGCTTCACGACCCCGACGGTCATCCGATCGAGATCATCGAATGGACGGCGGATGCCGCTCCTTATCGTGTGCAAACAAGTAGAGCGATCGAAGGCGGGCCTTGATGAGGGCTGCCCGAGTTCCGCGGAACGGGGGCCGATCTCTGGTCAGATTTCCGAAGGACGTCTAAGGTGCCAGACATGTTGGGAGCGGTTTTTTGCAAGCACGGACCCGAGTCCCGATTACATGTCCGACCGCGTCCTGGCCCCCCCTGAGTCGATGGTCGTCTATGGCCGCGCGCGCCAAAAGCTAGGCACCGCGACTTCCGCCTCAGAGGGTCGGGTTGCGGGAGCCGACCTTGAACTCCGGCCAATGGGTCGGGTCGGCGAGCTGCTCGAAGTCGTGCCCGGCCTGATCGCCACGCAGCATTCGGGGCAGGGCAAGTCCAACCAGCTCTTCCTGCGCGGCTTCAACTTGGACCACGGCACCGACTTTGCTGCTCATCTCGACGGTGTCCCCCGCAACTTTCGGACGCACGGGCACGGCCAGGGATACCTCGATCTGAACTTCTTGATTCCTGAGATCGTGGAATCGATCGACTTCCGAAAGGGTCCCTATCGCGCCGACGTTGGCGATTTTTCCTCCGCCGGCTCTTCGTTCATGCGCACCGTCGACCGGCTGCCGGAACTGCCCGCAATCGGGGTGCGAGAACTCGGCGTCGGCCAATATGTCCGAATCGAAGATGGTGGGCAGCTTACGGAAAAGCAGCTCCGAGAGGCGATCTTCAGCGATCCGGAATCGTCCATGAAGGCGCTCTACGCCGAGATGTCTTACGGGGCATTCGAGCTCTCGGAAGCTTTTATTGTCTCGATGGGGCCTGCCGAGATCTATCCTCCCGAGGGAGCGTGTCACCCCGGCCAGTCCAATATCCTTATCGACGTTGATGAAGCGCTCGAGCCTAACCCCGACTGGTTCTCGGTCGATCACTTCCTAGGTGTGATCCATCCTGACGGAGCCTGCAACTTTAATGTGGGCTTCTCTGGACACGAGAGCGTTTGGATAGTGGAAGACCCTAATAACGTTTATGACGTTACGCTTAACGGCGGTGCGAGTTACTTCGATGGCATTTACATGCCTCTTGCTAGGTCAACCGCGAAGCCGCGATACATAGAATCCTCCGAGACGAATAGCTTCGGAAACCCCGTTTTTCTGGACCCCTCCGATTCGAGCACGCGCATCTATTTATGCGAACTCGATGGGGTAGGTGGCGCTGTTTCGGACATGGGCCTCATCGGGAGTGACCCGTCCAGCACGCGATGCGAGGTGATCTCTGAGACGGACACGCTGCGCTGTATTAAGCGGACTGATGACCGTCGCCGAAGTTCCAGCCGAGGATCGCGTCGAGCGAACTCGGCTCGAACGCGGCACCGTCGTTCTCCGCCGGCTTGGCGAGGGCCGCGCGCGCCGACTCCTTACAGCCTAGAAGCCCATCCCGATCCGATGCGGCGCCAGGGTCAGCGCGAGCATCGCCAGGGTTGAAAGGCTGAGGACGAAGAGCGCCGGGATCGGCGAGGCGTCCTCAAAGGCTTCGATTTCGGGAAATTCCGGTCCGGTCTCGAATACAAACTCGAGCTGCATTTCCTGGTCCCCTACAGACCGGCTGGCCGTTCAGGCCTTGCCCGTCGCATATTGGGGGGGGTGGATCGCGCTCACGGTCAATCGCTTTTCGTGAACTACATCAGTCATCGGCAACTTCGCCGGAAACCTTGAATGCTGCCTTCGCTTTTCAGTTCAGACGCCGCTTCTATGTCCCACGATTTCGCTGTTCGTGAGAATCATTTCCCTGGATCGCATCACGGACCGTGATCTTCGGTCTCATCGCCGACCTTGACGCCGACCTCGTATTCCTAGGGGTCGAGAGGAGCGAGCTCCACCTCGACCATATCCGGCGAGAGCCGAAGGCCGTGAGGACCTTTCTTCGACTCGATCACGACCGTCATGGACTGGTAGCCCTGCCTGCGGAACACCAGCTCATGGGAGCGGTCGGAGCGTAGCTTGACGCCTTTGTCCGGAAT
>Ga0115003_10001674_pt1 | contig 19116 bp, 21 predicted proteins | sample ArcticOcean_MG_C_7_FD_88736 | JGI IMG/M metagenome (GOLD analysis project Ga0115003, IMG submission 88736) | Marine microbial communities from western Arctic Ocean - ArcticOcean_MG_CB11_88 | ecosystem: Environmental > Aquatic > Marine > Oceanic | place: Arctic Ocean: Canada Basin | collected... | reverse complement strand
GACACAGATGGTTGTCGACACAGATGGTTGTCGACACAGGTGGTTGATACGAATAGACAAGTAGGTGGTTGAGTCAGACGACGCAGAACTCGTTTCCCTCAGGGTCGGTCAGCACCGTTCAAAGGGTGTCTTCGTTTAAGTGTTCGCCTTCGGACTCGCCCTGTTCGACAAGTTCGGCTACGACCTTGCTGATGGCGGCCGGGTGCTCTTTGAGGGTGGTGGTGGCGGGATCGATTCCGCGATGAATGTCAAGGTGCATCCGGCTCTTTTTCGGCTTGTCCTTGGGGACACGGAGGAAGGGTAAACAAGGGCCATCCCCGTCCGTGTCTTCAACCGCAATGAAGTTGCCCCGCTCGTCAGCTGGAACGTCATTGGAGTCGGCGAAATTACCCCATGTCGAAAAGCCATGGGGAGGAGCAGCGAGCTGATAGCCCGATGATGCTGCCCAGAATTTGGCGATATTCGGAGGGCCGATTGCGTCGAACGTGATCGTTGCCCACCGACTTATCCCTGCGGCGACTCCACGGGAACAGTGCCCATATCGGCAGGCGAAGCAACTTCGAGCGCTTCGTAGTCTTCCGACATGCCGATCTCGTTATGGATCATCCCACCGGGAATTGCCAACGATGCGCCTTCGGCGAGGCGCTCGACTCGGCCGCCTTCGAACTCTAGGTCGACCCATCCCTTCAGCACGTAGACGAACTGTAGGTCACATTCGTGGTAGTGCCAGCCCGTGTCTTCCATGACGTCGGTAGCGCGCATGACCTTGGCTCGGTACTTGCCGTTGGTGGCTGCTTCGAGGCCGGTGTCTCGGTAGTCGAAGAAGGTACGTCGGCCGATTTTGCCGAACTCGGCGTCGGCAAGGTGCTGACACAACAGTTGGTCTTGGTTGGTAGTGGTTTCGTCGATACTCACAGCTGGCCCCTTAGTGCGTGTAACGCCATGGTGGCCCGTGGTGCTCGCCAGTGCAAGTGAGGAGTGATGAACAAGAGGGAATCCATGCTGTCAGCTTCGATGCCGATCAGAGATTGTGAGACTTGTAAGGCATAGATCAAAAGGCTCGTGGCGTGACGGTGCACACCATGATCGAGCGTGGAGTTTTCCAGGATGTGGCAGTGAGTGCAGCTGCACTTTTTGCGGTGCGTGACGAGGTCGAACCCGAGCCTCGGGTCCGCCGTCACTCATGAGGAGCGGTGCAAGAACGCCCCTTGCGGTGTTGTTCGAGCAGGCCGATTTTCGCGATCCCGACGATGTGACGCAGCCGAGGTGCTCATCGGCCGAACTGATGCCCGCGTGGACTCTGCATGGGCACCGGCCGCCGACCATCAGATCAGTAGTCGTAAGCAACTCACAACCTTGCTGGGGTGAGAGGGCCACAAGCATCTGCTCTGATGGCGTGGCATAATGCGAGCATGATCTCTGTTCACATCATGTACCCAAAGACCGATGACTCCACGTTCGACATGGACTATTACTGCTCGACTCACATGCCGATGCTGGCCGACGCACTAGGCGACGACTGCAAGGGATGGGGTGCAACATCGGTGGGTGCCGGCGCTTGGGAAGCCATTGGTTGGGCCCACGTCGAAAGCCAGGAAGCCCTCGACGCTGCACTGAAGGAACACGGCGCTGCCATCATGGGCGACGTGCCGAATTACACCAACGTGCAACCAGAGCTCATCGTCGGCCAAATCGTCCGCTGATAGCTCGCATTCATGGGCACGCCGCAGCGCCTAAAGCCGGTTGGTGCTCCCAATAATTAGTTAGCCGAGCTGCGAGCGTCCTCGCTCCATAATCGATTTGCGTCGGGCTGCAACATCTGCGCCCGGCGTTGTCATTTTTGCGAACGCGGCGGAGCCCTGTGACTCGAGGTCCCATATCGGGCCTAGAGCACTCGCCTCCTGGCTTGCATAGGTAGCGAGCATCTGGCGAACGCCGAGCTGGTCGTTGTCAACAATCGACGCAGCAAGCCCATAGGTGCGATCCATCAATGCGCGATGAGGGACGACCTCATTTACTAGACCCCATGCCAATGCCTGGTCGGCGGTAACGAAATCTCCGGTTAGTGAGATCTGGCGGGCGCGGGAGCGGCCGACAGCGTCGCTGAGCAGGGCGGTCAAACCCCAGCCAGGCATCACGCCGACCCGCGCATGGGTATCGGCGAATCGGGCGTGCTCGGAGGCGATCAGGAAGTCACAGTTGAGTGCGAGCTCAAACCCCCCCGTGATGGCCACGCCGTTTATGGCGCCGATTAACGGCTTAGATCGAGATGGGAACGGTGGCGAGCTGCCCGACGGTTCGTCGCTGAGCAAGCTTGTTCGATCTTGACCAATCATCTTCAAGTCGAGTCCCGCTGTGAACGCCGGGTCGGTTCCGGTGAGGATCATCACCTGCACCTCGTCGTTCGCCTCGAGGTCCTTTAGCGAAGACCAAAGTGCCCGTCGCATCGCTGGGTTAATGGCGTTGCGGGCGTCCGGTCTGTGCATGGTGACTGTGGCGATGCCGTCAGCGATCGCTATGTGCACGGGGTGGTCAGGGGTCGCTTCGGTGCGCTGCATACCTCCACTCAACTCGGCGGTGACGCTCGATCCAAACGGTGTCGCGTCATTACGGTCAATCACGGGCTCATCGCGTGCCCGCAGAGCGGCCAGGTCAGTGCCCTTCTCAGTCCGCTGGTCGGTGCAGAGGTTGCCCCCGATGTGGCTTGGTCAGAAGTCCACCCTGTAATCCGCACATGCCCTGAAAATTCAAGCGGTTTCGATGGCACCGCAGAAATGTCCGGTATGGGTGACTTGCCCAAGTCGACGCGCTGGTATCGCGCCGGCTGACATGCTGGCCCGCAGCTGGGACCTGGTTCGGCACATTGGCGCCGACCAGCAGACCAAACTCCTCAACTTCTCGGGCTGTGAGGTCTGAGCCCATTCACAATAAATTGTCCAGACGCCAGACGGTTGGACAATTCGTCGGCACGACACAGGTCGTTGCGGTGGTCGCGTAGCAGCTTCAGTGAATGGAAAAAACACCCCTGTAGCTGGAACAGAGCGATAACTATTGGATGGCTGACTGAATACTCGTTTGACGAGCTGACGCTCCACTGCCAGATGTACTTCATACATCAGGTGCTCGATCAGCCCGTTGTCTCCGCTCTCGATCCAGTTCACGAGCGTGGCCGCACCTCGCCAGATGCCATGGTTAGCCGCAGCTGCAATGACTCCCTGGATAGCAATGGCGGCGAACTCTTCAGCTGTCTTCGCGATGGGTTGCGGGATTGTCGACGTAGAGGGATCGTTGAGTAGCAGGGCTCGCGCATGATCTGTATCAGGTACCAGGTATGACCCTCGGTCTGGAGGGGTCATCGGCTGATTCAGGTCGGACTACCCGCTAGCGCTTGTTGCCGAGGTGCCATTTGCCGCAGGTCTGACAGTTGTAGGCCTGCAAGCCACGACGTCCTCGGTCGGAATGCAATTTTTTAGCGACGTCTTGGGCTTCACGCTTGGATTTGTGTGGTTGTTTGCCATCGCATGATTGTGCATGACGCGCTCGAGCCTTCTTCAACTTTCGCGGTGTCTTGGCCATAACGACTGTGATTCTACGTGCTCAGCGTGGCAGCGCTACGGCGCTCTTCTTCACCTGCTAGCGCTGGGCGAGTCACCGGTCGGCGACTCGAGCTGGGTAGCTGTTGGAATGGGTTCTCGCGTTCGCGCAGGTGTCGGTTCTGGTTCGGGTTTGACCAGGCCCACGTTGATGTGAAATGACGCTTCAAGTTCGCTGTAGATCACGATGAGTGGTGCGGCACCAATGGAGAAGCCGCCACGGGGACGGTTCAATACAATCCCGTTGGGTTTCCAATCGAGGACTGTCTCGGCGGATGCGGCGTCGAGACAGTGATGTCTGTCTCAACGGTGTCCTCGCTGAAGATAGATACCTGCGGCTGGTCTTGCCCGCCGAGTTGGCCAGCGAACCGGTCCGACCCAAGCCAGCTGATCGAGTGCTGCTGCGTGGGCTGGCGAGATGAAAATGTCGGCGGTGTTGGACCCTGACCGATTCCGTCAACTGAGTCCGCCCACCGATACGTGCCCAAGGCAAAGGGTGCCGATCGCAGCCACGGTCGCCACGATGGCGGCACGCCCGGTGCGGCCATTTAATGCAACATTGCGTTAATGCAACATTGCGGTATCGGCGCCGAAACGGCGCGTTGTGATATTCAAAATCGGTTCCCATTTGGGTATGAAAGTAGATATCTCCTGACTTATTCGGCCCACTTGGTTTGTCGTCCTCGGCGGTGACCATGATCTCGATGTTTGGCACGGCTTGGCCGATGCTGGCATCGTTGGTCATCCATTGCTCGGTACTGTTCACGGAGACGACCGAGCCCCCGGTCCAGCCGTAGTACTCGGTGATCTTTGGCCCCACCAGTCGATGAGGGCCTGGGTAACAACGGGTGGGCATGGCGCAGCGACACGTATGACCAGGTCGAGTGCTGCCCCTTGGAAGCGACTTTTACATCATCAGGCTGATCGACAAAGCGCTTTATCTGAGTGGGTATGAGATCGATGTTTGTCGACAAGGCGACGAAGGCGAATCAGGGAGACTTCTTAGCGGCACAGGACGGTCACGCCGGAGATGCTGGGTGCGCGGTATGCGCAGGTGTAGGCGGTCTTTGGGTTGTTGGGTCCTAACGCGAGTCGGCGTCACCGCCATGTTGCGGAACGTTCTGGGAGATCTGGCGCAGACCTGAGGTACTGATTGGTTCGCTGTAAGCCAAGCGCCGCCATCGGTATTTACTGGAAGGCGGCCGGTTCTACGTTTGCCTCGAGCGTCTTTGTTGTAGACAGTTAACAACCCGGGGGCGTTAGCGCTGTTGTGGATGAATACGCTGGGGAGCCGTCAACGCCGAAGATCCCGTGACGTGTGGGGCCGCGAGTCCACCGAACGTCAACTCGCGCGTGGGCCGCTTCCTCCCTCACTGGATTCTTGGCACCCCAGTAGTGCCAAGAATCCCAAAAGGGGGAGCAAGAATTTTATAGACGATTGCAGTGTTTTTCTCGTAATTCTTGAGACTCTGACACCACAATTCGGTAGGCGAGCGGCACGCCTGCCAAGCTCAAGTGATGAAGCTAGGGATTTGTGTTGCAAGCAAGATCGATGACATCGACTATGTCGTGGAGGCCGAGCGGCTTGGGTTTACTCATGCCTGGTTTGCCGATAGTCAGATGATCTGGAGCGACGCGTACGCGACGGCAGCGCTAGCCGCTGACCGTACGTCGACGATCAAGATCGGCACGGGTGTGTCGGTGGCGGCCACCCGGCCCGCTCCAGTTACTGCTGCCTCGATGGCGACGATTAACCAGATCGCGCCCGGACGCACCTTTTGTGGCATCGGGACCGGGAACACGGCTATGCGCATCATGGGCCACAAGCCCATGACAATCGCCGAGTTTGATCAGTACTTGTCCGAGCTGAAGCCGCTGCTCGCTGGCGATGAGGCGATGGTTACCTGGAAGGGCAGAACGTCGCCAGTGCGCCACATCATGCCTGACGCCGGCTTTGTGAACTTTGACGATCCCATTCCGATGTACGTGTCGGGGTTTGGTCCGAAGTCGTTGGCACTCGCAGGTAAACATGGCGATGGCCTGGTGCTGTCGGTCCCGCCAGATGCTGCATTAGCCGAAGGCTTATGGCGTGGTGTCGAACGCGGAGCGGCCGAGGTTGGCAGGTCCCTCGACCGAGCGACCTTCCCGGCCACCACGTTGAACACGATTGTCGTACTCGAACCGGGCGAGGCGGTTGACTCTGATCGGGTGCGTTACTTGTGCGGTGCTTTCGCAATTGCAAGCCTGCACTACAGCTATGACCAGTGGCGCAACTTCGGTCGTCTGCCGCGCAACCCGGCAGTGCTCGATGTCTGGGACGACTACACAGCATTGCTGGAGCAGACCCCTGACGAGATCCGTCATCAGCGTGTTCACGCTGGCCACAACAGCTGGGTGCTTCCAGAAGAAGAACGGTTTGTGACTAAGGCCCTGATTCAATCCTCATGCCTTGTGGGCACTGAGGATGTCATTGTGGAGCGCTTGTTGGGCCTCGAACAGGTCGGCATTGATCAGATGATGTTGCTTCCTCCACTTGAACCGCGTTTCGAGATCATCCGCTCGGTCGGCGAACGAATTATCCCCGCATTGGCCGAGGCCACAGCATGACTTTCGGCCGAGCCAAGAGCTACACCGAGCGTTGTGCAGGTTCGCTGGTCCACAGATGTGGGGGTGGCGTATGACGAGCGTGGTACGAGCCGAGACAGTTGTAGAGCTGCTTGGTCAGTCGAGGTCGGTCATGGTTGACGAGCATGGCAACAAGCGCTACTGCGCCGAGATCATGGCTTCAGGGCGAGCGCTAGCCTCGGACCTGGCTGCCGCCGGGATACGGCGGGGCGATCGCATCGCTGTGCAGCTGCAGAACGGAGCGCTGTACGTGGACATGCTGGCCGCTGCGGCACTCGGTGGTTTCGTGGTGATGTCGGTCAATGCGCGTTTCGCCCCTGCGCTTGCTGACTCAATCATTGAACGTTCCGGTGCCCGCATGGTTGTACGCAGCGCTGCTGACCTTCCGCCCCAAACCGACGATGAGCCGGACCTGACCCCACCCACAGCCGACGACCGGTTTGTGATTTTTACGACATCAGGGACAACGAGTGCGCCCAAGTTGGTGGTGCACCAGCAGCGTTCGATAGCGGCCCATGCTGCGGATGTGGCTACGGCGTTTGGTTATGGCAACGAATCGGTGGTCATGGTCCCAGTGCCGCTTTGTGGCGTCTTTGGATTCACGGTACTTTGGGGAGCACTTGCAGGCCATGCGACAGTGATTATGCCGACCGCTTTCGACGCCGAAGAGACTGGGCGGCTGGTTCAGGAGCATGGCGTTACGTCCTTGCACGGAAGCGATGACATGTTCCATCGCTTGCTTGCAACCGACTGGGACCTGTCTTCTGTCCAATCGTCTGGCTACGCCCGCTTCAACAGCGCGCTTGATGGCATCGTTGAACGGTGCGACGCCCGCGGGGTGCCTCTGTCTGGCCTGTATGGCATGAGCGAGGTGCAAGCGTTGTACGCATTTCGTGGTGCGTCGGGCCTGCCAATAGAGAAACGCTGGCGCGCCGCTGGCGATCTCGTTTCTCCCGATGCAGAGCGGCGCGTGGTCGACGATGAGTTGCAGCTGCAGGGTCCGAGCCTGTTCGAGGGTTATCTGGCCGATGGCGGCGCCGAGATCGACCATCAGCTCACGATGGCAAACTTTGACGGACCGTGGTTCAAGACGGGTGACCTTGCCGTCGAGGACGGTCCCCGCAGCTTCGAGTACATCACTCGCATCGGTGATGTCATGCGACTCGGCGGTTTCCTCGTTGCCCCGGCCGAGGTCGAGGGAGCGATCATGCGATTCGATGAGATCGACCAAGCCCAGGTGGTCGCGGTCGAGCGCGAACAAGGAGCCAGGCCGGTCGCCTTCGTGATCCTTGCGCCCGGGGTGCAGCTCGATGAACAGGCTGTTATCGATCACTGCGCGGAGATCTTGGCTCGCTTTAAGTGCCCGGTACGGGTTGTCGCGGTCGATGAGTTCCCGGTAACTGATGGTCCAAACGGTGTCAAAATTCAGCGGGCCAAACTGCGTTCGATGGGTGAAGCGCTCCTTTCGGGCTGAGTTCGGTGGCGGCGCTGAACCGCCAGCCGAGAGGCGTAGCTGGGATAAGACGAGAAGTACTGCTCTGAATTTGGACCACCTGATTTGGCCGCTGGTCCGGCACCGTGAATGGTCACTGCTATTGCGCAACTAGCGAAGGCCGAACCATCGCTGCAGGTCAGCGATTCCACGACTGGGTCGACAAGCTGATCGAAGCTGAAACAAGCGAGCAGGTTTGTGTCGTACTCGATGTGAGCGAAACTGACACCCAGCAGTAGCTCATGTCACCACTGCGCGACCTATGGGGGACGCCGGGCCAAATCGGTTACATCGTGAACGATCTTGAGTCAGCTGCGCAGAAGTGGACGGATACGGTTGGTATTGGTCCCTGGCGCATTGTTGAACATGCTCCGTTCACAAGTTTTCGCTACAACGGCCAAGCAAGTGATGTCGACGCGGGCATAGCGCTGGCCTTCATGGGTGACGTGCAGATCGAGTTGATCCAGCAACACAATGACGCACCGTCGATGTATCGGGATCTACTCGACACATATGGCGAAGGGGCGCAGCACATTTGCTTCTACCCGCAGGACTATGCCGCCGCACTGGCAGGTGCTGTTGAAGCGGGCATGGAGATCGGGCAAGAGGGCGACATCTGGGGCGTGCGATTTTCCTATCTACGCGGAGACGCCGGTCGGGTCATCGAGCTAGCGCAGTTGCCCGAACCAATACATGCTGGGCGCCAACGCGGTATTAACGAAGCCGCGGCATGGGACGGTACTGACCCCATCCGATATCGATAGCAACGCGCACATGCCCAATGGTCCTGGCGTCCGGGCATTGTTCAGAAGATGCGAGTACTAGTTAGGCGCAAAGGAATTGCGGAGCATGGTCGAATCGATTTCGGCCGAGAGTTGTGTGCTAACGGCATAGTGATACAGCGCTGTCTGAAATACGGCACCAAGTGCGTTCAAGACGGTGAGCAAGACGATGCCGGCAACGACCCCAAGTGCGATGAGAACGAAGCCAAACAGAGTGCCTATGGCAGCGCCGAGGAGCACCAAGGCTAAGACCGGTAGGAAGGCGAGGAAACCGATGAGGCCGAAGCCGACCTGAGTGGACAGGTTCTCGCCCCAGGTGTGGCGGAACAGCTCCACTGAACGTTTGGTCGAAGTCACTGCGCCCGAGTTCTCGATGATGATCACGGGGATGACAAGGAACGTGGTGACTGCCCAGGCCATGCCAACGATGTTGATCACAATGCGGCCAAGGGTCCCGGATCGCTGCTCGATGGCTCGAAGGATGGTGCCGACAATAGTTGTGATAACAGCCCAGCCGAAAAGTTTCGGAAGGCGCTCGAGTGCTCCGGCGATGGCGCTGCGCACAGTTGGGTCGCCGCCCATCATGCGCTCGTGGGCGCCGGAAACCAGGGCGGCCCGGAAGAAGATAGAGATGAAGGCAAGCGCCAAAGTCAGTGCTGCCAGGGCAACGACCGTGCCAGCGCTAAGTTGCTGCGATCCAGAGCCGCTGGTTTCAGAGATCGCGCCCAAATCTTGTGTCAGCGCCACAGGTATCAGAACCATTGCCGCAACAACCGCCGCCACGATGGCCGAGATCACTGGCAGCCAGATGAGTTCGCGGTCTTGTTTGAGAACCGCCCAGCTTTGTTTCATCAAGTCGATACTGCGCCGCATGGTGTTCATGTGATCTCTTTCGTTGGCTCGATTTAGTGTATTGGCTGCCAACGGTTCGGCGGAGCGCAGCGTCTAGGAGGACGTCCGTTGAGCGAACTGGGCGACTAACGCGGCGCAGGCAGCGAGCACCAGTGTGGCGATCCACACGGATTGATAGCTTCCCGTCGCGTCAATGGAGAGTCCGGCAAGTGGGGCACCTACGGCAAGTCCTCCAAGGAAGCCGACCATCACTGCACCTGACGCCCGTCCGGCCTGTGCCTTTGGTACACCGATGATGATGGCCAGCATGGCGACCGCGTTCCACGCGGTATGACCTACGGCAAATAGTGCAGCGACCGGCCAGAGCACCCAGGCGCCGACATCGAGCGTGATGAGGAGTAATGCAGAGACGCTGGTTCCGATGATGGCTAGTACCGAGAGCAGCTTGAGTGGTGCGATTCGCTTCTCGGCAAGCTTCCCAGCGCCGATACGAGCGGCCATGCCACCCAAACCCGTGAGCGCCACGACGATCCCAGCGGCGGTATTTGACATGCCCGCCTCTTCTTCGGCGAAGAGGGCCAGGAAGCGACTGATTGCACCGCCGGATGTGCCCATAAGAAACGCGTACAGCGCAATCAGCCTCACGGCGCGCATGTCGTATGGCTTGGACTCGACATCGGCGGTAGAAGTGTCAGTGTTGGCGAACGGAGCGATCTTGGCGGGAAGGAGCAAGGGAACGAGGCCGACGACGGCGAAGATAGCGGCGTAGGAGCCGACTGCCCATCGCCAGCCCACAGCTTCAGCCAAGCCAGGCAGGGTGAGTCCAGCCAGAAAAACACCGAGCGTGACGCCGCTTTGTTTAACGCCAGTGATAGTGCCTCGGCGTCCGGGTTCGACTCGTTCGGCGATTAGCGCATTGGTCGCTGGATTACCCCAACCCTGGGGAATGCCCAGGATGCATGCTGCAATGACCAGCATCAGGACGGACTGCGACAGAGCGACCAGTGCCAGGCCAAACGCAGCGATTAGTTGCGCTGTCACACTTGATAATCGAGGACCGATGCGGTCGGTCAACCTGCCCGTCGCTGGTGCAGTGATTGCACCGACGGCGGTGTTCAACGACCCTATTAAACCCAGTTCGAATCGGCTCAGGTTGAACTCATCGATGAAGGTGCTAGCCAGCACCGACACGATGAAGATCAGGTAGGCCGTCGACACCATGGTCGATATGAGCACAAAGTTACGCAACGGTCTACGACTTGTGGGGTCAGCGAGTTGCCGCCTGCCTTGGGATGCGTTCATGAAGATCGCCTACAGGCCGCTGAGTGCGGACATGAACTGCGGAAGGCCACCGTTGCGGGCCGTGGCAGATAACGGTGTGTCGGTTCGTGGCGCCGGATGCGATATGCCAAGAAGGCGGTCAGGTCTCCGGTCCGAGTGTGGTCCCAGCTGTCCATAGAGCGACAGCATCGTCTCAGTTCTCGCGAATGAGAACCGTGCTGGCAGGTTGATGCCGACCTTCATAACTGATGTTTGTCCTGTGAGGTTTACGTCGCGGGTGTGGTGGTACAGATAGTAGACGCGCTCATATTTCAGACGTGTTCAAACGCTCAAATCGTGTGTTGTTGACCACCTATTCGTTGGGTTGGCTGATCTCCATGACTGAGCGATGTCGAGATCTCGTCGTTTGAGCGCCTTTGCCTGGGTCCAGCGGTGACGATGGGAGGACCCGGTGTCTTGGCCTTTGACGGTGAATGAGATGTTTTAGTAGCCCCGGGCCAGATCGTGTCGGTCACACGCTAAGTAAATGGCCGTGGGTGATTGGTCCAACTACGGCGCTGGCTACTGGCTCGAGCCGTAACCATTTGATCCATCCCAATAGTGACACAAAGGGGCAACGGCGTTGCTGGCATGGATTAGACGGTTCTTATTGTCGGAAAGATTCGGTATCGCACAGCAGACCGCGACACACTGTTAAATATGAGCAGAAATAGAGTTGCGGTTCTCTCGTCGACCATTAGTGTTGCCGTCACTGCGCTTCTGGCATGGATCGTTAGCGCCGACAGCGTGGAGCGAGCAGGACTGCCCGCTGTTGTGTGGTGTTTGATCGTTGCGTTTGCGGTGAATTGGATCGTGTTCATCCCGTCGCTGATCAGGAAGACCGAGCGCTTCTTCGATCTGGCCGGCAGTCTGACATACATATCGGTCACGATTTTGGCGCTGATCTTGGGGCCGAACAACAAGGCGACGTCGTTCATCATGGCGGGGCTTGTCTTCGTTTGGGCCGGCCGCCTGGGAACGTTCCTGTTCAAACGAATTCAGAACGACGGTGGTGTCGATAGCCGCTTCGACAGGATACGGGCCGATCCGGTTCGGCTATTTGAAACCTGGACACTGCAGGCCGTATGGGTGTCGTTTACCGCGTTGGCCGCGTGGACCGCGATCACTTCGGTCGACGAAGCCCCCTTTGGGGTGCTGACCGTGATTGGTTTGATCGTGTGGATTGTCGGTTTTGCGATCGAGGTACGAGCCGACGGAGAGAAGGCTACTTTCAAGAAGGATCCTGCCAACCATGGCCGGTTTATCTCGACGGGGATCTGGGCATGGTCACGCCATCCCAACTACTTCGGCGAGATCACGCTATGGGTCGGCATGGCGCTTATTGCACTGCCCGCGTTTGATGGGCGCGAATTCGTTGCGCTCGTTTCTCCGTTATTCGTCATTTTGTTGCTGACCAAAGTTTCGGGCTTGCCGGCGCTCGAACGCCGCGGTCAGAAGCGCTGGGGCGGCGACCCCGACTACCAGAAGTATCTGAAGGATGTCCCAGTCCTGATCCCCCGGCCGCCTCGCTGAGTCCTGACGCTGCAAATGGTGGAACGCAGCACGTTCCTTGGAACTGCCGAAGGCGAGTTGTATTACTGTCCCGTGAGTTTGGCTAGTACAGGCGGCACCATTTTTTCGTTGCTGGACCCCCTACCGACTGAGCAAATCTTGCCTTCTCGGTCGTTACTAGAGACTTCTCTAAGACCACTGGATGGTGGTAGTTGCCGCCCTCATCGCTGGGATTGCGGCTAGATCTTGCACAGGATGCAATGCGGTTTCTTGGGCAACTCCTGGCCCATGTAGTGGTCGGCGAGATGCACGTACAAGTAGCCCAGGTCCTCAGCGGCACTGGCGGCGTCGGTCCATTCCTGCGCTGATCTGGCATTGAATGCTTGGATGTTGAAGCGAAACGGTCGTGTTACGGCAACTCGATGATCGTGATTTTTCCGGTGGCGCCGTTGACTTCGATGGTGGCTCCGTTGGGTATCTGGTCGGTGGCGTGTTCGACAGACACCACACTAGGAAGCCCCAATTCTCGACTGACGATGATTGCGTGGCTGATTTGGCCGCCAACGTTGACGATGACACCACCCGCAGTCATGAATAGGGGAGTCCATGCCGGGTCGAGGACCGGCGCAATCATGATGTCGCCCGGTTCGAGCGCCATAGGGTCACGTGGGTCCAGGATCACTCGGGCGATGCCTTGAACTACGCCAGGGCAGCCGGGTATTCCCTGGAGAATGTCGCCGGTGGCTACCGATTCGACGATCGCTTGGCCCTTTCGGGGCCACTGTGGCAGCGGCGGGACATTGCCGTCAGTGATGATAAACGGTGGTTCCAGATCCCATAACTCGTGCCATTGTTCGTAGCGGCCAGCAAGGGTAGTTGTCATAAAGGTTGGGTTCTTCACGAACGATTCGACCTCGTCGTCGAGCAACATAAACACATGTTCGACATGGTTGAGGTTGCCAGCTAGGCCATGGCGACGCCCGAGCTCTCGAAATACCATGCGGCCCTCATGAACGACACGAACCAGATTGGTCTTTGTGCGCTCGCGGAAGGCGAGTTGATTGGTCGCAACGATGGCGACCTCGAGTTGGGCATTGAGTCCGTCGTTACCGAGCGCAGCGACCGCGGCTCGGACTTCAGCGATCTTGGTGGTGCGCTCAATGACTTTTGTTTGGTTCCGGTTCGCGGGCGACTCAACGTCGGTTTGCCACCGGGTCTGATTCAGCGCAGCCAGCGCAAGTTCTGGTTCTGTCTCCCAGGTGGGCGAGGCCATTTCCCACTCGCTAGGTCCGCGGCTGCCGAAGTCAATAATGAACTGATCCCAGGCTGCAAGGAACTCGGCTGCGTCGGCGCTGGCTTCTGACTTCAGCCGGTCGAGTAGCCCATCTACGCCTGCATTGAACACGGTTGTAAGGATCCGACTGGCGCGCACCTGGCGTGAGAGTTCCCACATGCGATAACTCGGCTCAGCGGAATCGACGTTGCCGATGCCTGAGCACAGCACCATGGGCATAGTCGGGTCGTCAATTGCGTCGCCAATGGCGTAGAGGATGCCGGGTGCCACGCCGGATGCACTTGAGGCGACGCCGTGGTGATGGAAGCCGGTTTGCAACAGGGGCTGTGTCATGCGGGCACGGGCAACCAGTTCGTCGTCAGTCAGCATCGACAGGTCAGGTCGCCCACAGCGCAAGGTGATGGTCTGTTGCTTGAACGCATCAATTTCTGGGTAGTCCTGCGCGGTGAGCATCCAACCGATGTGCCGAAGGGCCTTTTCCATAAGGTCAGGCCGGTCATCGTCGGGGTGAGCAATGTAGGCAGGTACGTCGAGGCGGTCACCGAAGAACGCCAGGTCGAGTTGCTCGATGGTGATGGCAGGGCTACGAACCCCTTGCATGCGGACGTTGGAAAGGTTGATAAATAAATAGCCACCGAAGAATCCAACAACTTCAGCCCGGTCGGGATCGAACTCGTCCAGGCTGTAATTGCCGGATTCGATATAGGCATCGCGCCAACCGGGGATCATGCCCTTTTCCCAGCTGAATTGTTGTCCGAGTGGGCTCGCTGGGTTAGGCAAGACTTCACCGGCGTTGGCGCGGGTGTAGTGGGTCCAACGTTCGCTAACAGGCCAGTCGGTGATCCAGCGTTCTTGCACGGTACAACCTTTCGCAGGAGTGTGATTCGTTCTTTGGTGCGGCATCGAAGGTACTACGACTCACCAAACCCGTTCTACTCGGTTAAGGCCCAGTTGGCAGCGGTTAAGGCTGTGGCCCGAGGGGCTCCCGAGTCCCCATGATCGGCTTCGCGGGTAACGCCTTGCTCAGCAGAGGTGTTTGAGTTTGTGCCGTTCCCAGCAGTTGTTTTGTGTTGGGCTCTTCGATGATGCCTGGAATGTGCGGGGCCGCGGTGTCGTCTGGGTTGCGGCGAAGTTCGGCCAATAGAGCGTTGTTGTGTACGCCCTGTAGCGACGCTGTGGCAGTAACCGAAGCTGGGGTCTTGGCGAACCGGCCCAAAATCACCCGACCGTAGTCGACGACCTTGCCAGGGCGGTCGAAATTAGCGCTCTTCGGTATCGACGGCGCCGGGAACGCCCCAGCTGGCATTTGGCGCCTCGGACATGATGCGCGCAACGTGTGAGATAGCGTCGCCACGGTTGACCAATGGTGCCTGAGTATGGCCGATAACGATTCCGTCGTACTTGGACTTGATCTTGCCGAGGACCTTGCCGAAAGGGTCATAGATCGTGGCGAGCTGCTGCTTCGCGCTGACGAGCTCGCCAAGGTGTGCATCGAGATGCACGATCCCGCTGTTTGATGCTCGGCTCCAGCTCGTCGAGCGTGAATACAACGAACGCTGTCCAATGGGTGCGTCGAAATCTGTGACGCCGAGATGGTTCAGAGTGCGAAGCACCCCTGCGGTGCCTGTAGCGATCGCCGCAGGGTCGAATCGGCTTGCTTCGCCGCCTTCGAAAAGCAGCATGATCTTGCCGGCTTCGACCGTCGCTTGGCGGAGCGAGCCATCACGTAAACGGGCATCGATTACGATCGGCGCACCGAAAATATCTGCGAGTTCCAGCGTTGGGCCGTGGTCGACATCGCATCGGATCTGCGGCAAGTTTGTGCGCAGGTCGGCGCCGGTATGGAGATCGATGCCGACATCGGATCGTTTGACGATCTCTTTCATGAACAAATATGCGATACGGGAGGCGAGGGACCCGCGTGGAGAGCCGGGGAAGCTTCGGTTTAGGTCCCGTCCATCGGGGAGGTATCGGTCGTTGGTGTTAAAGCCGTGCACATTAACCACGGGAGCCGCGATGACGGTGCCTGCAAGTGCAGGAGCGCTGATCGCATCGAGGACCTGGCGGATGATCTCGACCCCACATATTTCGTCACCGTGGATGGCAGCGCTCAGCCAAACGACTGGTCCGTCCTTTTTCCCGTGCACGACGATGAGTGGCAACGCAACAGGTGTGCCGCTCATCAGGTTGCCAATAGGTAATTCAATCCGCATGCGCTTGCCAGCGGTCACCCGCTGTCCAGCAATCTCGAACGGGGCCCGCGTGACCTTAGGGCTGCGCTTCTTCGTGTTGACTACGTCGTGCCCGGGGGCCGATGCGATCTTTTTTGACGGTGGGGCAGCCCGCTCTGGCTTGGCGCCAAGGGCGTCGGAGGAAGCGGTCATGGCCGTTGATTTTTTCTTGGTCATTGGTGCAGAGAGAGCTTAGATCGAGACGTGGCGAGCTAGCGCAACGGGTCGTCGGGTAGAGGGCGGATACGACCACGACGGGCACGTCGAGCAGGGGCTAGCGAACGCATCTCGTCGAGTCGGCCGAAACACAACAATCGGTCGCCTGCGTTCAGGACCCACTCGCTTGATGGGTTGGGTACGACACCGAAGTCGTTTTCGATGACCAATACAGTGATGTCACTGTCACGCAGACCGGACTCGGCCAGGGTGACACCGTCGATAGCGGCGCCGCGGTCGACGTGGATCTCGGCAACGCCATAACCGGTCGCTTCTCCTAGGCGCTGGCGCACATCGAGGTCGGGGAAGTTTACGTTTGACACGATGTGGTCGATGATGGTGCCGGCGACGTCGAGGCCGGTCGCTTCTTCGATGCCTTGAAGCCCTGGTGACGAATTCACTTCCATGACTAGTGGGCCGTCATTGCTTTCGAGCATGTCGACACCGCACACAGTGAGTCCGAGGGTCTGCGCCGCTCGAAGCGCGACCTCGCTGGTTTCGGGATCGAGATGTACAGCTTCGGTTGTTCCACCGCGGTGCACGTTCGAGCGGAACTCATCGCCACTGGCGCTTCGGCGCATTGATGCAACGACGCGGTCGCCTACGACGATCGCACGAATATCACGGCCGCGGCTCTCGGAAACGAATCGTTGGATAAGCACATTCTGATTGGTGCTCTGCAGCGTCTCGATAACGGCTTCAGCAACGCGGAGGTCGGGCGCCAGGATTACGCCGATGCCTTGGGTGCCTTCGAGCGTCTTGATAATGACTGGTGCGCCGCCGACGCGAGCGATAGCGGAGCGGATGTCACTGCGTTCGCGGACGAAGGTGGTCGATGGAACCTCGATCTCGTGTCGAGACAGGATCTGCATCGACCGCAGCTTGTCGCGACTATTGGCGATGCCATCGGCGGTGTTTGGCGTGTACACATCCATCGCCTGGAACTGGCGCACGACGGCCATGCCGTAGAAGGTGATCGACGCGCCGATACGAGGCAAGATTGCGTCGACGTCATCGATGTCGCGACCCCGATAGGTCACGTTGGGATCATCCCGGCTTAAGTCGATGGCGAACCGCAGGGTGTCGTACAAGGTGATGTCGACCCCGCGGTCCATCGCTGCAGCGCGCAAACGTTGGGTGCTGTAGCTGCGTGGGGCACGCGTTAAAATAGCGAGTTTCACACCGTTCATAGTGCCAGCATGCTTTGTAGATCGCTACAGCAAGGGAACATGCAGGTGACCGTCGGGGCCAGATTCCGTTGTGACAACAGCAATATTTAGTGGACGATTAATCGCGGAGAGCGAGGGAATAGTCATCGTCGAGGGAAACTACTGCTTCCCGCCTGCATTGGTTAGACGTAAGTCTCTCAGTGAGCGCGAGCGCACATCGGTTTGTAGCGGGAAGGGCACGGCGCTCTCTTACACCGAGAGCATGGATGGTGAGACGGCCGACGCAGCTACACGAAGCCCAAGACAGCGAACATCGTGAACTATGTGGCGGTCCTTATCCCGCCGTCACAGTCGTTGTCTGAAACGTGTGCTCGGCGTGGCCTTGAAGGGAGCTAAGGCCACCGGGGACCCTCGCGTGATCCTCCAGAATTTTTGCTTGTGTGGAGCAGCAAGGTTGGTCACTGTCGCCTGACGACTGCTTGCATTAGCCGACCAGGTGCGGCAGTCGGTTGAGTCCGACGAATATTTCCGGCGGAACATCCTCGTCCCATGGGCTGGTCGCTAGACCGTCCTGGACTACGGCGACTGTCTCGATGATCAAGTATTCATGCATCGTTGAAGTGGTAGAGAGGTCAAGTAGCCCAGTGGGATGGTCGGTCATGTCGACAGGTCCCATCACTATGTTGCCGTTGGGATCTCTCAACGTCACGGTGAAGTTGGTGAATGGTGTGAACTCGAAGTCGAAACTGACTCGAGGCCACGTCAAGCCACCAGCACAGCCGCGCGTGTTGATCCGAGCCATTGACGACGTGCCGGGGCAGGCATTCGCGATTTCTGGATCGGTCATACCGAAGGAATGAAATAGCGACTCGTGCCCTAGGGCAAATATGCAGTTGCCTTCATAAGCAAAGCCGTAATCGTTGAAGGGGAGACCGGCGTAGACGGATCCGCAGCTGGTTTGGGTGTCGAAGTCCCTGCACAGGTTTAGGTCTTTGGCCTGGAGTACGAGCCGATTAGATGGAGGGTGGTTGATATGGGTTCCACCATTGATGGCCGGTGAGGCCAGACCATTCTCGATCAGATCTCCCCAGTTCCGGTAGGCGCCGGTGATGAAGTCATAGCAGTTGATCTCGCCATCGTTGGTCGCACATACACCTGTTGCAATTGATACGTCGGTCTCTGCAGCGCGTGGCAGGTGATAGAGGAATAGTCGGCCGCCCTTCTTGTCGGGACTGGTGTCGACTTGCGTTGCAGGAAAGTCCGTGCACGGGCTTTCTGTCAGGCTGTTCCAGCAGTCGATGTAGGTGCCATTGTCGTCACCACCCTTGACCATCATGGAGTAGTAATTCGCCCAGTCGCAATATCGAGTACCTGGTCCATATTGCCGATGGCGTTCGCCTTGGTGAGCGGCGCAATCAGATTGCCGAGTCCGGTCGGAATCCCGCCGGCTTCGAAGAGCGGACAGGGTGATCCACTCGTGCGATAACAGTTCATCCGGTGGTCGTCGGTGACGGCGTAGACCTGATCGTCAGCCTCGATTACGGCGCCACCGCGGAAGTTCATACCTTCGAGCGCCGCGAGTTGTTGCGATGGGCACAATGTGTCTGTCGTGGTCTCCCAGCACAACAGTTTGATGTCGCTGACGCTTTGACCCAGGTAGTAGATCTTTCCCTCGACAAAGGCTTCGCTCAGGTCCAGTCGGTTGTGTAGCTGATGTCATTGAACAGATTTCCATCTTCGAAACATGTGGACTGCGTCACTCGATCCACACATGCCATGGTGTCGGAGTGGTGGTTGACGCCATAGAGCTTCGTGCCGACGATCGACGGTACGAAGCCGTCACCGGAACCTGCGGCGTCGATCGGCAGAAAGGGTTCTGGAATGAGGATTGTGCCGCCACAGGTGGCGCTGCATCTGTCGAAAGATGCCGTCGCTATGCGATTTAGGTCTCCAAGTAGTCCTATCGCAAGGAATCCGGTTGTGCTGTCCTGTGTCAGGTTGACTGCGATAGTCGTCGAGTCGTCGAGTCG
>Ga0115003_10001672_pt1 | contig 19122 bp, 21 predicted proteins | sample ArcticOcean_MG_C_7_FD_88736 | JGI IMG/M metagenome (GOLD analysis project Ga0115003, IMG submission 88736) | Marine microbial communities from western Arctic Ocean - ArcticOcean_MG_CB11_88 | ecosystem: Environmental > Aquatic > Marine > Oceanic | place: Arctic Ocean: Canada Basin | collected... | reverse complement strand
GGCCTCAGTTGATGTTTCTTGAATCTTCCAAGACATACTAATTAGCTCTATAGAATAAAACACTATAATAAAGGTTACAGGTAGTAAAAAAATAACTCCAAAAATAAGATTTATTACATTTTTGTATTTATCAGACGCATCCCTGTAAAAGATATCAACTCTTACATGCTCATCTTTATTAAAGGCATATCCTGCACAGCCTAGGAAAATAAGTGCGTGAAAGTACATTACTAATTCTTGAAGACCTGTTTGACCAATCCCAAAGAAATACCTACTTACAATAACAATAATCATCAAGACCGTCATGACAGGTATTAGGTATGAAATCTTTTCACCTATGAAATTTATATACTTTTCTATCATATTTATTAGGAGTCTTTCTTATATTTAGTTAGAATATTTATCATGATAATTGTTCTTTCACCTGCTAAAACACTAGATTACTCGGTTGACCCTAAAAGCAATCATACTGTACCCCAGTTTCTAAGCCAATCCTCTAAGCTTATAAAAAATCTTAAAGAGAAAGAGCCTAAAGACATTGCAAGCTTAATGGGCTTGAGTGATAAATTAGCCACGCTAAATTTTGATCGTTATCAATCATGGAAAGCAGCCAAGACAGTCTCCTCAGACTCAAAACCTTCAATGCTTGTTTTTAAAGGTGATGTATATCAGGGACTAGAAGCAGAGACATTTAATACTAAGCAAATAAAATTTGCTCAAAAGCACTTAAGAATACTTTCAGGGCTATACGGAATTTTAAGACCTATGGATGTTATCAAGCCTTATAGATTGGAAATGGGAACAAAGCTTGAGACTTCAGAAGGAAAGAGCCTTTATGAGTTTTGGGGCAATTCAGTTCAAGACAATGTCATCAATGACTTAACATCCCATAAATCAGATTTGCTAATCAACCTTGCATCTAAAGAATACTTTTCAGTTTTAGGAAAAATACCTGAATATGTAAACGTCGTATCTCCAGCTTTTAAAGACTTCAAAAATGGGAAACACAAAATCATTAGTTTTTATGCCAAAAGAGCCAGAGGTTTGATGGCAAGGTGGATTATTGAAAATAATATCAAAGACTTTGAAAAACTTTCTAAGTTTAATTTGGATGGTTACTATTATTCAAAATCAGAATCTTCAGCTACTGAGCCGGTTTTCTTAAGAGATTAAACTAAGCCTTTATCCTTTTCCCAAAATGATTCTTTTGGCTCAAGGTCATCAAAATTTCCACTAGTCTTATTCATATAAGATGTCATGGCTTCTTCTAAATCTTGCCCGCTCAATAAACTGGCATTCCATGTTGCATGGAATTCTAGGGAATCTCTTACTGAATGATCTCTTGCATAATTAATCTGTTTTTTAATAACCCTGGTAACTAATGGCGATTTACTGGCAATAGTTTCAGCTATTTTGTTAACTTCAATCATCAATTCTTCTTCTGAATCATAAACTTCATTTACAAGACCAAGACTTTTAGCCTCTGCTGAATCAAATTTTCTTCCTGTATACGCCAATTCCCTAACCGCAGCTAAGGGGATAAGTGTTGGTAATCTCTGAAGAGTTCCAACATCAGCAGCAATACCAATATCAACTTCAGCTATTTTAAAAAAAGCATTACTTGAGCAATATCTCATGTCACATGCAGCAGCCATATCAATAGCACCACCGACACAGGCTCCCTGAATGGCTGCAATAGTAGGCATCCTACACTCTTCAAGAGCAGTAAAAGCATCCTGAAGTTCTAAAACCTCATGATAAAAAGCCTCTCTCACTCGAGCAGGATCTTTTTTTTCACCAGATTTCTCACCAGGAACAAAATTTGCTAAATCCATGCCAGCACTAAAATGCTTTCCTTGGCCCGATAAAACAATAACCCTAGCTTTAGAATTCTTATCAATATCTTTAATTATGTCTGGAAGCTCTTTCCAAAAAATTCTTGTCATAGAATTTAAAGAGTCAGGCCTACTCATAGATAAATGAGCTATATTATTTTTAATCTCTAGTTCAAAACAAGAGTAATTAGTCATTTTTAGCTATATCTATAGACTTATTAAGTATGTCTCTCATCTCCTCAACATGCTCAAAAGTTTTATGATGAGACATGACCACTTTTCTATCTTTACTTAATAAAACAAACATTTTTTTAAGTTTGTTAAGATTTTCTAATAATTCATTGTTCATATGATTTTTGTCACTCTAAATAATTTTTACCATTATAATGCTCTTGAACTATGAAATCACGCAATCACATATATTTATTACCCGCTCTTAGTATTTTACTGTTTAGTAACTTTACTTTTTCTGAAAAAATTGTAGAAAATTCTTTTCAAAAACAATCATTACTGGCTGTTCTTTACATGCAAACATCAGCAGAGTTCGCTGCAAGCAATATGCAAACCTATGCTAATGCTACTAGCAAGATAGATATAGCTCTATCTGATACAAGTTGGACAGCTGCGTTAGAGCAGGGTGGAGATTTTTCTAGTAAAAAACCAGCCATTATTCTAGATGTTGATGAGACAGTTTTAAATAATACACCGCATCAAGCTCGCACAATTTTAACTGGCTGTTCATACCCGTGTGGGTGGATTGACTGGGGTTTGGAGGGTTCCGCTGAAGCCATTGATGGAGTGAAGGACTTTTTGCTTTATGCAAAAAGCAAAGGCATTAAAATATTTTATGTAACCAATAGAGTTGCTGAACTGGAAGATGCAACTAGGTTAAATATTAAAGCACTTGGTCTGCCATTCGATGATGATATTGATGTCCTTCTCATGAAAGGAGAAAATGGATGGTCTTCCGATAAAGTTTCGAGGAGAGCTCTGGTAGCAAATGACTATAGAGTTATTATGCTTGTTGGAGATCAAATAACAGACTTTATATCTACAGAAGAAGCTGCCCTAGAGCCAGATGCTAGAAAAGATCTTGTAAGTAAATATAAAGACATGTGGGGCAATAAATGGTTCATGATCTCAAATCCAATGTACGGGAAATGGGAAAGCTCAATATATGGTAATCAATACCCTGAAACCCAAGAAGAGATAATTCAGATGAGAATAGAAGCCTTAAAACCTTAATGAGAAAAATATCTATTTTTTTGATTGCTTCCTCTTTTTTGGCTCTAATCTTTCTATTAGTTCAAAGTAAAACAAAAATTGAATATGTCGCTATTGGAGATGAAACCTCTGACATACTTAAAATAAATTCTTTTGATGAAGGCAAGAAACCAAAAAATATTATTCTTATTATAGGCGATGGGACTGGATTAAATCAGATAGCGTTATCAAGAATTGCAATTGGAGGGCCTGATTCCAAGCTTGCTATAGATCAAATGCCTTTCTCAGGATTTTCATTGACTCATTCGGATGACAGTCTAGTTACAGACTCTGCAGCAGCAGCTACAACCTGGGCAACGGGAATTAAAACTACCAATAGGTTTCTATCAATGAGTCCTGAAAAAAGAATAGTTCCAACTATTCCTGAGCTTCTATCAAAAAAAGGATTTATATCTGGATTGGTGGCAACATCATCAATAACGCACGCAACCCCAGCTGCATTTTATGCACATACTGATTCTAGATATAAAACAGAAGACATAGCCAACCAATTCCTAGATTCATCCATTAGCATTGCATTAGGAGGAGGGCAGAAGTTCTTTAATACAGAAAATTTTAAAAAAAATACCTTATTCCTATCTGATAAAGCATCTTTATCATTGGGCAAATTTCAGAATTATGAAAAAGTAATTGGTCTTTTCGATGATGATGGTATTGAAAGATCCTCTGATAAGCCAACACAGCAAGATATGACAAATGCAGCATTAAATTTTTTATCCCTTAAGTCTAAGCCATGCTCTGGTTTCTTTTTAATGAGCGAGGGGAGTCAGATAGATTGGGCTGCGCATGACAATAATTCAGCCAAAATGATAGAAGAGTTTAGAGACTTTGATAAGACCATTAAAGATGCAATAGATTTTGTAAATAATGATGGGGAGACTCTCTTAATAATTACCGCTGATCATGAAACTGGAGGCCTCCAAATTTTAGGCCAAGAAGATGGCAAGGTTAAAGTTCAATGGGGTACAGGAGATCACTCAGGAATACCTGTTGGCGTATACGCATATGGTCCGGGAGCAGATGTTTTTACAGGACTCATGGATAATACAGATATCTTTAGAAAAATCTTAGAGTCTGTAAATTATTCTAGTCTGAGTAACTCAGATTGCTTAAATTAAATCGCTAATATTTCTTATAGTTAAAGTTGCATCAGGCTTGTTAATAACAGAACCATCTCCAGTTGGCTCTAAAACTTGAAAAGAGTTTTTAATACCAGCTTTAATAGCTGAATTGACCACGTAAAGATTATCATCTGCAAATAAAGAAAAATTTGGATTGATATTAAAATACCTAAACGCTGGACCCCAGAAGTTTTGATTTTCTTTTACAGCCCCTATCTCTACTGAAGAAATGCAGCCATCTACATATTGCATAAATGGAACAGCGTTAGCTTTTATATTTAAAAGTCTAGGGTCGCAGTTAGTTAGCAAAATTATTCTTTTGTCTAAAGAGGCAAGTTGCTGCAATATCTTTTCTGAATCAGGTAGAAAATTAATTTTTGAGCTATGTTCATTAGCTACACTTAAAAAATCTATGTCATACCTGCTCTCCCAAAACTCTAACTCATACCAAGGAAGAGTTCCGTATATCTTAGATGCTGTTTTTTTAATCTCAGTCTTAGCCTCTTCTATAGAAATATTTTTTGATGAGGCTAATTTTAAAGGTATCAACTCTTGCCAGAATAAATTATCAAAACTTAAGTCTAATAATACGCCATCAATATCTAGCAATATGTCAGAGGCATTTGTTACTATACTGGAATGAGGATTACGCATAAATTTTTAAAAGCTATTTTAAACCCATTACGTGAAACTGTCATCGAGGCATCTAAAGTAATCATGGAGGTTTATGAAAAAGACTCTTATGATCTTGATATAAAGTCAGATGGATCACCTGTTACAGAGGCAGACAATAGAGCTAATGACATTATTATTAAATCTCTTCACAGAATTACGCCTGAAATTCCAATTATTTCTGAAGAAACATACAAGAAAGAACAAGAAAACCCAGAAGGCCCTTATTGGCTAGTTGACCCTCTTGATGGAACGAAGGAATTTATAAACAAATCTAAAGATTTCACTGTAAATATTGCTTTAATAGAAAATGCCGCTCCAGTTTTTGGTATCGTGGGTGTCCCTGCAACTGCAGAGATATGGCACGGCTCTAATATCTCATCGTCTAATATCAACTTCTTTTCTTCCATCTTCAAAAAAAGAGACAAAAAACAGCATTCTGCTTTAGATAGCCCAATAAGGCTTGTAATGAGTAAAAGCCATCAAACAGATACAGACAAAATATTCTTAGAATTCTTAGAAAAAAAATGTATTAGCTTTACTGTTGTTGAAAGGGGAAGCTCACTTAAGTTATGCGCCTTAGCAGATAATAAAGCAGATATTTATCCAAGATTTGGCCCTACATCAGAATGGGATATAGCAGCAGGTCATGCTTACTTGCTTAACAAGGGCGGTGAAGTGCTCCAAATGAAATCAGGTAAGGATTTAAGATATACAAAAGAAGAAACTATCTTGAATCCAGCTTTTGTAGCCTTTAGAAATAGCTCCCTAAAACAAACATATATGCCACTTTTGAGCGAATTTTATAAAAAATTGGTATAATTCTCTTATAAAGATTAATTAATAATATAATTAATTATCAATAATATATATATTTAATATGGGAACACAGTTACAGCCATCACAGCTTAATAGTCCAGGCAAGGATATAGAATCCTATTTGTCTTCAGTTCACTCAATTCCCATTTTAACAAAAGAAGAAGAGCAAGAATTAGCTATAAGGCTTTATGAAGAGGATGACTTGGAGGCTGCAAGGTTGTTGGTTATTCATCATCTTAGATTCGTAGTGCATATCGCAAGATCTTATCAGGGCTACGGACTTCCTTTGGCTGATATTATTCAAGAAGGCAACGTTGGCTTAATGAAGGCGGTGGATAAATATGATCCTAATAGGGGTGTAAAAGTAGTTTCATTTGCAGTTCATTGGATAAAAGCAGAAATACATGAATATATTCTGAAGAATTGGAGATTGGTTAAAATTGCCACAACTAAAGCTCAAAGAAAATTATTTTTTAATCTCAGAAGTAAAAAGAAAACTCTTGAATGGCTTACTAAAGATGAGGCTGAAAAAATAGCAAAAGACCTTAATGTCGAAGTTAAGGATGTCTTGCATATGGAGAGCAGGCTATCTTCTAATGATTCCTCTTTTGATGGACCTTCATCTTCAGATGACGATGAGGATATGATGTCTCCGTCTCAATACCTTGAAGATAGAAGATATGATCCTGAAATATTAGTTGCTAATGCTGAGGCTCAAGAAGTTAACCATAACGGCCTTACTGAGGCATTAAAGATGTTGGATGACCGAAGTAAAGATATTCTTCAAAGAAGATACCTTTCTGATGACAAGGCTACTCTCCACGACTTAGCTGATGAATATAAGGTGTCAGCCGAAAGAATTAGACAAATAGAAAGTGGCGCATTAAAAAAACTTAAAGCATTTATGGTTACTTCTGCTTAAAGCAGGAAAAGTAAAAATTACAATGCGTTATAAATTTCTTCCATCCTTTGTAACAAGGAGGGGCAGGATAACTCAAAGCCAAGAAAATAATCTTAACCGCCTTTCTGATTATGAAATTGCTAGTTACCAAGACATTCTGTCATCTCAAAAAAAATTCTCTAAATTAGTTCTAGAGATTGGCTTTGGAAATGGTGAAAATATTCTAAGGCTTGCTAAGAATAATCCTGATACTTTATATATAGGCTCAGAGGTTTATCAGGCAGGCATGGGTTATCTTTTAGGCGAGGTGATAAAGGATAATATTAATAATATAAAAGTAACCTCCGGAGATATAAGGTTGTTATTTGAAGAAATAACAAACCCAATATTTGATGATGTGGTAATTATCTGCCCCGACCCATGGCCAAAACTAAAGCATCACAAAAGAAGAATGCTTAATGAGGAGTTCTTGGAACTCATCCATCCAATTATCAAAAAGAATGGAAATTTATTCATGTCTACTGACTGGAAAAATTATGCTGAATCTATTGATGAGGCGATAAATAATTCTAATGGTTATAAAAGATTAGACTCATCCGTTTATGAAAAATCTGAATTGACAAAATTTCAAAAGAGGGCTGTAGAGGAGGGAAGAGGTATATACACCTTTGCCCTTAAGAGACTTTAATTAAATATATTAACAGTATCATTTAAAAATTTATAACCCATATCCGTTGTCTTTAATCCTTCATCTTCTAAAAGATTTGCTTCAACTCCCTTTTGCCATTTTTCTAAAAAGCTATCCTGAATATGAATATTATTTTTTCTTATTTCATCAAAAGAAAGGCCTGATTTAACTCTAAGTAGATTCATTGCCAAATCTAAGTCATAGCCCTCAGACGTAATTAGAGTATCTGTAGTTTTTGATGGATCGTGAATATAAGAGGATGTCTTTTTTAGTTTGATCATTCGCTTAATGCAGTCATTTGTTGTTATTTTGCTATGAGCGCCAGGGCCAACACCTAAATAATCTCCATACATCCAATAATTCATATTATGTTTACTTTTTCTTCCATCACGAGCCCAAGATGAAACCTCATACTGGAACAATCCATTTTTATTAAGTATTTGTTCTGCTTCACGCTCCATAAATTCCACGAGTTGATCTGATGGAAGGCGCAATTCTTTCTTATAAAAAATAGTATTTGGCTCTATGGTTAACTGATATAAGGATAGGTGATCTATTTCGTAGTCACAAAAAATCTTAAGATCGCTTGATAATGAATTTAAATCTTGATCCATAATTCCATAAATTAGATCAATGGTTGTATTAATTGATTTCATATTAGATGCTAAGCTTATGGCATTGAAAGCATCTTCTGATTTATGATTTCTTTCAAGACTAGTTAATGTTTTTTGATCAAAGCTTTGTATACCAATTGAAATTCGGTTGATTCCAGCAACAACAAGATCATCTAAATAATTTTTAGTAACCTCTTTAGGATTTAGCTCAAAATTAATCTCACATTCTTTTTTTAACAAACCATCATTTTTTAATTTATTTATTAATTGCTCAATAATTTTTACCGAAACAAGGGAGGGTGTACCCCCTCCAAAGTAAACAGAAGCAAACTTTCTCTTATTAATATAGTGTGCAGATTGATCTAAGTCTTCAATAATCGCCTTTAAAAGAAGCTCTTCGTCTCCATCTTTTTTATTTACTTCAATATTAAAATCACAATAAGGGCACTTTTTCTCACACCATGGAAAATGTATGTAAAGAGAGAGAGGGGATTTATTCGGATCTATTTTTATCAAGTTCTTTTAAAAATAATTGAGCAGCAATCGCCCTATGGCTAATTTTATTTTTTACATCAGCCTCTATAGAGGCCATCGAAACATTCAATTCATTTGGGTAGAATATTTTATCGTATCCAAACCCTCCTTCCCCAGAGCTATTGACTGATACTTTGCCATGTATCTTCCCTAGTGAAAAGATTGGCATGGGGTCATCAGGGGAATGAACTCCAGTTAACACACAAACGTAATATGCTGGAGTAGATTCAAGGTTAAGGTTTTTAAGTTCTTCAATTATCTTATTTCTGTTATCTAGATCAGAGGCGCCATCTTTGGCATATCTTGCTGAATAAATTCCAGGCTCAAAGTTTAATGCAGGTACCACAAGGCCCGAGTCATCAGCAATGGAAAATAACCCAGAATTTTTTGATCCATGTCTTGCTTTTATTAAAGCATTTTCGAAAAAAGTAAGGCCGTCTTCAACAGCATCATCAATGCCTAATTCTGATTGAGATATCAATTCATAGTTACTAAAAATATCTTTAAATTCTTTTAACTTACCTTTGTTTGAAGTTGCAAGAAGAATTTTTTTATTTTCTTGCAAGTAAATATACTCCCTCTGATGCAAGCAGATTGGGTAATAACGAAGCAGTTGCACTTTCTACTCCAGAGCTATCAAGAAATATCCTTTCATCAATTACGAAGCCTGAGTCAGAGCATAGTTTTTCAAAATCTTTTATCGTACAAAGATGAAGATTCTCTGTCTCATACCAACTCGAGGGAAGGTTTGGAGTTACAGGCATTTTCCCCAATAAAAGAGCCAGCCTACATTTCCAATATCCTAAATTCGGTAAAGTAACGATACACTTCTTTGAAAGCCTCAACATTCTTTTCAGAGCTATGTCTGGATTTTTCAAGCATTGAATAGAGCTAGCCATAATTGCTATATCAAAATCTGATGACTCAAAGTCTTGAATGCCTTCATTAATATCCTTTTCTATAACTGAAATACCTTTTTCTATACATTGTTGAATTTTTTCATGATCAATTTCAACGCCATATCCACAAATGCCTTTTGTATCTATTAAGTCTTTTAGCAAGGAGCCATCTCCACAACCAAAATCAATAACCTTGCTTTTAGAAGGAACCCAATTTTTAATAACTTTTGAAATTTGTATGGCCATTATGAATCGATGAATTTTTTAACAATATTGTTATATCTTTCAGAGGCAAATAAAAAACTATCATGTCCCTGTTCCCCGTTAAGAGTTATATAGGAGCATGGAATATTCACATTCATAGCTGCTAACTGAATTTCTCTTCCTCTTGCTGGCGGGTAAAGCCAATCAGTTTCAAAGCCAATGATTAAAAGCTTGGCTTTAATACAGGATAGAGCTTCTTCTAGATTTCCATCAAATAAGCTTGCTGCATCATAACTATCCATAGCTTTAGTCATAAGAATATAGCTGTTTGCATCAAAAGAGTTTGAAAATTTCTTACCTTTGTATTGAAGGTAGTTTTCAATCTCAAAATCCACCCCTCCGGTAACTTTAGAATTTATGTCTTGAAATTTTCTTCCAAATTTTAAATCCATATGTTTCTCTGATAGATAGGTTACATGTGCAAGCATTCGAGCTGTCTTAAGACCACTTTTAGGCTTAGTATCATTTTTAAGGTAATCTCCATCATAAAAATTACTATCATTTCTTATAGATTCTCTTGCTACTTCATTCATTGCTATATTCTGAGTGCTTGATTTTGCAGCAGCGGCAAAAATACCAGATTTTTTAAGACTATCAGGAAAGGATATTGCCCATTGAAGTGCCTGCATTCCCCCAAGACTACCTCCTGCCACAAGTTGCCATTTATCAATACCTAGATAGTCAGTAAGCTTTTTTTGGCTATTGACCCAGTCAGTAACTGAAATAAAAGGGAATTCCTTTCCATAGATTTCATTTGTACTAGGATTAATGCTAGTAGGTCCTGTAGACCCAGAACATCCACCCAGGTTGTTACAACAGACAACAAAGTTTTTATTAGTATCAATTGCTTTATTTGGACCAATTAACTGATCCCACCAACCAGGAGTTCCATCATCTTTACTTTCACCAGCTGCATGATGATTTCCAGAAAAAGCATGGCAGACTAAAATACCATTGGATTTATCTTGATTAAGCTCGCCATAGGTTTCCACCATTAACTCAAACATAGAGAGCTTAGAGCCAGATGTTAGCTCTATTCCTTCTTTAAATGTAACTAGCTCAGTTTTAACTTTCATATTATAAATCGCAAAAGACTACTTAAAAGAATCTCAATTTGCCTTATTAAAATTAAAGCAAATAAGGGAGAAAAATCAAGACCACCTGCAGCTGGAATAAATCTTCTTATTGGCGCTAAGGCCTTCGAAGATATTTCCTCTACTAGTTTAAAAAATGGATGCCCATTCCCTGGAGCTACCCAGCTTAAAATTACAGACCCTATAAGCGCAAAAAATATTATTCTAAATATAGTATTAATAGTTTCAATGACTGCAATTGATCCAAGGACCATTTCGTCGTATTGATTTGAATATAATAAATACAAGCTACCGAAATTCAATAGAGACGCTATTATAAATATTGTATAAAGCTGGTTAGAAAAAAAAGAAATTTTCGATATAGGCTTATAAAAATTAACAAATCTCTTAACTATTGGATTGAAGTAATCTACCTTTAATATATTAAAAACAAATAATATAACGAATGCATAGCTTCCAATTCTAAGAGCTAGGTCTATAAAGTCTAAAATACTAGGATTCATTTGATATTTCTTTTGATCTATTTATGGCTGCAATAATACCTTTTTCAAAAGAATTTAATACTTTTAAAGATTTAAATTCTTTAATTCCTGCTTCAGTTGTTCCTTTTTTTGAAGCTACAGTTTTAATTAACTCATCCATATTTAAATTATTTCTTGATGACATGCTCACGCCTTCAATAAGGTTTCCTATTATCTCATTTGTTTTTTTAATATCACCTTCACACATCTTCATAATTCTTTTTTCATAAACTTTCAGTAGATAGAAAAAATATGCAGGACCGCTTCCTATTAAGCCTGTGAAATCATCCATCTTATTTTCTTTGTCTATTTCTAAAATAATGCCAACTCTTGAAAAAATATTTTTTGCTTTTTTAAATGCGGCATCGGAAGAAGAAATATTAATAAGAGCAGTAATTGCTTTATTGAACTCTGCCGCTGTATTTGGCATTGCCCTTATTAACTCTGCATTACTTGCCATGCTTATATATTTTTTAGATTTAATTCCGGCTACTAAAGAAATAATTTTAGGTTTCTTGTAATTTATACAAATTTCAGTGTAAGCAGCCAATGCATCCTTGGGCTTCACAGCAAGAATAAAAAATTCGACATCAAATTTTTGATCTAAAGAGAATTCCTTAATACCTATTTTATTTAGCATTTCTTTATTGTTTATATTTCTATCTATAAACAAGATATCTTGTTTTTTTAGTCCGCTAGAAATTAAACCCTTTATATTAGCTTGGGCAATATTCCCGCCGCCATAAAATACTATTTTTTTCATAACCTTTTTCCAAAAATAAGCTCACCAATTCTAAGCATATTTGACCCACACTCAATGGCTATTTGAAAGTCTGATGTCGTCCCCATGGAAAGGTATGAAGCATCGGGATATAACTTTATCAACTTAACATGCAATTCTTTTGATCTTCTCATCATTAATTTTGTTTCTTCAACGTCATCAGTAATTTTCGGGAGAACCATTAGACCTTTTAAGTTAATATTTTCCATTGAATTTACAAACTTTGCAAAGTTTTCCATTTCGTCAGGAGCAATACCACTTTTCGATTCCTCGTTTGATATATTGACTTGTATAAGTCCGTTAATAGTCTTTTTAAGCATTGCGCAATTGGCATTTAATTTTTGAACAACACTCTCCCTGTCTAACGAATGCACCCAATTAGCATGTCTTGCAATAGATTTAATTTTATTGGATTGAATGGGACCGATAAAATGCCAAGATATCTTATGAAGAGCCAGCTCTTCTGATTTTTCTTGAAGCTCCTGTGAATAATTTTCACCAAAGTCTGTAACTCCAATCTCTATAGCAGCCTTGATGCAGTCTAAGCTTTTCTTCTTGGAGACAGCTACCAATAAGATATCTTTAGAATTAACATCAACTGAACGGCATGCCGCTTCAATGCTTAAATTAACAAGGTTTAAATTATTTTCTAGTTCTTTTTGCATAGAGTTCTTAGCTGGGGGTCAAAGCCTTTTTTTGTAATTTTTTCTTTTGCATTATTTGCAGCAGATCTATTGGGGTAGGGTCCGCTAAGAACACTAAAAAGAATTTTTCCAGGATTAGAGCTGCTATAGATTTCATTAATTGAAATAAACTCTATCTCTTTAAGACTATTTTCTGCCTCGTATGCATATTTTTTATTTCCATAGGCCCCTATTTGTACGAAATAGTCACAAGATAGTAAATTGCTACTTATATCAGCTTCAATTAAAACAGACCCGTTCATTAAGGAAGTTGGAAAATCTATTGTTACTTTATTTGTATCTATTCTTGGCTCAATATTTTTAATATCAGTATCAAAATATAGATATGAGATGGAGACCAAGAAAGCTGAGATAAAAATGAGAGCCATGATCGTAATGGGAGTAAAAACTTGGATACTCCTTTTTTTTGATCTAAATTTATTTTTCTTTAGAGCTCTGGTATTCCTATTTGACGACCCTCTGTTTGCAAAATCTTTCATATCAATATTACATTTTTTCCATAGGGCTAATTCCAAGAAGACCAAGGCCGTTTGAGAGAACCATTTTTGAAGCATTTAGGCAGTAAATAATAGATTTAATATTCTCTTCAGACTCTGTAAATACATGATTATCATTATAAAAACTATGAAATGTATGAGCAAAATCTCTAAGATAAAATATTATTATATGAGGTTGAAGTAATGCTGATGCTCTTAAGACTATCTCAGGATATTTATTTATTTCATGAATTAACTTATCACACGAAGTATAAGAACCACTTATTATAGTTTCAGCATTTAACGGGCAATCAGAATGATTTTCTAGATACTTTTTTTGTAATGAAAATATTCTTGCATGAGCATACTGTATGTAATAAAAGATATTTTCTTTGCTATCAGACTTAGCTAAATTGATATCAAAATCTAAATGTTGATCGGCTTGCTTTGAAAGGTAATAAAATCGCGAGGCATCAGTTCCTATTTCATTTATCAAGTCACTTAAGGAAAAAAACTCCCCAGATCTTGTCGACATTTTAACTTTTTTACCGTCTTTAAAAAGATTTGCGAATTGAACTAGCTGAACATTCAATCTTTCTTTATTAAATCCAAGGCCTTCCATTGAGGCCTCAATTCTTTTTATATATCCATGGTGATCTGCACCCCAAACATTAATTAACTTATCAAAACCTCTGTCAATTTTGTCCTTGTGATAGGCGATATCAGAAGCAAAATAAGTTGCTCTTCCATCCTCTCTTATAAGGACTCTATTTTTATCATCTCCTGTGGAATTAGTATTTAGCCATAATGCTCCGCCTTCTTCATATGTTAACTGCTTGGTTTTTAGCTTATCAATGGATGAGGTGATTTGTGAATCTTTATCAGAAACACTCCCAAGAGTAGATTCATAAAACCAATGATCAAATGAAACATTAAATGATTTAAGATCTTTTCTTATTGAGCTAAGGACTTCCTCTAGAGCAAAGTCTTTAATGGCTAGCCACAAATCTTCTTGACTGTTTTGGAGTCTAAGAATAATTTCGTCTATCTCTTTCTCATCATCATCTGGAAGATTTTGAATATATGGCAAGACATTTATATCTTGAATAGTATTTTTTAAAACGAATGCGTTGCCAATTTCAGATATATAAGAGCCTTTGTATCCATTTTGAGGAAAAAAATCTGCAAATCCCCTCTGATATATTCTAATAAAAACACTAGCTGTTAATATATCTATCTGTCTCCCAGCATCATTTATATAATATTCTTTTTCTACTCTATATCCAGATGATTTTAGAATCCTGGCCAATGAATCTCCATAGGCAGCGCCTCTTCCATGGCCAACATGCAATGGGCCTGTTGGATTTGCAGAGACAAACTCTATTTGTATAGATTTACCTTTATTTTTTTCAGATTTTCCAAAATCTTCAAGATGAAGGTTGGCTTCCTGGACAGCCAAAAGAAAATCGGACCTTTTTAAAGTTATATTTATAAAGCCCGGGCCAGCGGATTCTACTTTTTCATATCTGTCTAAAAGAGTTAGTTTTTGCTCTAACCCAGAAGCAAGTTCTTTTGGGTTCGTTTTAAGGATACTGGCAGCAATCATGCATACGTTTGTGGTTATGTGCCCCTTAGATAAATCATCAGTTACATTAGATGAGTACTTATGTTTAATAGATTTAGCCTGCTCTCTGCTAATATTTGGTATTAAGGATAGAAAACTGTCTATCTCTAAATTAATACTTTCAATCATTACTTTGCTCTTCCTACATAGCTCTCGTTTCTAGTATCTACCTTAACTATCTCACCTTCATTAACAAACAAAGGCACTTGGACTATAACTCCTGTTTCTAATTCAGCAGGTTTTGTTGCACCGGAAACAGTATCCCCCTTAACTCCTGGCTCTGAGCTTGTAATCTTAAGCTCGACTATTACAGGAGGGTCTACAAGAATCGGTCGCTCATTCCATAGAACAATTTGGCACAGTTCCTGCCCCGATAGCCATTTCTTTGCGTCGCCCATTTCGGAAGATCCAATTTCAATTTGTTCAAATGTAGTAGAGTCCATGAAATGCCAGGACTCTCCATCTGTATATAGGAATTCCATATCTTTATGATCTACGTCAGCAGTTTCTGCAGACTCACCAGACTTGAACGTTTTATCGTTAGTATTTCCAGTGAGCAAGTTTTTATATTTTACCCTCATAACAGCTTGCCCTTTCCCTGGCTTATGAAACTCATGCTCTATTATTGAGCAAGGTGAGTTATCTATTAAAAGCTTGGTTCCATTTTTAAATTGATTAGTAGAAATTTTCATTTTGAATATTTTTTTATGTTATTTTATAAATAGCAATCGAGGAAAACTATGAAAAAATTATTTATATTAATTGCCATTGGTGCAATTGTAACTTCTTGCGCCCCAAGTGGCGAACAATCTCAATCTTTAGATGAACTAGATTTATTTTTAGCTTCTGTTGAGGAAGAGAATAAAATTGAGGGCCCAATAGCAAATTCCGCTTATTGGATCGGATCTAATTTCATTAATTATGATTCTCAAAAAGTAGTTGCTGACTTCGGAAAGCGCAATACATTAAAAGCCTTAGAGACATCAAGAAAAGCATCAACTTTTAATAACTTAAAAGTATCTGTAGCTGATAGAAGAAAACTAGAACTTTTAAAAAGCTCATTTGTGATGCCACCTCCTTTTGATGAAGGCTTGGCCGGAGAACTTTCTCAGATTTCTACAAAACTTGAAGCTATGTATGGAAGTGGTCAGCACTGTTATGAAGATGGAACCTGTCTAGATCTGGAAGCTTTTGAAAATATTATTGATTCTTCTCGTGACCCTGATGAGTTATTAAAAGCATGGACTGGATGGCATGAAATTGGAAAGCCAATGAAGCCAATGTATATGAGGATGGTAGAAATTGGGAACCAGGGCTCACAAGATTTAGGTTTTGATGGATTGAGTGATTTATGGTTCAGTAAATACGATATGCCAGCAGATAATTTTTTAAATGAAACTGATAGAGTTTGGGAAGAAGTCAAACCTTTATATGAAGCATTGCATTGCCATGTAAGAAGTCAGCTTAATTCTAAATACGGAGATGAGGAAGTTCCCCTAACAGGACCATTGCCAGTTCATTTACTTGGCAATATGTGGGGCCAGTCATGGGGTAATATTTATGACATAGCTTACACCGAGGCTAGTAGTAACTCAGTAGATGTAACTCAAATTATCAACGATAAAGAAATTAATGAAAAAGAAATGGTTGAGTTAGCCGAAAACTTCTTTTTATCAATGGGGTTTGAATCTCTTCCCGATTCCTTTTGGGAGCGCTCATTATTTATCAAGCCCGAAGATAGGAAAGTAGTATGTCATGCTTCGGCGTGGAATCTTGATCCAGAAAGTAATGATTTAAGAATCAAAATGTGTATTGAAAAAAATGAAGAAGATTTCATTACTATTCATCATGAACTAGGACATATCTTTTATTATCAAGCATATAACCATTTACCTACATTATTTCAAGGCGGAGCCAATGACGGCTTTCATGAGGCATTCGGAGACCTATTAACCTTATCTATCACGCCTGACTATTTAAATAAAATTGGGTTTATATCAAAAGCCGAAGCAGAGAGCGCAAAGACTGATGCAGTAGGCTTATTAATGAAGCAAGCCTTGGAAGGCGTGGTTGTAATACCCTGGGCTTTAATGCTAGATAAATGGAGATCAGGCGTTTTTAATGGAGATATTACTGAGGATAACTTGAATCAATCTTGGTGGGATCTTAGAGAATCTTATCAAGGTATCACATCGCCAGTTAAGAGATCGGAAGACTATTTTGATCCAGGAGCTAAATACCATATTCCAGGTAACACTCCATATACAAGATATTATCTTGCAAGAATCATGCAGTATCAATTCCATGAATCTCTTTGTAATGAAATGGGCTTTTCTGGCCCGCTTCATGAATGCTCTATTTACGGAAATGCAGAAGCTGGAGAAAAAATAATTGCAACTATGGCAATGGGTCAAAGCGTTCCTTGGCAGGATTCTTTTGAAAAAATTACAGGTACAAGAGAGCTTAGCGGGACTTCAGTAATGAATTACTATCGCCCATTAAAAGAGTGGCTTGATGAGCAAAATGAGAATAGGGCATGCGGTTGGGGCGGCTAATGAATGCGATAATTAATATAATTATATCAGTTCTAGTTTTTGTTATTGCTATTGCTTTAGCAAATGCTTCAGGGAGTTCTTTAGTTCTTCAAGCAGTTTTTATTGCATTTTCAATACAGTGGATTGCTTTTATTCCAGCATATGTTTTTCAGACTGAAAAATTCTATGATTTAATAGGAAGCATTACTTATATAACGGTAATTTGGTTTACTCTTATAGGCTCATCGAATGGATTGATATTAACGAACTGGGCGAATATTGGAAACGTTATTATTGTTCTTTTAATATCTAGCTGGGCTATTAGACTGGGAACTTTCCTATTTATAAGAATTAAAAAAGACGGCGAAGATAAAAGATTTAGAAGTATTAAACCTTCTGCTTCAAGGTTTTTTATGACTTGGACACTTCAAGGTCTTTGGGTTTCCTTATGCTCCATGTGTGCCTTAACAGCGATGTCTTCAGAAAGCGGAATGATTCTGAACCTTTTCTTTTTCCTAGGCTTAGCATTATTTATTTCAGGTTTTGTAATTGAAATTATTGCAGATAACCAGAAATCTAAATTTAGATCTATAGAAAGCAATAAAGATAGTTTTATAACAACTGGCCTTTGGGCTAGATCAAGACACCCCAATTATTTTGGAGAGATTCTTCTTTGGCTGGGAGTTGCCGTTATGTCATTTTCATCTCTTAGCGGATGGCAATACTTAACTTTAATATCTCCAATATTTACTTATCTTTTATTGGTTTATGTAAGCGGAGTAAGAATGCTTGAGGCAAGGAGTGAGAAGAAGTGGGGCAACGACGAAGGTTATAAAAGATACAAATCTTCAACCCCAAGGTTATTTATTAGCTTGAAATAGCAGAAAATAAATACAATATTTATTATTAAGTATGTATTCATAATAACCATTGGCAATTTTAATATCTTAAAAAATGTTTTATTTATGTTTTTTGACTGTTAATATGTCGGTCACATATGGAGATTAATATGATGAAGAAGTTTAATTTAGTTCATTTAGCTGTTCTGTTTTCTATCGCTAATTTTATCAATGCTCAAGACATGGAAAGTGTCTTAGAGGTAGGTAGGGAAAATCAAGAGTTATCTGCTGTCTCGCAAGAGAAAATAAATGTTACAGAAAGAATGGCAGACAAGATAGTAAACGAGTGGAAGGCTGTTGCTAAGCAAGTAGAAGGCCTTATTTTATATAACGAGCAAAAAAGAATCCAAATACAAGCGCAATTAGATCTTATGGATAAGCTAGACGATCAGCTGGTTCAGGTTGTAGTAATGCAAAGACAGATTCCCCCTCTTGCTCAAAGAATGCTTGAAAGTTTAGAAACATTTATAGGTTTAGATACTCCTTTTAGAATAGAGGAAAGACAAGAAAGAGTTGATTTAGTTAGATCTTCATTAGCTAAGCCAAAAGTAACTGCTTCTGAGCAGGTGCGCCAAGTTCTAGAAGCTTATAATATTGAGGCTGAGTACGGAAGAAAAATTGATACGTATGAAGACACTCTTTTAGATGGAACTGTTGTAAATATATTAGTAGTTGGAAGAATTGGTATGTATTACCAAACAAAAGATGAGCAATCAAGCGGAAAATGGAACAACGAAACTGGTGCTTGGGATGACCTTCCTGGAAGCTATAGAAAACCAATTAGAAACGGCATAAGGATGGCTAAAAAGCTTGCTCCTACTGACATGCTAATGATGCCAGTCATCAAAGGAGAAGTGT